>Ga0247841_10010320_pt1 | contig 12755 bp, 14 predicted proteins | sample LaCruzMarch2015__2_FD_192410 | JGI IMG/M metagenome (GOLD analysis project Ga0247841, IMG submission 192410) | Freshwater microbial communities from meromictic Lake La Cruz, Castile-La Mancha, Spain - LaCruzMarch2015_18m | ecosystem: Environmental > Aquatic > Freshwater > Lake | place: Spain... | reverse complement strand
ATATTTTGGATAATTATGTTTACCAGAGCTATACTTCTTGTGGACTACAGAAAGTTGCTCATGCCCTCACTTATCTGAAAATTGGCTGACTACCACTGCTATATTTTTACCCGTACTGCTCAGGTAAAATCAAGAAATATCTGAACTGTGCAGGTTATCGCCGCCACCTACAAAGCGAGAGTTTTCGACTCGGAATTGCGGTGATGATTACCAATCGAAGTGAAGTTCCGATAATGAAGCTGAATCCAGTTTATCCCTAAACGACGACACAGCTATGGAAAACCTGGCGCGCTATATAATCTGGGCGTCATTCTCACAGGAGCGCATGCAGTATCGGGAGCAGGAGGAAACGGTTGTCTATACGGCCAAGGACAGAAAGACAACCAAGGTTTTCCCCGCTCTGGAGTGGCTCACCGTCGTATGTTCGCATATACCCAACAAGGGCGAGCAAATGGCGCGGTACTACGGCTATTACAGCAACGTCTCACGGGGGAAATGGCAGAAGGAAGGCAACAACAATGCTATCCCCTGCATCCTCGAATCGCAGGGGTATGCAAAGACCTTCCGGCGGAAGTGGGCAAGATTGATACAGAAAATCTACGAGACAGATCCCTTAATCTGCCCAAAATGTCAGGGAATCATGCGGATCATCAGCTTCATTAAGGAACATCAAATAATACGTGACATCCTCGATCATCTGGGCATCTGGTTGGTCAAGGCAAGACCAACGCCGAAAATCCATGACACGCCAATCCGGAAATTCGCCGTAGTCGATCACCAGCTCCATATAAACGCCGACGACTTCTACGGCGACCCCAATTACTCCTGGGATGAATACATCCAGTCATAACGCCATTTTGCATTGGAAATGCGAAGAATCTGCGTCGCTAAAAATGAGGCGTACCGGAGAGGCTTGCCTGAATTGCGCTCAAATAAAAGTCGCAATGTTTTCTCAAAAAACGGCCGCTGCTCCGTACTCTCTTTCCCAACTACATCGCCAACCCCTGCTTTTTGATGCCAAATACCCCTTGACAAGCAAAAACAGCCTTACTATACTTCGACCCGTCAAAAGCAATTACTTATCCAATTCCGGGGCAAGAAGCACTTCGGAGATAGGGTCGAACAGGGAGAGTCCGTGGCGGAGGTGGGAGGCGTGCCCTTGAGAGCGACGATCTCCGGAATTCTGCGGGGAATTCTGCGGGGAATCCTGCATGACGGTCCCATGACGGAACCCGACATGAAGGTGGGGGATGTGGATCCGCGAGCTGCGGCAGAAGCGTGCTGGACCATTTCCGACAAGGCGCGGGCCATCGCCGGCGGGGTACTGGAAGCGGTCATGAGAAAGTACAATCGATAAAAAGCAGGAGGGCCACACCCATTTCCTGCAAGGGGAGCAGATTCATCGTGATCTACGAGGAAATCCTGAAGATCAAGGCCGTAGGCGGACGGGCCGCGCTGGTGACTATCATCGGGACCGAGGGTTCCACCCCCCGCGAGGCCGGCGCAAAAATGCTCGTTCGCGAGGACGGCACCATCATTGGCACCATAGGCGGCGGCTTCGTGGAGGCCAAGGTCATCGAAGACGCTGCCAAGGTCATTCTGGAAGGCAAGCCCCAAAGGTTCCATCACGATCTTTCGGGGACAAAGGCGTCTGAGGCCGGCATGGTCTGCGGAGGGGTACTGGATATTTATATTGAGCCCATCATCCCCACCCCGACCGTCTATATTTTCGGCGGCGGCCATGTCTCCCTCTTCGTATCGAAGATCAGCGCGATGGCGGGATTTCAGGTCGTGGTCATCGATGAACGGCCGGAATTCGCCAACCGGGAACGATTCCCGGATGCGGAACAGGTGATTGCCGAGCGGTTCGAAACGGTCTTCCCCCGACTGAAGTTGAACCGTTTAAGTTATCTGGTGATCGTGACGCGCGGACATGCCTACGATCAGGAAGTCCTGGAATGGGGGCTGAACACGGAGGCCAGGTACATCGGAATGATCGGCAGCAGGCGGAAGATCGAGCTTCTTTATCACAACCTGGAAAAGAAGGGGATCGCCAGGGATAAACTGGAGTCAGTCCGTGCTCCGATCGGTTTGGATATCGGGGCTCAGACCCCGGAAGAAATTGCGGTGTCCATTGTCGGACAGATGATCCAGGAGAGACGGCGTAACAACCGGAAACAGGGCAAGACCGGTTCATGTCCGGAAGCGAATGGCGTGCCCTCTTCGATGCGGTCCTGAATTGTGCCGGACCTGCACAAAGCCGGAGACATGCGCCCTGTCCATCTTGCGAAACGTCCTGGTCATGGTTTCGACAGCCCAATCCCCCTCCGAACGTCTGATGGCATTTTATGGGCCGCAAGGGGATGGCACGACCCGGGCATCTCCCCGGTGACCTTGTTTTCGCCCTATCGGAGACGGACATGATCTCAGCAATTTTGCTTGCCGCAGGCGAATCCATGCGCATGGGACAGCCCAAACAGATGCTGGAATGGCGGGGAAAGAGCCTCCTGCGGCATGCCCTGGACCACTTGGTCCAATCCGATGTGGACGACATTGTGCTGGTTCTTGGGCACAAGGCTGAGGAGATCCGAAAGAGCCTGACTGAATACCAAATCAAGATGGTGATCAATCCGGATTATCGGGTGGGCATGTCCTCATCGCTGCGGTGCGGTTTAGGGTCTATCGATCCGCGGAGCGAGGCCTTTCTGGTCCTGCTGGCGGACCAACCCGAGATCGGTCCGGAAATGATTAACCGTCTGATCCATGTTTTTCGGGACGCCGATCCTAAACCGGGAATCGTTCGACCCGTTTACAGAGGCGTGAGGGGACATCCCGTGCTGATCGGCATCCAGTACCTCGGGGAGGCCCTGCAGCTCAAAGGAGATGAAGGGGCACGCGGAATCCTCAAGAGTCACCCCGGGAACATCCTCGAGATCGAGGTCGACCAGGATGTGATCCTGAAGGATATCGACACGCCTGAGGATTACCGGTCATACTTGCCGTAAGCGGTGATGGGCAGATGGTTACGCTTAAGCAGGCCTTTGGCATCAGAAAGAGAGAGGTGGTCAGCCTCGTCGGAGGAGGCGGAAAAACGACGCTGATGTACGCCCTGGGCCGGGAGCTTGCGGAAAGCCGAAACGGGGTCCTCCTGACGACCACGACAAAAATCTGGGAGCCGGAACCCGCTCCATTCTTTCTTTCGTTTATTTCAGAAGATCTGCCAGAGATCAAAAAATGGGTGATTGAAAACATCCCTCGCCGGATGTGTCTCCTCGTCGCGAGGCAAAGGCTCGCAAGCGGCAAACTCGATGGTATGCCGCCGGCATGGATTGACGAGATCTTTTCGCTGGAGAGGGTCAGCGCCATCATCAATGAAGCCGATGGCGCTGCAGGCAGGCCCTTGAAGGCCCCGCGTGAGAACGAACCGGTCATACCGGAAAGCACAACCCTGCTCGTGCCGGTCATGGGAATCGAGGGGGTGGATCAACCCCTCGATGAAAAAACGGTCTTCCGTTCGGCCATGGCCTCCCGACTGCTCGGCATGCCCGCGGGAGGCAGGGTTACGGAGGATGCCGTCGTGCGACTGATGTGGGAAGGGATCAGGGGGAGACCGCACGGCGCCCGCGTTATTCCCCTGATCAACAAGGTGGATATCGCGGACGGGATGAAGAAGGCCCGAACGATGGCACGATGCATCCTCTCCTCGGACCCGTCCAAGATCCGCAGCGTTGTTCTCGGCCAGTTGAGACACTCGTCTTCGGTCCATGTCGTCAAGAAGCGCAAGGGATAGCAGCTAAAAAAGGCTGCCGGGGTATGGGCATCCTGCGACGTGAAGCGAGGTTTGACCCAATTTGCATCTCCCATGTCCAACCCCGAGAGATCCTGGTTTGAAAGGTCGCATTCTGGGGGTATGTGATCGGACGTTTCGGAGGTACATTGATCGGTACGATCATTTTGGGATGGAAGGTTTGCATTTTGGGATGGAAGGTTTGTCGGATAAACGTTTGACGCAAGCCTCGTTTCGTCGTGCGCCGGTGGATGAGGTAATTGCGGTTGCCGACCGGTATAATAACCGTTACCGGGGCTGGAATGTGAAGCATTTTTATTCGAAGTATCTGAAAGATGGAGGGCAGCGGAGTTACAGTTGGGTCAAGAACACGCTCCAGTCAAGCGGTCTGGTTCCCAAGGTTTCCAAGCGAGGGGTTCATCGCAAGCGTCGGGAGAGATCTCCTCTGCCTGGAATGATGCTACACCAGGATGGTAGCACTCATGAATGGGTGCCCGGGAAAAAATGGGATCTGATCGTGACGATGGACGATGCAACAAATGCATTACTCTATGTTTTTTGTGGACGAAGAAGGAACGGTGAGCAGTTTTCAGGGAGTTCGGGAAGTAATCGTTCAACGGGGCTTATTCAGTTCTCTATATACGGATAGGGGAAGCCACTACTGGTTCACGCCCAAGGAGGGGGGCAAGTTGAGCAAAACACAGATTACCCAGTTCGGCCGCGCCATGAAACACCTTGGAATCCAGATGATTGCGGCCTATTCTCCAGAAGCCCGGGGGCGAAGCGAACGAGCCTTCCTCTCTCACCAAGACCAGCTTTCCAAGGAATTGGCTCTTCAGGGGATCACCGAGATGGATACCGCAAACCGCTATCTTGCCGAGGAGTATAAGGCAAGTTTCAACACCGAGTTCATGCATCCATCCCCTGAAGAAGGATCAGCATTTGTTCCGTGGATTGGGGCAAATCTGGATGACATCCTTTGCCAGCAGGAGGAACGAACCGTCAATGCCGGCAACTGTGTCAGCATGGGTAATTATAAGCTGCAAATCCCTCCGAATAAATATCGTTGCCACTACTTCAAGGTGAGGGTTAGGGTCCATCGCTATCTGGACGATTCTCTGGCCATCTTCCACGGCCCTCGAAAACTGGCCGATTATGATAAATACGGTAAACTCATGGAAGTCAAAACAAAAAGGACGGCATGACCCAATGGAGTTACCCATAACCATTTCCCGCCATGCTCTGCAAGGGCTGCGGGAGAATGGCTATGGGTAACTCCTCAGCAAGAACCACGAACGAGGAAAGCGAACATCCGCCGCTCACCTCCTGTTCTCAAATGACCGCCCATTCAAAAAAGAAAAAGCGGACAACTCATTTGCTACAAAAGCGGACAATTCTATTTACTCTTGACAGAGCATGTCACAAGATTTGACACGCTACCCAGATATAGATATATTTATCGAAACCCTTTGCAGAATACCCCGCGGCTTGCCGCGGGGAGCTTCGCTCTTTGGGGGAAATACAAGATAGTATTTCTTGCCAATCATAAGCAAGAATAGTATCAACAAAAGAAGGTATATTATAGCGATATGTCTTTCGACCTTTTGAAAGAAGATTTTGCTTCCATACTGAGCTCCATAGAAGAAGGTCTGTTTATCTCTGATATGGATCGCAATGTTTTATTCATTAACACTGCTGCCTTAGCGATGTTAGGTTATAGCGCGAGAGAGGTAGTTGGTAAAAAATGCGACGAGATTATGAGATCGGAGCTGTGCAAAAATAAGTGTTCCATATCAGAATCAATTCTATCAAATGGTCTGATTACACGTCATGAGATACAACTAACGAAATCGGATGGATCAAGCTGTTTTTGCAGAGGTCGAACTGCGAAATTTCAAAGCAGCAATGGTAACTACGGTGTAATCCACCTATTTATTGATATTACGGAACTTGTGAATCTTCGCAGACAATTGAGCGAGGCTCTTCCGCGTGGCTGTTTTCTAACGCGGAGCCCAACACTTAGGGAGACGTTGGCCGCGCTGCCTGAATTGGCAAATAGCGATGTTTCCATTTTGATTATGGGCGAGACCGGTACTGGAAAAGAAATGCTTGCTAGGGATATTCATCACTTTAGTCGCCGTAGGGATAGGAGTCTCGTACCTGTAATATGTTGCAGCATGCCGGAAAATCTTTTTGAAGCAGAATTGTTTGGTCATATTGCTGGAGCTTTCACGGACGCGAAGAAAAGCCGAATGGGACGAATAGAGATGGCCGATGGCGGAACCGTCTTTCTGGATGAGATTGGCGACATGCCCTTAGTCATGCAACCAAAGATTCTGAGACTCTTGCAAGAGAGGTGCTATGAGCCACTTGGCAGTTCGGAAAGTAAAGCCGCCAATGTTCGGTTCGTATCTGCGAGTAAATCAGATATCCCAAATATGGTAAAGGCGGGAAAGTTCAGAGAGGATCTGTTCTATCGGATCAACACCGTAACCATACGGATACCTCCCTTAAGAGAGCGTCCAGAGGATATCCCTTTGCTTGTTCTTCATTTCTTGAAGAAGTTTCAGGAGGCTTCCGGTAAATGCATCCAATCCATCAGCAGAGAGGTCATGGATCTTTTTCTGAAACATCCTTGGCCAGGAAATGTGCGGCAGCTTGAACATGCTATCGAACATGGCTTTATATTATCAAAAGGAGACGAAATTCAGATTGAGCACCTGCCTGGTGAACTTTTATCTAGTTTTTGCGCTACGAGTACTTATCATCCTTCATTTGGCCTGGAGGATCTCCGATCGCGGGAAAAGGAAATCATCTTGGATTTCCTGATGAAACATCAATGGAAAAAAGCGTCGGTATGCAAAGAGTTGGGTGTTTCCAGGTCCACTCTGTGGCGAAAGATGAAGGACCTGCAGATCCCTCTTGAACCGGTGCAGTTTCACGATTGAAACTTTAGTTTCACGATTGAAACTTTAGTTTCAAGACGCATAAACAGCCGGGAACGAGAGACTTCCTTGTTTTAAGTTTCATAAATGAAACTCATGCCAATTCCTCTCCATAAACCAGAATCTCAGAAAATAGTTTAAAATCAGTGGTGTAAGAGTATTCATTTTTGATGGTATGCTTTTTGCTGTATATGTCTACATGTTGCTTAGTGTCTGGCGTGGGGTGATATCCATTTGGGTCCAGAACTGAGCTTAGTTTGCTGAACCCAAGTGCTGAATCTAATACAAAAACAGGAGACTTACGGTTATGTGGAACAAGCAGATATACGATCTCAGTATCCCCACAGAAATGAGTGCGAGTGAGCCCCTTGCAATCAACGTTACGCACAAAGGCCACAAGGAACTGGCACAGTCGCTGGCCGGATTTCTCGGATGTGGCGTGGGCGATTTTCCAGAAGGATTGGGTTATGCCAATGATGATGTACAAATGAACGCCCATACGGGAACCCATATTGACGCACCATGGCATTATTTCCCGACCTCAGAAGGGACGCGTGCCAGGACGATCGATGAGATTCCCGTGGAGTGGTTTATTGGCCACGGCATCGTGTTGGACATGCGCCACAAACCGGATGGCGCCCTTATCACTGTCGATGATCTCAAGCGTTGCCTCGACAAACTGGATTACTCCATTAAGCCGGGCGATATCGCGTTCATACAGACAGGTGCAGACAAGTATTGGGGCGCCAAGGAGTATTTCGACAAGGGTGCCGGCATGGGATACCAATCCACCCTTTGGCTCATTGAACAAGGTTGCAAGGTCATGGGCATCGATGCGTGGGGTTGGGACCGTCCCTTCTGGTCCATCAAGGAGGAATTTCAGAAGACCGGAAATCGAGAGATACTCTGGGCGGCGCACCGCGTGGGTCGTGACAAGGAATACTGTCACATAGAAAAACTGGCAAACCTGGACACCCTGCCGAAGCCTTACGGGTTCACTACCTGCTGCTTTCCCGTGAAATTTGTGGGCGGCAGTGCAGGATGGTGCCGGGTAGTGGCTTGGTACGACTGAAAAAGTGCTCCATGCCGTAAAAGAAAAATAGTCGAAAATGAATGCTGAAGGGGGGAACGAGATTGAAGGTACTGAAATACAGGGATGTAAAGGCTGAGAGTGTAACACAAGATGTCGAAGGTGAAGTTCGCATACGATGGTTGATCACCAAAGAGACGGGAGCAAAGAACTTTGCTATGCGAATGTTCGAGGTCGAGCCAGGCTCCAAGGCCGGACCTCACAGCCATTCCTGGGAACATGAAGTATTCATATTGGAGGGGAAAGGTGTCATGAAGGGCCGAGATGAGGAATTTCCGATCGCCCCCGGGAGCGTTGTGTTCATTCCTTCTTATGAGCCTCATCAACTAAGCAATCCTGGCCCCGAGATTATGAGATACCTATGCATGATTCCTTTCGTTCAGGAGGAATAGTCGTTATTCAAGATGTTAAATGTTCAATTTCAAAAGGGAACGGAATCCCAATCATCAAAGAAAGGAGAGCGGGTATGACATCTTTTAGACCCACAGAGTATTTTAGGCCTCAATGCATTGAAGAAGCCGTCAAATCACTGATAGACTTCGGAGAAACGGCAAGAGCAATTGCAGGAGGAACGGACCTCATGGTGGAAAAACCTCCCTTTGTCAACTGCCTTGTGGACTTAACAAACCTGAACCTAGGATATGTCGATAAGGAGGGCGATGGAATAAAAATAGGGGCATTGACAAAAATTAGCGGTTTGGAGGAGTCCCCGGTATTACAGCAGGGGCCCTATAGCGCGATAGCGGCAGCGGCCCGCAGCATTGGTAGTCCAGGTATCAGAAACATGGCCACGCTTGGAGGAAACCTATGCAATGGCGTGCCTTCTGCTGATATGCCGCCAGTGCTGATAGCACTCGATGGCAAGGCCAGGATTTTCGGATCACAAGGTACTCGAACTGTCCCACTGGGAGATTTTTTTAAGGATGCACGCAAAACCGCTTTGAAACACGATGAAATCCTTCTGGACATCTTCATCCCCGCGCCGCCCGCTCATACGGGAGCAGATTTTCAGAAAATTGGGCGGACGGCGGTCGATCTTGCCCTGGTAAACGTCGGTGTCCGAGTGACGTGTGATGGTGAAGGCCACTGCGAAGAATCAGTGATCGTGCTTGGTGCGGTGGCACCGACTCCGATGAGGGCTGTAAAGGCCGAAGAAGTGCTGAAAGGTAAGAAAATCACTGAAGCGTTGATTGAAAAGGCGGCCATCTCAGCATCTGCCGAGGTTTTGCCAATTGATGATGTCCGGGCGTCGGCAGAATACCGCAGGGAGCTCGTTGTCCATCTTACGAAAAATGCACTAAAAAATGCAAATGAAATGGCCTTGAGAAAGGGGGGTGAAAAGAAATGAAATCAGTACCCATCACACTGATCATAAATGGCGAAAGACATGACCTCGACGTGAAACCTTTCTGGACCCTGCTGTATGTTATTAGAGACAAGCTTGGACTGACTGGAACCAAGATGGGTTGCAGTAGCGGTGAATGTGGGGCTTGCACCGTGCACGTTGACGGCAAGGCTATCAATTCCTGTCTCATGCTTGCTGCGCAGGCCGACGGAAAAAAGATCACGACGATCGAGGGGCTTGAAAAGGACGATAAGCTTCACCCATTACAGCAGGCCTTCGTTGATCACTTTGCCGTTCAGTGCGGCTACTGCACCTCTGGAGTCATACTCTCGGCAAAGGCTTTGCTCGACAAAAACCCCAACCCTAACGAGCAAGAGGTCAGAGAAGCCATCAAGGGTAATTTGTGCCGCTGCACGGGATACGTTAAGATCGTAGAAGCCGTTCTTGCCTCTACTAAAGAAGGAGGTGAGTTGAGATGAATAGCAATGAACTCTCTGTTGTAGGGAAATCCGTCGTTAGAAAGGATGCGAGAGAAAAGGTTACGGGCAAGGCCGAATTCTCGATAGACCTCAAGCTGAAGTTCCCAAGGCTGCTGTACGCCAAAATAGTGAGGAGCTCGCAACCTCATGCCAAAATCCTGAACATAGACGTCAGCAAAGCCTTGAAGCTTCCGGGTGTATATAAGGTATTGACCTCCAAGGACTATCCCCAAAAATTAACCGGCTTTGGGTTCTTCGATGAGCCTCTGTTTGCCTGGGATAAGGTCTGCTACTATGGCGAACCGGTTGCGGCCGTGGTCGCCAGGGATCCGTTCATAGCGGAAGAAGCCCGTAGTCTGGTCGAAGTGGAATATGAACCGCTCCCTTATGTCCTTGACCCCGAGGAAGCGGCCCAGCCGAACCCGAAGGTGGTTATCCACGACGCAAACCAGTATGAAGACCACGCGGTGTTTGCGAACATGATCAGGTACAAAGATCGCCCCAATATTTACAACCATCGAAAGCTGCGATTGGGAGATGTGGATGACGGATTCAAGAAGGCTGACATCATTGTGGAGAACGTCTACAATACGCCACTGGCCGCACATTGCGGGATGGAGCCGCACAGCGCGATTGCCGTCAAGCAAAGTGATGGGTCTATTGAGATTTGGAGCGGCGCCCAAGCGACCTTCGCGGCCAGGGGGTTAATAGCATTGTATCTTGGCCTGCCAGCGACCAAGGTGAGGCATCACACGCTTTACGTCGGCGGGGGTTTTGGCAATAAGATTACTCCCAAGGATAACTTCATGGCTGCCGCCCTGGCCACCAGGCTCGATAGGCCCGTGAGCGTTGAATACGATCGGAGTGAAGTGTTTTACGGGACGGTGGTTAGACACCCCTTCAAGATGTATGTTAAGGATGGGGTAACCAAAGACGGAAAATGGGTGGCCTCGGAGATGACTGCCTACATGTCGGGCGGGGCCTATTCCGACCTCGGCTGGCTGGTAACCCGCAATACCGTGTATGCCTTCGGGGGTTATTATTGGATCCCCAATGTGAAGCTGGATGCCTATGGCACCTACACGAATCATACCCCTGCAGCTTCTTTCCGAGGATTTGGAAGTGCGCAGCTCGAGTGGGCGATCGAACAGCAGGCGGACATCTTGGCAGAAAAATTGGGTATGGATCCGGCAAAATTCCGCAAGATGAATATGCACAAACCAGACGGAGAAAATGTTCTTGGCGAGAAGGTGGAAAGCTTTGGCGCACCCGAGTGCCTGGACAAGGTAGTGGATGCCATAGGTTGGGGCAAGAAACCCGCCTCGGAAGACCTGGGCGTCTGGAAGCGAGGGATTGGCTTCGCCTTGGGCAACAAGTATGGCGTGGCACCCAATATAAGCACGGCTACGGTAAAAGCATTGCCTGACGGTTCTTTTGACGTGAGAATGAGCGCAGACGAACTCGGCCAGGGCATCCGGACAGGAATAGCCCAGCTTGCCGCAGAGGAGCTCGGCGTCCCAATAGAAAAGATCAACATTATCCCGATAGATACCTCCATATCGCCCTATGACATGGGTTCATACTCCAGTCGCTCGATGTTTTCTACCGGCAATGCCGTTCTACTTGCCTGCAAAGATGCAAAGCGGCAGATCCTTGAACTCGTTGGAAAGAAACTTAAGCTAGCGCCGGAAGAGCTCGACATGAAGAATGGTGAAATATTAGTGAAGAGTGACGCGAGCAAGCGGCTGAATATGATGGACGCATTTTCAGTCAGTACGCTCGACGGGAATCGCTTTCCTGACTCTGGGGAAATCCTCGGGAAAAGCTCATTCTTTTATCTCCCGAATGTCGAGGACCCCGAAACCGGCAGATCGACAGTGCCCGGTGGCAGGCTCACGTCATTCTACATGATCACCGCCCAAGCTGCGGAGGTGGACGTCAACACACAAACAGGACAGGTCAAGGTCAACAAGCTCTACATTGCAACCGACTGCGGAAAAGCCATCAACCCAAAGATCGTGGAGACCCAGCAGGAGGATGCAGCCCAGATGGGTATCGGACTATCCACCTTGGAGGAACTGGTACTGAAAGACGGCATGATGGTTAACCCGAACTTCAGAGACTACAAGATGGTCACTTCGTGCGAAGCGCCAACGATCGAAAACGTGAAGGTATTTATCGTGGAAGCTCCACACCCCGCGGGGCCTTTTGGGGCCAAGGGAACGGGAGAGGTGACCGTTAATGCGACCGGTCCGGCAATCGCAAACGCCATTTACAACGCGGTGGGTGTAAGGATCAAAGATGCTCCTGCCACTGCTGAGAGAGTTTGGCGAGCCCTAAAAGAGAAAAGAAAGCCTTAAGTTTTAAACATCTGAAGTTTTAAATCAGGTATGACGTAACAAAAAGAAGGGCCTCATTTGGAGGCCCTTCTTTTCCGGGGTTCAGTCGAAAACTTTGTGTTCCCGAAGACATTGAAACAACTCAAGCATTCTCGCAAGACTTTAAAGAAAGCACCCATCCGCTACGTAGAGGAATTGGAGCCATGATGGACAGCGACATGAAACTCCTCCAATCCATCGCCGCGGCGCTGGAAATGCAGGCGGCAATGAAGGACATCAACAATCATGTGCAAACCCTGATGGACCGGACCCTGGTCATGGGGATCAGTATCCACACCGGGGAAGCCCTCATCGGCAATATCGGGTTTGATAAAAAGATGGATTATACGGTCATCGGGGACTCCGTCAATATGGTCTTCCGTCTCCAGGGGCTGACCAAGGTCAAGCACGACTCGATCCTCATCACGGAGACAACTTATCAATCCGTGATCAAGTCGCTTCTGATGGTGGAACCATTCGACGTCACCGATGAAACCGTTGCCAGGCAGATCAACCATGTGCGGGTCTACGAACTCCTCGGTCAGCAGTCGCGCCAGGCCCGGGATGGCGACATGTATCCCGAAAATGACACTTTCGCGGCTTCTGGATCACCATCCCCTTACCGCATTGAGTCTGTGATAGAAGGCAGCTAAGAAAGGAGCTTTATCGTCATGAGGGAAAAAAGAATTATTACCGCCGCCCTGACCGGGGCCATCCACACTCCCAGTATG
>Ga0247841_10010319_pt1 | contig 12758 bp, 10 predicted proteins | sample LaCruzMarch2015__2_FD_192410 | JGI IMG/M metagenome (GOLD analysis project Ga0247841, IMG submission 192410) | Freshwater microbial communities from meromictic Lake La Cruz, Castile-La Mancha, Spain - LaCruzMarch2015_18m | ecosystem: Environmental > Aquatic > Freshwater > Lake | place: Spain... | reverse complement strand
CCCGGTTATTTCTGGGCTCTTGTCATTTACACTCTGATTATTGCAATATATGTGTTTGCAGGTGGAATCAAAGGGGTAATGTATACCGATACGCTTCAGGGCACGATTATGCTTGGAGGCATGGCTGCTCTTTTAATCTTAACTTATGTTAAGTTGGGTGGATTTATAAGTGCACATCAGGCATTAACAAATTTAGCATCAAAAATGCCCGAAAATCTGATAAAAGGTGGTGCACTTGGATGGACCACAATGCCGGTTCTTGGATCGCCTATCTGGTGGACTCTGGTATCAGCAGTAATACTCGGAGTTGGGATTGGCGTATTGGCTCAACCGCAGTTAGCTGTAAGATTTATGATGGTTAAAAGCGATAAAGAGTTAAACAGAGCTGTGCTTATTGGAGGAATATTTATCCTCATGATGACAGGAGTTGCATTTGTTGTCGGCGGACTTTCAAATGTATTTTTCTTTAAAGAAACAGGTAAAATTGCTGTGGCATTTGTAGAAAAAGGGAATGTCGATATAATAATACCGGCATTTATTAATATGGCTATGCCACCATGGTTTGTTTATTTGTTTATGATAACTTTGCTTTCGGCGGCAATGTCTACAAGCAGCGGCCAGCTGCATGCATTAGGAACATCGTTTGGAAGAGATATATTTAGCAAGACAAGATATGCAGCTGATTATAAGGAAGAAAAATCAATAAAAGGGGTTTTCTCCACTAAAATTGGCATACTTATTGGAGTAATCTTAAGTTTTATACTGGGTTACTTCCTTCCTATCAGTATAATTGCAAGGGCAACATCGTTGTTTTTTGGAATCTGTGCTGCGACATTTCTGCCTATGTATATTCTGGGCCTTTTCTGGAAAAGAGCCAACAAAGCAGGGGCTTTTACAGGAATGATAGTTGGTCTCATTACAAGCCTGTTCTGGATGCTTTTCATACATGAGGCAAATTCAAAAATGATCGGACTTGTAAAACTCCTGACGGGAAAGACGACACTGCTGGGTGCTCCATGGAGTACAATGGATCCAATAGTTATAGCTTTTCCTCTGGCATTTATAGTTACCTTAATTGTAACGCTGGCTACAAAACCAATGCCAAAGGAAATAATTGAGAAGGCTTTTGCACGGGGGACAGAACAGATAAGTAAATAATCTCTGATATTTTTTAAAAAATTAAAAAGAAACAGGAATTGGCAAGGTATTAAAAAAACCAATTCCTGTTTCTTTTTAATTAAAGACTATGTATTAAAAATGTCTGGCCCCAAAGAAAATAAATGTACAGATTTAGTCTGACAAAAAAGTTATAATTATTTTTAGCTTTTTCCCTTGAAAATTGAATAAAACAAGTATTTTATTAAACTTTATTGGTGAAGTTACTTGTTAATTACTGGTGATTAGCTCTGTTTTTTAGCAAATTATATATTTAAAATAAGGTTAAAATATTTTTAACTAAACCATTTTAGATACTTGATCAGCAAAAAAATTGTTAATATTTTATTTAAAATATTTCTATGGGTATTGCCGTTAAATTTAAAAGAAAAGTAAAAAACTTTAAATTTTTTAAAACTTTTTATATGCTAGTATTATAATAAATTCATAATATTAAAAAACAATTGGATAGTATAAAAATTTATTTTTTAAATATAATTTTACCCAAGGAGCAGGCTTAATGAATCTTAAAATAAATGATAGTGTTACTTGTGTTGGCAAAACTGACTGGGAAATAAGAAAATTCCATGGCGAAGAATTATCAACCTTCAGAGGTTCCTCATATAACTCATACCTGGTAAGAGATGAAAAAACTGCCTTAATAGATACCGTATGGGCACCTTTTGCCTCTGAATTTATCGAAAAATTATCCAACGAAATTGAACTTGAAAAAATTGATTATGTTATTGCAAATCATGCCGAGCCAGATCATAGCGGCTCACTTGCAGCTTTAATGGAAAGAATTCCAGGAAAACCTATTTATTGCACCCAGAACGGCATAAAGTCCCTAAAAGGCCATTATCATAAAGACTGGAATTTTATTCCTGTTAAGACAGGAGATAAAATAAGTCTTGGGAAAAAGGACCTGATTTTTATAGAAGCTAAAATGCTTCACTGGCCTGACAGCATGTTTTCTTATCTTACCGGGGACAGCATCCTCTTTTCAAATGACGCATTCGGACAGCATTTTGCAAGTGAATCAATGTTTAATGATCTTGTTAACACGCATGATCTTTTCGACGAAGCAATCAAATATTATGCAAACATTCTAACGCCATTTGGAAATTTTGTTGAAAAAAAGATCAATGAGATTCTGGCTTTAAAACTACCTGTAAATATGATATGCCCAAGCCATGGAATAATATGGAGAAATAATCCTCTTCAGATTGTTGAAAAATATCTTCAGTGGTCACAAAACTACAGCGAAAATCAGCTGACTATAATATACGACACCATGTGGAACGGAACAAGGCAGATGGCAGAAAGTATAGCTGAAGGTTTTAATTCAAAAAATAAGGAAACAAATATTAAGATATATAATTCTGCAAAGTCTGACATAAACACTATCATTACTGATATTTTTAGATCAAAGGCATTTTTAATAGGTTCTCCTACTGTAAACAAGGGTGTTTTAATATCAACAGCCGCGCTCATGGAATTCATAAGGGGCTTAAGTTTTAAAAATAAAAAAGCTTCAGCTTTTGGCAGCTACGGCTGGAGTGGTGAATCAGTAAAAGTAATAACTGATGAACTCTCAAAAGCAGGTATGGAGATTATGGATGAAGGTATTAAAATTCAATGGCATCCAGGAGAAGAAGAGCTGACCGGTATTTTCAAATACGGAGAAAACCTGGCTTTAAAATTATAAAAAAAGTAAAAGTAAGCTGACGACTTATACCTAAATCAAATAAATGAGGCAGGTTCATCGCCTGCCTCATTTATTTTTATATAATTAGATTTATAATTTTAAATAGTAAGCTTTATTTCATACTGTCTTTATTGAAAAGAAACTTTGCTTGGGTCCTGTACAAGATGAATCCAGGTTGCTCCTGCGTTAAAGTTGACCTCATTTCCGTCTCCGTCTCTGTATATAAACGGATCATAAACAGATCCTCTTTCCCATGTCCCCTGTATTACGTTTCCATCTAAAAACATAAGTGCTGATCCGGATCCGATAGTCCTTACAGACATATGCTTCCATTGATCTATAGGCCCTGCAATATCAGTAATCATTACGATTACATTCTTGGCAGTAATCTGCTGACCTGTATTATAATCAACATGTGCTTTATTCCCCATTACTCTTGCATAACTGTTGCTGCTACGGTTATAAATATAGTTTACGTTAAATCCCTTGGGAGCATATGAAGCAGTTCCAAAATCGATATTAACTCTGGCTACGCCTCCCCTTTCGCCTTCACCTGCGTCACTTTTAAAATTTAGAGGGATAACTCCTCCGTCCTGCGGATAGCCTATTTTGGCAGCCTGAGCTCTCAAAGCGTATGTTGACATAAATGCAGTGTGTTCCTGTATTTTGCTCCTTTTATAATCTCTCCAGTAAGGTCCCATTCCTTTTATTGAACTCTGACCGGAATTGTCTGTCATGGCACTAAGTGTATACATATTCATATCCTGAATATATTTATAATTTTCGGGATAAGTGCCAAAAAATGCATATAGAGGATCAAAACCCCTTGCTATTTCTGCATAATATGGCCTTGAACTTCTTACTGGACCGACTTGTGCTGCATCATTATTATAATAAATAGCAACAAATCTGGTTATTCCGTATTCGTCCACTGCTTCAAAAACAATATCAGCAAGATTAAGACCAGATTGAGGTCTTGCTGCCATACTGTTTTCTACCATAATTGCCAGAGGTCTTCTAGGAGGAGTTGAAGCAGCACCTGCAGCCGTCAGGCCAAACGCAGCACTTACTCCGATCATGATTAGTATTGTTGTGATTCCAACGATCAGATAGAGTTTTTTCTGTTTGATAACATCCCCCTTTGATTTTTTTGATAACACAGTTTTATTATAAAAGATGTTTTACTAAAATTGAAATTAAATAAATAAAAAATATCAATATGCTTTATACTAACAAAAATTACTGTAAAATTATAGCAACTTATTTACTTAAAATAACCAGACAGGAAAGGTAGCAATGGATCTGAAAAACAAAGTTGTTTTGGTGACTGGAGCAAGCAAAGGAATCGGAAAAAATATAAGCATTACTTTGGCAAAGGAAGGCGCAATTGTAGTTCTTACTTCAAGAAATAAAGAATTGCTTGAAAAAACACAGAATGAGATAGAATCTTTAGGCGGCAGAGCTTTAGCTATCCCTGCAGATATTTCAAAGGAAGAGGAAATATTAAATCTTTTTGACAAAATCAGGGAAAGTTTCGGCAAACTGGATGTATTGATAAATAATGCTGCAATTATGATAACAGGAAAAGTGACCGATTTTTCATTAGAAGATTATGATAAAATGATGCAAACAAATCTCAGGGGGCTGTTTAGCTGCTGTCAGCAGGCATTAAAGTTTATGCTTCCCCAAAAGAGTGGATATATCATTAATATTTCAAGCGTTGCCGGATTTAAAGGTTATAGCGGGCAGGCCGCTTACACAGCAAGCAAGCATGGGGTAATGGGGATAACAAAATCTCTTGCTGCAGAAGTTTATAAGGATGGAATTTTTGTTACATCAATTCTGCCTGGTGGAGTTGACACAGAGCTTTTGTGGTATGCAAGACCCGATCTCGACAGATCAGTGTTAATATCCACACAGGATATTGCTGATACCGTGATGTATCTGCTGCATCTTTCTGAGACTGCATGGGTTGATGAAATCTATATCCATCGCAGAAACGCACAACCATTTTAAAAGCAGGATATTAAAAAATTCTAACTTTATTTATGAGTCAGTTTTATAAAATTTTAATCTTGCTTTTGCCAGTTAATTCATTACAATTTAAGTTAATTGCAAGTTAACTAGAAATAAAAATAAAATAATTTTTATATGCAGGGAGACTGTTTTTGAATAAAAAAATAAGCTGGAAGTTTTTTACGGCTGCTATTTTAATAATATTTTCGATAGTCGTTTATATCATAAACTACTTTATCTTTAAAAACTCCCGTGACATTTTCTTCTACCTTACTCTGGATATTGCTTTTCTGCCTGTAAATGTATTGCTTGTCACCCTGCTTATCGATACTCTTTTAAACCAGCGTGAAAAAAAATCAATGCTTAACAAATTAAATATGGTTATTGGAGTTTTTTTTAGTGAAACCGGTACAGCACTTATAAGAAGCTTTAATACATATTTTGGAGATATTGAAAAAATTTCTGAAAGTTTAAGCAAAATAAACAAATGGAATAAAAAAGATTTTGCAAAATTTAAATTACATATTCATGATTATGAAAGTAAAATAAGTATAAATAATGAAATAGAAGAAAGCTTAAAAATATTTCTTGCAGGTAAAAGAGATTTTCTTTTAAGGCTTCTTGAAAATCCTAATTTGCTTGAACATGAGGATTTTACCGAGCTGCTAAGAGCTGTATTTCATCTGACAGAAGAAATGGCAAGCAGAGAAAATTTTGAAAATCAGCCTCCGTCAGATTTAAAACACGTAGAACTGGATATTAAAAGGGCTTATTTCTTTTTGATAAAAGAATGGCTTTCATATATGGAATATCTTAAAGAGTCTTATCCTTACCTTTATTCTCTGGCTCTCAGACAGAATCCTTTTGATAAAAATGCAACAGTTACTGTCAAATAAAAATGTATATATACAATACAAAAATAAGACTTTTTCATACAGATGCTGCCAATTTAATTTTTTTTAGCAATCTTTTCAATTTAGCACATGAATGCTACGAAGAATTTCTGGAAGAATCAGGATTTAGTATTAAAAAAATTTTAAATGACAATATTTTTCTTATACCTATTGTTCATGCTGAAGCTGATTATCTTAAACCTTTAAGAGTCGGTGATAAAATTGAAATAAGAATGTCATTAAATTCTTTAGGCAAAAGTTCATTTACGCTTGATTTTGTTTTATATGATAAATCAGGCGAAAAAACTGCCGCTGTAAAAACTGTCAATGTTGTAATTGAAACAAAAAGTAAAAGATCGCTGGAAATCCCCGAAAAATTCTTTGAAATCCTAAAAAACCTGAACATTTAATTTGTCTGCTTTATTTCTTTACGTGCAATTTTTTTATTAAATCAACTGCCCTTTTTTTAAAACTTTCCCTGTCGGGCTTTAATAAATTTTTGGTAAGGTCTTCCGGCCAGTCAAAATAAATACCAGGTATTTTATAACACTCCAGTTTTTTTAACAGGCTTTTTTCTATCGCATCATAATCGGGTTTTAGCTTGTTTTTCATTTTTAAGAAAGCTGCCGGTTTTTGTGTTTCATCATTTTCCCCAGCCGGAACTACAAGTGCATCCTCAATTTCTTTAATATCTCTTAACTCTCTCTCTATTTCTTCAGGAAAAATATTTTCACCATTAAAGACAAACATAAGATCTTTTCTTCCAATAACATGAAGATATTCTTCATCATCAATAAATCCAAGGTCATTCGTTGCAAACCAGCCTTCTTTATCAATAGATTTAAATAACTCATGATTATTTTTATTATCTGATTTAATATAGCCCGCAAATAATGTTTTGCCTTTAACCATTATTTCGTTTTCGCTGCTAATCTTTATCTCGCGGAATTTTAATAATTTTCCCGATGTTTTTAAGTTTTTAAGGCTTTCATTTTTAACAGTGCATGTTATTTGTGATGACATTTCCGTGGAGCCATATGAGTTATATATATTCAGGCCAAGTGTTTTTGATTTTTCTATTAGCCTGGCAGATGCAGGTGCTCCTCCTATTAATATAGCTTTTAATTTTCTTAAAAGTTCCGTTGCGGGTTTTTCACTTAAGAGCTCTGAAAGTTGAGACGGTATAAGTGAAATATGTGTAATATCATTATTTGTCTTCAATGCTTCATCGATTGCAATGCCGGAAGGTTTTATATAAATATCTGCTTTTCCGGCAAGAGCTTTAAAAATTGATGAAAATCCGCTTACGTGGCTAAGCGGCAGTGCAGCCATCCAGCAGTCCCCAGTTTTAAATAAAATATTAACGTTTGAACCGATGGCGCTATACCAGTGGTTATTAAATGAATGCAAAACTGCTTTTGATGCATTTGTAGAACCGGAAGTAAAAAAAATACTTGCATATTTGTCGCCAGACTCAAAGGCTTTATCAATATTAAATCCATTCGTTATCTTCTTTAAATCTATTTTACTTAATTCTTTATGAAAATATTGAAAAGGAACTGATTTTATTGCTTCATTGTCTTTATATTCAATATTTTCATCGACAATTATTTTTGAGCAGCCTGTACTTTTTAATATCCTGTGAACTTTTGAAACAGGCATAATTGGACTGACCGGAACAACCACGCCTTCCGCAAAAATAATCTGAATTATTAATTTGGCATATTCTTCTGAATTCCTGCACAAAACTGCAATTTTTTGCCCAGGTAAAATCCCAGATTTTTTAAATTTTTCTTTAAGTTCTCCGTCTGCCTGAAAATACATTTTTAAAAACCTGCCGGACTAAGTAAATTAAAATTAATTTTTTTAATATTATTTATAATTTCAAAAATATTTATTTTTCCCCTTATTATTTTAATGTTCTCTTCAAGCAAATTATCACTAAACAAATTTAATGAATCGATGCCTAAAGGAATTTCATTTAGATTCATGATGCCCGCAAATAATGCAATAAAAGAAATTAAAAGACTGCTGTTAAATGAATTGCTTAAAACAGGTATTATGTCATTACTTCGGGCAAAATTTATCAGTTCAGTCGTTTTAAAAAATCCGCCAATAAAATCAGGCTTTATTATAATTGCCTTTAAATAATCAGGGCATTTACCGTTTAATTCATTTATTCTATTCAAATCTGCCAATTCAGTCAGTTTCTCATCAAGAGCGACAGGTATTTGTGTATCTTTAAAAAACTGGTCGTATTCAGATATATTGCTTAAGGGATCTTCAATATATTCAATCAGGCTGCTGCCTATGGCTTTCCCAAAATATACTGCTTCCTTAAGACTCCACAAGCTGTTTGCATCAAGTCTCAGGCTGATCGGATCTAACTGATTTTGCAAAATTAGTTCTTTTATTCTTTTAATACTGCTAATTTCCTGATCCAGCGAGGCTCTTCCCACTTTTATTTTAATAGAGCCAAATCCATTTTTTATTATTTCACTAATTTCTATTTCAGGATCTTTTTTTAAATCCATCATTAGCCTGCATACCGGCAAGTCAGAATATGACGCTAATTTAAAAATTTTATCTAATCCCGGCCTGATAAATAACAGGCTGGTAAGTGCCATCTCCAAACCTGTTCTTACTGATGGACAGACTTTTAAATCGTTAAATAAATCATTTAATTTAATTAAAAAGCCTGTAAAAATATTTAGAAAAGCACTGCCAGGCAGCCCGTCTTCTAAATCCTTAATAACTGTTTTTTTTGAATCAGAAAATAAATCAGAATAATCCGGTTTTACAAAAAGGCTCTCAATATTTTTAAGAAAAAGGCTATCTTGTTTTAATTTTTTAATCTGCAGTCTGGCATCATCAATACTCTCACTATGAAAGAAAGGGAGGGGGGAAATTTCTCCAAAACCTGAAAGACCGCTGGATATCCCTATATTTAGCAGCAAACCTTCTCTTTTATTGAGATTGTTTTTTTTTATAACAAGCTCTTTTTTTAAAGGAAGCTCAAATTCATAAATGTTAAAAAATGTTATTTTTTCCATTAAAATTGTTATATTTTAATATTCCAGCCTATTGAAAATAAAATAGAAAATATTAAAAGTATCTGACCCGTTTTCCCTAAAACAGGAATAATATACCTTGGTTCAGGACGAGACAGTAATATTTTTACAGGTTTTACTGCCATAATAACTGTTAAAACCGAAATTAAGGAAAAATAATGCGATTTTGTGATTATAACAAGAACTATCGGTATGATATGAGCAGCAATAATACAAAATAAATATTCATACAATCCAAAATTATAACCAAACCTTGCTATTAAAGTTTTTTTACCGGCTTCTCTGTCTGTTTTTATATCCCTTATATTGTTTGCAGTTAAAATTGCCATCGAAAGAAGCCCAGGTGCAAGACTGGCTATCAATACTAATGTGTTTATTCTTAATGTTTGCAGGTAAAAAGTTCCCGTTACAGAAATAATACCAAAAAAGATAAAAACAAAAATATCTCCTAGGCCTATATATCCAAGCGGAGCAGGACCTGCAGTATATAAAATACCAAAAATAATGGCAAAAATACCTACCAGTAAAATAGGCCAGCCTCCGCGTATTACAAGAAATACTCCAATAGCCGCCGCCAAAATAAAAGTAATAATAAATGCAGCCAGCATTTCATTTTTTCTTATTAGTCCCGCCTGAATAAGTCTGACAGGACCAACTCTTTTATCAGTGTCTGTTCCTTTTATAAAATCAAAATAATCATTGGCAAAATTAGTTCCTATCTGGATAAGCAAAGCTGCCACCAGAGTTAATATTGCAATAAACAGATTAATTTTATTTTCGTAAAAAGCCAGTGCAAGACCTATTATTACAGGAGCTGCTGCTGCCGGTAATGTTCTTGGACGTGTGCTCTTAAACCATAAGCTTAATTTTGAAGAGTTTCTCATTAATAATTATCAGTGTTTGTTCTTATTTGGAATATATCTTTTAATTGATTATTCGCATGACTAAGATATGCACTATGTGTCACCTTAAAGCATTAAAATAATTTGGGCCTACTAAATTTGTAGTTGTCACTTAATTAAAACTAATACCCGGTATTTTTATTTATTGTCAGTAAATTTTTTAAATACAGGTTTTCTTTTTTCAACAAAAGCATCTCTTCCTTCCTGTGCTTCTGCTGTCTGATAAAACAGCATGGTTGTCAGCCCTGCCAGCTGCTGAAGGCCTGTCTGACCGTCACAATCTGCATTTAATGCTGCTTTGAGACATTTTATTGCAGTTGGTGAATTACACAATATTTCTCTGCACCAGGCTATTGTTTCTTCTTCAAGTTTTTCAATAGGAACGACAACATTTATCATACCCATTTCCAAAGCTTCCTTTGCATTATACTGTCTGCACAAAAACCATATCTCCCGCGCTTTTTTTTGGCCTACTACTCTTGAAAGATAGCTGGAGCCATATCCTCCATCAAAAGAACCGACCTTTGGGCCAGTCTGCCCAAAAACTGCATTTTCTGCTGCAATTGTCAGATCACACACAAGCTGCAGAATGTTACCTCCTCCAATTGCAAACCCAGCCACCATTGCAATTACCGGTTTGGGACAGGTCCTTATCTGTCTTTGAAGCTCTAAAACTCCAAGGCTCTCAGTGCCCTCTTCATTTTTATAGCCTGCATTTCCTCTGATCTTCTGGTCACCGCCGGAGCAGAAAGCTTTGTCGCCTTCCCCTGTTAAAATAATTACACCTGTTTCATTATCAGAAGAAGCCTGGCTTAAGGCATCAGATATTTCTTTAACAGTCAGCGGTCGAAATGCATTTCTTACTTCTGGCCTGTTTATGGTGATTTTTGAAATACCCTCAAATTTATGGTATTTAATATCCTTGTAATCTCCCGAACTTTTCCATGGTATTTTTGACATCAAATTTTTCCTTTAAAATTAATATTAATTAGAATACTTTCAAAATTTTATCTTTTATTTCTTTTCTTAATCTTAAATTGTGTTCTCTGTCTGTAAAAACTTCAATAATGGAGGATGAATCTTTTTCCTGGGCTGACTTTATGGCATCCTTATAAATATTTCTGAAGTCCTTATTAGAGGCTGCGCTAAAATAATTAATTTTAAATGATGCTGCTGCACCTTCAAAATTGAAATTATGAGGAGTGGCAAAATACTCCTCAAAAATATCTTTAATTTTTACAATAGGCAGAAAATGAAAAATGCCGCCGCCGTTATTATTAATAACCACTATAATTATTGGTTTTTTTAGAGATCTTACTGTCGTAAGGGAATTCAGGTCATGTATAAAGGCAATGTCACCAATAAGTAATGTGCATATCTTTACTATGCCATTCGTAAAGCCTGTTGCAGATGAAATAATGCCGTCTATCCCGCTTGCGCCTCTGTTAAATCCTATCGCTATTTCTTTAGAGCTGACTGCTCCATATAATTCAAGATCTCTGATTGGCATGCTGTTTGATAAAAATAAACACGATTTATCAGGTATTTCCTCAGAGATACATCTTGAAATGAATACTTCATCCGCAACAGCGTCTTCATTTATATTTTTTTCAATTATTTCCTGTGCTTTTTTAGCACTGGAATCATAAAAATCCTTAAAGTCTGACTGCACTCCTATATTAATCATTTTAGAAATTTCATGGCAAAAACAAACTATGTCAGTTTCTACATGCATAGTTATTAAATGAACAGGATCGTATCTTATCGGATTGTCTTTAATTATAATATAGTTTTGAGGCTGATTATGATTTAAAAACTGATGAAATCTTTTTGAAGTCAGTTTCCCGCCGAAATGTATAACAGTTTGAGGTGAGGCTTTTTTATTAAATTGGGGCGAAAGAACTTCCTGATCAAAATGTTTGATAATATTGGTTCCTGCTTTTTTGTTAAGTCTTAAGCAGGAAGTAATATCAGCATAAACCGGCCAGTTTATTTTCCCGGCAAGCTCAATAACTTCTGCTCTTTCTTTGTCAGTCTTTAAGGATCCTATGGAAATAAGTCCACTCTTTTCTTTATTGATAATTTCAGCAATTTGCTTTATTGTTCCGGGATTACTGAATGTTGTTTTAGAATCAGAATATAGAGTGTACGGACTTTTTGATCCGCTCCAGTTGCTCAAATTAAACGACTTTTCTACATCAGGCCCATTATTATCAGTAAGTTCATCAGGCTCAAGAGGCTCCCTGAACATGCAGTTGATATGAACAGGACCCTTGGGATTTCCGGTGCTTTGATACACGGCATAATCAATTGCACTCAGAATCATTTTGGGATCTATTGCATTGTCGGGACAAGGAAAACCAAAAAACCATTTTATGTATCTGCCAAAAATATCAACCTGATTAATAGTCTGATTTGCTCCTGTTTCAAGCAGTTCAGGCGGTCTGTCTGCAGTTAAAACTATCATTGGAATATTACTCTGGTGTGCTTCAACAATTGCAGGAAACAGGTTTGCAACCGCTGTACCTGATGTAACTATTACTGCAGCCGGCTTGTTTGATGACTGAGCATAACCCAATGCATGGAAAGCACTGCCTCTTTCATCGAAGCAAATTATTTTTTGTGCTTTTTCATTCCTGGCTGCAGCCGCAATAAGAGGTGTTGATCTTGAGCCTGGAGAAATACAGAAGTAGTTTACACCATTTCTGACAAGCTCTTCAATTATTATTTTTCCCCACAAATCATTAAAATTGACATTTTTTTGCATCATAACTGATTTTAAAAAGTAAAGTCAGACTATATTAATTATTTATTTTGAAGGATTTTTAATAGCGGGGATATTTTGTTTTCAATTTCATTCCACTCATCTTCAGGAGAAGATTTTTTAACTATGCCTGCTCCTGAAAAAACAGACAGATAATTGTTATTTAATACTCCTGACCTTATGCCTACTGCAAATTCAGAATTATCTTTCCCGATCCAGCCAACCGGACCGGCATAAAATCCTCTATAA
>Ga0247841_10010317_pt1 | contig 12761 bp, 10 predicted proteins | sample LaCruzMarch2015__2_FD_192410 | JGI IMG/M metagenome (GOLD analysis project Ga0247841, IMG submission 192410) | Freshwater microbial communities from meromictic Lake La Cruz, Castile-La Mancha, Spain - LaCruzMarch2015_18m | ecosystem: Environmental > Aquatic > Freshwater > Lake | place: Spain... | reverse complement strand
TCCAGTGTCCGTTTTATCATTTGACGTTCCATTTCTTCCAGAGTTAATGGTTTTTGATTCGTCTCGTCTTCATGATACACCTCAGCATCCTGAAAACTTTCAACATCATCTACATTTTTATATTGTTTAGTTTCACGCGTAATTTTATCTGTTTTGAAATCATTAGCATTTTTAGGAGAAGTAATTATTGTATCAGTATTTCCAATAAAAGTAGAAGTATATTGATCTTCTGATTGTTGACTTTCGGGATGTTGGCCATTCATAATATCATGAACCAGTTTTTTTAAATCATTCATATCCTTTTTCATATCAAAAAGGACTGAATATAGAATTTCGCGTTCACTGTTAAATGATTTTTGCTCCCGACCAGAACTGGCGAATATTGCCGGTAAACGCTCAATATCATCTTTAGGTAAATAAGTACGTAAAATAGTGGCAGTAATTTCCCTTTGTTGTTCTATAACAGAAATTTGTTCAGTAATATTTTTCAATTGTCTTACATTCCCATTCCAATAATAATTGGATAACAATGACTTAGCTTCATCAGTCAATTTTATGGCAGGCATTCTATATTTTTCGGCAAAATCGGAAGCAAATTTACGAAATAACAAGACTATATCTTCCTTACGATCTCTGAGTGCAGGAACAGCTATAGGAACAGTATTCAACCGATAAAACAAATCCTCTCTAAATCTACCCTCGCGAGTAGCCTGAGCCATATTTAAATTAGTTGCAGCAACAACCCTCACATTTGTTTTCTGGGTTTTTGACGAACCAACTTTGATAAATTCACCAGCTTCCAATACACGCAACAAACGTACTTGAGTTGAAAGAGGCAATTCACCTACTTCATCCAAAAATATCGTTCCACCATCTGCAACTTCAAAATATCCTTTACGATCGGCCATAGCGCCTGTGAACGAACCTTTTTCATGACCGAATAATTCCGAGTCTATAGTCCCTTCAGGTATAGCCCCACAATTTACTGCTATATAAGGTCCATGTTTTCTGTGGCTATAATGGTGTATAATTTGCGGAAAATTTTCCTTTCCCACACCACTTTCACCTGTAATAAGAACCGAAAGATCGGTTGGCGATACCTGTACTGCTATATCAATGGCTCTATTCAATAATTCGGAAGTACCAATAATTCCAAATCGTTGCTTTACTGCCTGAATTTCTGAAGGTTGCATATTATTAAATAAAGTAAACTGTAATTATGACATATAATGACTGACAAAATTAGTAATAATATAATGATTTTGAACATAAAATTCAAAAAAAAAAGAAGTAGAATTCCTTCTACTTCTTTTAAATATCAAACATTATCAATTTATTTTTTTCCTTTCAAAGCCTTATCAATTCCGGCAATTGCATTTTTCGCCATTTCATTGGTTGGTTCAATTGTCAAAATCTTATTCCAATAAGTGTTAGACATTGTATAATCTTTTTGTAAGAAATAGTAGTAACCTAAAAATCTGCTACATTCCATAATAACTGAATTATATCTTGGATCAGCTTTCGATTCAACGAGTGATACTGTTTGCTCATAAAATGGTTTAGCCAATCCTTGGGTTGTTTCTGGGTCAAGTGCAAAATTGGTACGTGCACGCCAGAAATTTCCTCTATATCCGGTAGGTTCAATCGTCGCAACTTTTGAAAAAATTGTATCAGCTTTAATTAAAGCATCTTTCTTTACAATTGGATCGGTAGCAGCATTATTACCAAGACCATAATATAATTTTCCTAAAGGCATCATTACATCTGCAGTTCTTTTATCTTCGCCCAATAAACCTAGATATGTATTGTAAGTAGAAATTGAATTTACAACATCACCTTTCTCATTGTACATATCCGACATATCTTTCCACAAATCAATTTTTGTTGAATCCATTTTCAACGCCTTTTCATATTGAGGAATTGCTAAATCATATTGCTTTGTTTCGCGCAAAGCCTGTCCATAATAACGATAATCTAAATATGTTAAGTCTGGTTTATCGGATTTATTAAAAAACAAATCAGCTGATTTTATGGCATCATCATATTTTTTCAAATCTACATTGTTCCACATCGCCAATCTGTTAAATGCCGGGCTGCGGGGAGTTTTCTGAAGTCCAAGTGTTGCAACTTCCAACGATTTCGCAAAATCATTATTTAAAAACAATGTCATTGCATATTTAGTCAAATCCTGAGCATTTGAATTCCCTGATTGTAAATAGTTTTCGTAAAGTTGAGCTGCAGTTTTAAAATCATTTGTAGCATAATAAATATCAGCTAATTCTCTGTCAACAAGCAAAAATGTAGGCTCTTTTTGTTTCAAAACGCCCAACTTTTCAATAGCCAGCGGTGTATTTACGTTTTTATAGGCACGAGCATATTTTATATAAGCTTCTTTACATGACTCATCAAATAAAATTGCAAGTTCATAATTTCCACAAGCAGTTCCGGTATTACCTTTTGCAAGTTCAATATCACCTAGTAATACAGATACTTTGGCATATTTAGGTTTGATACCTTTAGCTTTATCTTGATAAAAACTTGCTTTATCAATCAAACCATTCACTAAATAGGCATTAGCTGCAGCAATAAACAAATCTACATTTTTCTTATTAGCTTTTTCCTTTAATGTATTAACAATTGTCAGTTCGGCTTCTGCTGGACTTGATTTAATTTTTAACATAGCCAATCCAATTGTATTTAATGGATATAATGGATTTGCTACCAAGCCTTTATTAAAATAAAATGCAGCAGAATCTGATTTGCTTTCTCCAAAATATATATTTCCGAGATAGAAACAACACTCAGCACGAGTGGCAGAATCAACAGCAATTTCTTCAATTAAAAGAGGTTTCGCTACTTGTGGAAAACCAGCATCATAATACGAAATACCTTGTCCACCTTTTGCTTCAAGCGTTGAAATGTTGAAAACAAAAGTTAGGAAAAAAAGAAAGGAAAAGAAAAGAAAGTTACGTTTCATTGTAGCTTGAATTAATTAGAAATTTATTTATTGTTGGTCTTTTACATTTACAATGCGAACAGGTTGTGTAGCGGGAACCAAACCCGATTTTAATATTATTCTTTGTCCACGATCTGATGATAAAAAGTTTGTCAATCCTGAAGGTAAAGCACCCCTTGGATCATTTAATATAGCAAATACATTTCGTGTTAATGGATAATTTCCATAAAAAAGATAGGCCTGAAATGGTTTGTAACTATTATCAGTAGTAGCAATATCGTCTCTACTAACTGACATTACTCTAACTTCGCTTTTAAAAGATAGATTTGAAGTATCTTTACTGTTTCCTAACCAGTTAACACCGATAATTCCTATAGCATTAGGGGTTTTAGAAACAAAATCAATCACTTCAAGATTTGTTTTTTGAGCATATAATTCTTTTGATAATGGTTTTCCATTACAAATTGAATCAATTGCATAACGTACTGTACTTGAATTGGGATTATCAAAAACTACTTTAAACTTCCCAAGGCTGGAAGAAGGATAAACTTCATTCCAATTTTTAATCTCTCCAGTAAGTATTTTTTTTATTTCGTCAACACAAATCAAAGAATCTTTGTTTTGATTATTTATAATCAACGCAATTCCATCAATAGCAATTTTATAACACCTTGGTGAAAATTTTCTGCTTTTTAATGAATTTTCTTCTATTAAAGATAGTGGACGAGTAACAATACTTAAACGTACACTATCTTTTAATAATTGGTTTATTGCATCAACTTCATTTGTGTAATTAGGTACAATTCCCGCATTCGGAAACTGAGCTTCAAAAACATCTAACTCTTCTTGAATAATAGGTTGAAAACTTTCATCTACAGTAATTCGGATAACACCCGAAGTGTAAGTATCAGTTTGCCCATCTTTACTTTTACTCTGACATGAAAACAAAAACAATGCCAAAAGAAAATATAAGAGTTTGAAGGATTTCATTTTATTGTTGCAATTTATATGTAATTGGAAGCGTGTAATAAACCGGCACATTCACACCGTTTTGTTTACCCGGAATCCAATTCTGTAGCATTTTCACAACTCGAACCGCTTCTTTATCACATGAAGGATCAAGAGATCTTAATACTTCAACATTTGAAATCTTTCCTGTTTTAGAAACGACGAACCGAACGATAACTTTACCTTCAATTCCATTTTCTTGTGCAATAACAGGATATTTCAGGTTAACTGAAATAAACTTCAAAAGTTCTGATTCGCCACCAGGATATACCGGCATTTGTTCAATAACAGTGTAAGGTTTTTCTTCAACCTCCTGAGTTACTGCTTCTTTTACATCAGCAATATCTTTACCATTAGCTTCATCATTCCCTTTCACGTCAGCAAGAGAGATAGCAACATTGGCATTAGTAAGCTCATCCTGAGATTTCATTTGTTCTTCATCTTTTACTTCTTCATCCTTAGCGATAACAGGAGCAACAAATTTGATAGAACTTTTCAGAGCAGGTGGAGGCTCAACCGGCTCCACTTTTTTGATGTCGTTTTTTACCTCTGCTTTTTCTAATGAAGACATTTTCATAACCTCAACATTTACTTCTTTTTGTTTCGATTTTGCCATTTCAATAAGCTTTGGAACACTAAAGCCCACTAATGCAATAATCGTAACAATAAGCATTGCCCGGTTATGTCGTTTATCTGATTCCCCACGTAGTTGATAAGCACCGTATTCCTTGTTTTTACCTTGAAATACCAGCTCACGCCACTCAAAGGAAGTTAAATCTATTTTAGCCATTTTACTTTCTATTTATAAGGCGTTTAACTATTTCCAAATTTTGCTGCATGCGCTCCTTTGGTTTCTCTATTCTTCATCAAGAAAAATTCTGCCGGCGTAATTTTATCAATCACATACTTTCCGATATTGCATATTTGCATTTCGTCGAGTGCATCTATCAGGTTCTTGTAAGTTGCCTTATCTGATGCTTTGATAATTACTACTGGCGTATTTTTTCCACCTTTAATTTCAGATGCTTGCTTGGTAAACTGTTCCTGGGTAATTTTAAGTTCCAGTTTCTTTTTCTTTAAATCATTGATTTTCAAGACCGCTTCTTGATTACGTTTCATAAGTAACGAACGAATACCATCCGCTTTGTACGAGCTTAATTTTAAGGAATTATAATCCTTATAATCTGGTTGTCCGGTATAATAGAATATTGAATCACCACCAGATAGAACCAAGGTAATAGCTTGTGAAGCTTTTACTTTTTCCCTGTCTTCAGCAGTAATTTTCTGATCGTTACTTGGCATATTAATTTCCATCGTTTGAGGTTTGCTCAACGAAGTACACAGCATGAAGAAGGTAATCAGCAACATATTCATATCCACCATGGGAGTAAAATCCACATGAACACTTATTTTTTTCTGTTTACTGCCGCCTTTTTTCTTCTTTCCGCCGCCGTCATTGGTTTGTAATTCAGCCATATTATTTTTTTAATATTATTTATTAGCAGATTCAACCTTTAAGGATGTAATTAAATTGTATCTGTTCTCTCTTAAATCCTGAAGAGATGTCATTACATCTTTAATTACTTTATAAGGCGTTTTAGAGTCAGCTTTGATAGCAATTCTTAAATCCTGATTTGTTGCACGAGCAGCTTTAATCCAAACTTTAAATTGATTATCAGTACTGTCTGTTGGAATTCCATAATCTTTCAGAATTTCATCTTCCTTCTCAGCCGGTAAAGCTAAAAAAGCTTTCATGCTTTTCATGGGAACTCCAAAGGTTTTTTGTATCTTAAACTTCTGAATTTCTTCAGGAGTAAAAGTAACACCTAATTCTCCACCTACTGTGGTCAAGGTATTTATCATATCGGTTTGTTTATCCAAACTTAAAAACACCTTTCCTGTAGGATCAATCAATATCTGTAAAATATTGGTTTCCGGTATTTTAATTTCAGACACTGATGCGGGTGTTGATACTTCAACCGGCTCCTTTTTCACGAACGTGGACGTTAACATGAAGAAAGTGAGCAGAAGCACAGTAACATCACTCATCGCAGTCATATCGATAAGAGTACTCTTCCTTGCTACTTTTACTTTAGACATAGCATTTTATATTTTAGAGGAATGATTACTTGTGAGATGCAGCAAATGTTTGAACGATTGAGAAACCTACTTCATCAATACAGTATGTAATAGCATCAATTTTGCTTGTAAAATAGTTATAAGAAATTACTGCCAAAGCACCAGTTGCGATACCAAATGCAGTGTTAATCAAAGCTTCAGAAATACCAGCCGATAAAGCGATAGAGTCAGTACCACCTGCACCTGCCAACGAAGCAAATGATTTGATCATACCAATTACAGTTCCTAACAGTCCCATCAAAGTTCCTAAAGTAACGATAGTAGCAATAATTGGAAGATTTTGGCTTAACATTGGAAGTTCCAAAGCTGTAGCTTCTTCTACTTCTTTTTGAATAGCCAGAATTTGTTGTTCTTTAGATAATGTTTTATCTTCTTCAACTTCTGCATATTTAATTAAAGTTGAACCAACAACATTAGCAACAGATCCTTTTTGTTTTTCGCACATTGCAGCAGCAGCTTTAATGTCACCTTTCGACAAAGATAATTTTACATCGTGTACAAATTTTACTAATTTTCCTGTTCCTTGTGCAGATTTAATCGCGAAAAAACGCTCAACACTCAATGCAATAACTGTAAGTAATAATGTTTGGATAATTGGTACAATTATACCTCCTTTATAGATAAGACCCATAAAGTTACCATCAAGAGGGTGGTTATTAGGATCACCATTCATAAAGTTATCAGGATTTCCTAATACAAATTTGTAAATAAGTACAGCAAGTACAAAACATGCTAACATAACAAGTCCTGAAGACTTAATTCCAGTGAATTGTTTTTTTGTTTTTGGTTGTTTTTGTTTGTTTTCCATAACGCATTTTTTTTTAATAATATTATTTGTTTTGTTTGATTATTTATTTATTTATGATTTTATATTTTCAGTTTTGTGTGTTGCAATTAAATATTTAAGATAATTGATTAAATGAATAAAATTGATGGTTTACTCAAAACGAAGACAAAAGTAATAACAAAATTAATAATGTAGCTTGTTTTTACAAATTTTAATTTGATGTTTTTTTTAATTAGCTATAAATTAGGAACAAAATAAGAATAAATGATTAAACTTTTATATAAATTCAACGAAAAAGTTATAAATATGTTGTTTAATCTGGAATAATAATTTGAAATAACACAACATTAACATTTTAAATATTCAAAAGTAAGTGTTCATCATAAAAAAAACAGCTTGATTCATAACGAAACAAGCTATCTCTAATTTTTATAATACTTTTCAGAGTTTTAAACTTACAAACAATGTATTTTATTTTTACAATAATTTACCATCCAAGTTACGTTTTAATGCCGATAAAAAATCTTCAGTACTAAGATAATTATCACTGGTTACATTGTCACCATGTATAAGTACAGCCAAATCTTTAGTCATTTCACCAGCTTCAACTGTTTCAATACAAACTTCTTCCAACTTTTCGCAGAAATTTAGCAAAGCAGGATTATTGTCTAGTTTTGCACGGTGCATCAAGCCACGGGTCCATGCAAAAATTGAAGCAATCGGATTGGTTGAAGTCGACTTTCCTTGTTGGTGTTGACGATAATGACGTGTAACAGTTCCATGAGCTGCCTCTGCTTCTACAGTTTTTCCATCAGGAGTTACAAGTACAGATGACATTAGACCCAAAGATCCAAATCCCTGAGCAACAGTATCTGATTGTACATCACCATCATAATTTTTACAAGCCCAAACAAATCCACCGCTCCATTTCATGCAGGAAGCCACCATATCATCAATCAAACGATGCTCGTAAGTAATTCCGGCATCTTTATAAGCAGATTTGAATTCATTTTCATATACTTCCTGAAAAATATCTTTAAATCGCCCATCATAGGCTTTCAGAATGGTATTTTTGGTGGATAGGTACAATGGCCACTTTTTCTCTAACGCCACCTGAAAAGAAGAACGTGCAAAACCGTAGATCGATTCGTCTGTATTGTACATAGTCATTGCAACTCCATCACCTTCGAAATTGTACACCTCCCATTCTTTCGTTTCACCTGCTTCGTTGGTGAAAGTCATTTTTAAAGTACCTTTACCTTTAATTACGGTATCGGTTGCTTTGTATTGATCTCCAAATGCATGACGACCAATCACAATAGGTTTTGTCCAGCCCTGAACATAACGAGGGACGTTGCTCATTACTATTGGTTCACGAAAAACGGTTCCACCTATGATGTTTCGAATGGTTCCGTTTGGTGATTTCCACATCTTTTTCAGGCCAAATTCCTCAACACGAGCTTCATCTGGTGTAATTGTGGCACATTTTATTCCAACATTATATTTAACGATAGCATTGGCAGAATCTATTGTTACCTGATCATTAGTCAAGTCACGATTTTCGATACTTAAATCATAATACTTAATATCTAAATCTAAATAAGGCAGGATAAGTTGTTCTTTGATAAATGACCAAATAATTCGGGTCATTTCGTCTCCATCGAGTTCTACTACGGGATTTGTTACTTTAATTTTTTGCATACTTTTTGTCTACGGTCGCCAGTCAACTGTCTCCTGACTATTGTAAGGACTGTTTTATTGGCTTTTGAATTGTATTTATAGAATTTTTTAAATAATCTAATAGCTTTTGAATCCCTGAGGAAATATTCTTAACTTTGATTCGTAATTCTACAGCTTGCATATTACTACAATACTGTAAATCTTCACACACATATAGCATACTTTTTACTTCGCTACAACTACCTTGGGCTATGTTTAGGTATCTGACAAATAATTTATCCGTGCCTGATTCAGAACCTTCAGCAATGTTGTTCATAATTGATATTGATGCTCTTTGAAGTTGGTCTTTAAAACCATAATCTTTCAAAGAATTGGATAGTGCATATATGTCTTTAACTAGCAATCTCGATTCTTGCCAAATCCTCAATTCTTCGAAGCATCTCATAATCTTTTAAATATACAGTGTCAGTCTTTTTAAGACAGTAGTCAGGAGACTGACGACTGTAGTCTGTAAATATTATCTTTTATTCAATGGAATGAACTCTTTGCGTTCTCCAACATTTTTGTAAGCTGGACGAATAATACGTTTACTTGCAAAGTTCAGTTCTTCAATACGGTGAGCAGTCCAACCGGCAACACGTGACATAGCGAACATTGGAGTGAATATTTCACTTGGTAAACCGATAGCTTCATACACAAATCCTGAATAGAAATCGACATTGGTACAAACCTGTTTGTTAATATCATCACCTTTGAATGTCATGAAAGCATTTACTGAACGTTCGTCAAGCAATTCAAGAAATGCAAATTCTTTTTCTAAACCTTTCTCTACAGCCATTGCGCGTGCCATCTCTTTCAAAAGCAATGCACGTGGATCGGAAACAGTATATACTGCGTGACCAATTCCATAAATCAAGCCACTTTTGTTGTAAGCTTCTTTGTTCAACATTTTTTTCAAATATGCATCAATCTCTTTCACGTTTGTCCAATCTTTAATAGCAGTTTTAAGATGTTCGAACATTTCCACAACTTTTATATTTGCACCACCATGTAAAGGTCCTTTTAATGATCCTATACCAGCTGCGATAGCTGAGTAAGTATCAGTTTGTGTAGAACTTACAACGCGAACAGTAAAGGTAGAGTTGTTACCACCACCATGATCAGCATGAAGAATAAGAGTTAGGTCAAGAATTTTTACATCGAGTTCGGTATAATTATTTGGCCCTTTCATCATATACAGGAAGTTTTCTGCATAAGACATTTCTTCGTTCGGGTGACGAATATGTAACGAACGTCCCTGTTGACTATGACGAAGAATATTGAAAGCATAAGCAACAATAGTTGGGAATTTTGCAATCAAATCTATCGACTGACGAATTAAATTATCGCGTGTAATATCATCCGGGTTTGGATCAAAAGTGTATAACTCCAAAACACTGCGCGATAATATATTCATAATATCTTGTCCTTCAAGATCAATGATATTCATCGTAGCTTTTTGAGCCAATGCCATCGCTTGTACCAACAATTTCGAAAATGCTTTTAGTTCTTCAGCATCCGGCTGATAACCAGAAAGCAATAAAAATGCTGTTTCTTCAAATCCTAAACGGTTTTCAAGTTGAAATCCATGAACAAGATCTTCAACATCAATACCCCGGTAAATTAATTTACCCGGAACCGCTTTCAATCCTCCTTCTGGTAATTTTTCGTAACCAACAACATCACCTACTTTAGTTAAACCAACTAATACTCCTGAATGGTCTTCATTTCGCAAACCACGTTTTACATTAAATTGAGTAAATAATTCTTTGTCAATTCTACTTGTAGTTTTTATTGTTTCCGAAAGCTTGTAAATTAAATAATCTTTTTCCATGACATGTAATTTAATATTTTATTTTTTTTGATAATTTCGTAACACTCTGTTTTCTAAAGATTTTATTTGGAAAAAAGATTACTTTTTCATTGCATTCAATGCACTTCCACTTTTAAACCAATCAATTTGAGCTTGATTGTAGGTATGAAGAACTTCAAATTGTTCGTTAGTCCCATCAGTATGCTTTAGAACTACTGTGAGATTTTTTCCCGGTGTAAATGTTTTTAAGCCTAAAATGCTGATTTTGTCATCTTCACGCACTTTGTCGTAATCATTTTTATCAGCAAAAGTCAATCCCAGCATTCCTTGTTTTTTCAGATTTGTTTCGTGAATACGTGCAAATGATTTTACAAGTATCACTTTCACATTCAGAAATCGGGGTTCCATGGCGGCATGTTCGCGGCTAGAACCTTCGCCATAATTTTCTTCTGCTACTACTATTGAACCAATACCTTGCGCTTTATATTTACGTGCCAAAGCCGGAACGCCCACGTAATCTCCAGTTTGGGGATCAAGAACAGTATTTGTTTTATTGTTGAAAATATTTACAGCGCCTATAAGCATATTATCGGAAATATTATCCAAATGTCCGCGGAATTTCAACCATGGACCAGCCATTGAAATATGATCGGTAGTACATTTTCCGGTAGCTTTAATCAACAATGGTTGTTCAATCAAATCATTTCCATCCCAAGCTGCGAATGGCTGTAATATTTGTAATCGTTTAGAGTCCAGACTTATATCTACAACCACTTTACTGCCATCTGCAACCGGTGCTATATAACCGGCATCTTCAACAGCATAACCTTTTATTGGCAATTCGTAACCTGTAGGTTCGGTGAGTTTTACATTTTCACCATTTTCATTTATTAATGTATCTGTCAATGGATTAAAACACAAATCGCCAGCAACAGTAAGTGCTGCTACAACTTCGGGCGAACCAATAAATGTATGAGTATTTGGGTTTCCATCAGCACGTTTTGCAAAATTACGGTTGAAAGAAGTGATAATTGAATTGGGGCGTTCGGGATTATCGGTTTCGCGCTTCCACTGTCCGATGCAAGGACCACATGCATTCGCCATTACAATGCCACCAACTGATTCAAATTCAGCCAAAACACCGTCGCGTTCAGCTGTAAATCTAACTTGTTCCGATCCCGGATTAATAATAAATTGAGCCTTTACTTTCAATCCGTCTTCTTTGGCTTTTTTCACAACAGAAGCAGCACGGGTCAAATCTTCGTATGATGAGTTTGTACAAGAACCAATCAACCCAACTTCCATTTTTTGAGGATAGCCTTTTTCTTTCACTGCTTTTGCAAAAGCAGAAATAGGATATGCCAAATCGGGCGTAAACGGTCCATTAATATATGGTTCGAGTTCACTCAGATTAATTTCAATAAGACGATCGTAATATAGTTCAGGGTTTGCTATAACTTCGGCATCTGCTTGTAAATGAGCAGCGTTTTCCAATGCCAATTCAGCAATGATGCTACGACCTGTTGCTTTAAGATATTCGGCAGATTTTATATCAAAAGGAAAAATTGAAGTGGTTGCACCTACTTCAGCTCCCATATTACAAATTGTTCCTTTACCTGTAGCAGACAATGAGGCTGTACCTTCGCCAAAATATTCAATTACAGCGTTGGTTCCACCTTTTACAGTGAGAATTCCTGCTAGTTTTAATATTACATCTTTTGGTGAAGCCCAACCTGAAAGTTTTCCAGTAAGTTTTACTCCAATTATCTTTGGCATTTTGAGCTCCCATGGCATTCCGGCCATAACATCAACAGCATCAGCACCTCCAACTCCAATGGCAATCATACCCAACCCACCGGCATTCACCGTATGCGAGTCAGTTCCTATCATCATTCCGCCCGGAAATGCATAATTTTCGAAAACAACTTGATGAATAATACCCGCTCCTGGTTTCCAGAATCCAATACCAAATTTGTTTGATACGGCACTCAAGAAATCATAAACTTCGCGATTGGTTTCATTGGCAGTTTTTAAATCAGTAATTGCTTCAATATGGGCTTGAATCAAGTGATCGCAATGTACAGTTGAAGGTACTGCAACGGTTTTTCGACCAGAATTCAACAACTGCAAAAGCGCCATTTGTGCTGTTGCATCTTGCATAGCTACACGGTCGGGTGAGAAGTTGACATAATCAACTGCCCGATTGTAATTATTTAATGGTTCATCGGCAGCCAGATGAGAGTAAAGAATCTTCTCAGTTAGCGTAAGTGGCCTATTTAATTTGTTTTTTATTAGTTTTATTTTTTCGGGAAGAACGGCGTACACACGCTTAATCATTT
>Ga0247841_10010313_pt1 | contig 12763 bp, 17 predicted proteins | sample LaCruzMarch2015__2_FD_192410 | JGI IMG/M metagenome (GOLD analysis project Ga0247841, IMG submission 192410) | Freshwater microbial communities from meromictic Lake La Cruz, Castile-La Mancha, Spain - LaCruzMarch2015_18m | ecosystem: Environmental > Aquatic > Freshwater > Lake | place: Spain... | reverse complement strand
AAAAAAAGATTCCAAATGGAGAGAGCATTAAAGATGTAATGTGTAGAGCCATAAGATTCTTTGAAATATTAAATAAATTTAATCAAAACGAAACTATACTGGTTGTTTCTCATGGCACATTTCTTAGAGTCTTTTTTTCATTAATATTAAATAAAGATGTGCAAGAGATAGTTTTGAACCACGAATTTCCAAATGCTACACACATAGTTCTTGTTCGTTCTGAATCGGGGGTTTGGAATTTAGAGTTTAATTCTCTGATTAAAAAAGAAGAAAAGAAAAATGGATAGATATACAGAAGAACAGGCAACAAAATTAGCAAGAAGAATATTTAGGGGAGAATATTATCCGTTAACTTCTGGACAAAATAACTGGGTATTTGAAAATGGGAATAGGATTTTAACAATTCCCAGACATGAAAGAGTGCAAAGTTATCGGACAAGAGTGGAAGCTAATCGACTGTTCTCATATCACGGATTGCCAACGCCACCAATACTAGAATACGATTCTGGCACAGAAGAAGTTCCAGAATATCTTGTAGTTGGAAAGATGACTGGAGAACATCCCGTGCTTGCAAAAAAAACACAAAAAGAAAGAGACAAAATTCATTCATCTGCTGGAGAAACACTAAGAAGAATTCATAATATTAATATTGCGGGTTTTGGAAGGCTCGATTTTCAAATGACTGGAGAAAATCAAACATGGTTAGATTTTACAGATGAATTTTTTGATGAATCAATTGGGAGGGTAAAGAAAACGGAGGAGCTATACGATACTTTTGGAAAAAAACTAGAAACAGAATATGCTAATGGCAGAGAGGCGATTGGTAAAAGCACAAGAGGCCAATTGCTTCACGCTGACTTTCATATGGGGAATCTTTTATTTAGTAACGGAATCGTAAGTGCTGTTTTAGATTTAGATTTAATTTCTTCTGGAGATGGGAACTGGGATACTGGACATTATTGCCGTACATTTAATTTTGATAGAAAGAGCGGTGTAAAAAGCTTTAGAGAGGGATATGGTAATGAATATGATGAAGAGATGGAGAGGTTATATTGCCTTATGATTTGGACAAGAAAAATAGGCTCGCAGGCAATAAATAGACCCGAAGCATTAAAAGAGTCAATACCTGAATTAGAAAAAATACTTCGGAGAGAAATATGAAACTAGTAATGATTCGACATCCTGTAACTTTAGCGAATATAGAAGGAGTAATACAAAAAGATGTTAAGGGGGCTATCGCTCCAAGGGGATATGCTCAGATAGAACGGGCGGTTAATAGGCTTAGTTCTATAAGATTTGATAATTGTTATTCTAGTGATTCAGATAGGTGCAGAGAACTATCTGAAAGGTTAGGAGCAATCAGTAAGATTAGTCCCTTTTATAGTCCTCTTTTTAGGGAAATGTCTAATGGTCTACTTGAAGGTGAAAAAAAAGATAGCGTTCAAAGATTAGAAGCAGATGATCCATATAATTTTAAACCTGCTGGGGGAGAAAGTATAAACGAATTCGTTACAAGAGCAAGAGAGGGATTAAGACTTATCGTTTCTAGAGGAGGAGAGAGAAACCTATTGGTATCTCATGGATGGTTTCTCAAAGTATTTCTAGGAAACCAGCTCGGGATAAACCCTATAGATGCAATAAAAAAATTAAAATTTAGCAACTGTGCAATCTCAGAAATCAGTGTTACAGACGATAGTTGTTTAGTAGAATATTTAAATAATCGTGATTATCTGGTTTAATGAAAATTCATATTTGTGGGATTTATGGCTCTGGTAAGTCTACACTTGCAAAAATTCTTTCTAAAGAATTTAATATACCCTTTTATTCCTTGGATGATATAAAATATATAAAAAAATATAGTGAAATTCGTTCGGTTAATGATCGAATAAAGGAAGTTAAAAAAATATGTCGTTTTAAAAATTGGATAACTGAAGGCACTTGGTCAGATTATGCTGAAGACGCTTTTAAAAAAGCAGATGTGATTATAATCATGAAGACTTCTAAACTTCTTTGTGTGTATAGAATATTAACTAGGCACCTTTTTAGAGAAAAATATGAGAATGATACTTTTTTTGAAGCACTTAAATTATCTAAAGAGGTCTACAAGTATCATCTTACAAAGAATCCTGTATCTTCACATTCTCATAAGAATCTAATAAAAAAATATGGAAAAAAGTGTATTTGTTTAAGAAAGAAATCTGAAATTCCTAGAGTTATTGAATTTTTAAACAAGGATATACTTAATTAAATATGAACAAGAAAATACTTGCTTTTGTATGTGATGGAGAGAAATTTCTTTTATTAAGAAATAACTCTAAAGATCCTGCCCACGGAGGAGATTATTGGTTTACTGTAACTGGAAGTGTTGAAGCAGGTGAGTCTATTGAAAATGCAGTTAAAAGAGAAGTAAAAGAAGAAACTAATCTCGATGTATCTGAAATCTTCTATTTGAAATGGAGCTCTGTTTATTCTTGGGGTGGAGAAGATCATTCAGAAAATAATTTTCTAGCTTTTGTCAAAAAAGGAAACATCCTATTAAATGAAGAGCACGTAGCTTTTGAATGGTTAAATCTAGATAACTTTATAGAAAAGATAAATTGGGATTTAAATAAAGATGAATTAAAAAAAGTTTTGCAAAAAGCAGTCAAAAGAGAATTATTTTTTAAGAAAGAAAAAATTGATGAATTTAGGAAGAAGGTTGCTTAATATCTCGCTTTAGAAAATCCCCCCATGTAAATGCAAAAAACTAATCGACGAGCCAAGGGGTAAAAAGTAAGGGTTTGGAAAACGGACGTTTTTAGCCGTTCTTGACTTGTTGCCCAATTAAGTAAACTATTCCAAAAGCAAATAATCCAACAACAATATCTATTGCAGTTTCAGACTTTAATGTTTTTAGTAATATATCGGATAATGCAACTCTGCAAATTAGCCCTCCAGCAAACCAAAGCATAGAAACTCCTGGTCTTTCCCAAGCATCAAGAAAGATTAAAGAATATATTCCACTTGCTAAAAATATTATCCCAAATATGATGCTTATTTGAAAGGAAACATAAGCCATGCAAATAAAGATTATTCCTGCTAATATCATTTTAACAATTTCCATTTTATAATTTTTTCAGTTTAATTTCGCCTTTTTTTGACTCACTCTTTAACTCTTCTCCTTCCTTAAACCCTGCTTTTTCAATATCTTCCTTGGGTAAAATTACTTCATATTTAAAATACGATTCGCCCACTTTTGATTTTCTACTTGGATGTTTCTGTAATTTCATATTATTTACTAGTTGGGATTATTTATAAATATTTAGACGTCGAAAGGTTTATAAATAATAGACGTCTACTAAGATAAATAAGCAACTTAATAAAGATGAAATTATAAATATGATTAAAGGAAAAAAGAAAATGAAGCCGTTGATTAAATGGACTGGTGGGAAGTCTAATGAAGTAAAGCATTTAAAGGAACTAATTCCGAGTCAGTTCGATCGTTATATTGAGCCTTTTTTTGGAGGGGGAGCAGTATTTTTTTCCCTCGAACCAGAAAGGGCAGTAATAAATGATATTAGCGAAGATTTAATACGTTTTTATAAAATTTTAAAAGATGTGCAAAAGAGAGAAAGTCTAAAGGTGAATTTAGGATTATATGTTGAGAATTGGGAAAAGGTTAATCACTTTATGGAATTTTTTCAAGAAAATTTATTAAATCTATATCATGAGTTCAAATTAGAAAAGATTGATAAAATTCAACTAAAAGTAGAACTTATTAAGGAATTGAATAGTAAAATGGATAGATTTAACGGACTATTTAAGGATTATTTTTGTATAGATTCTAGTAAATTGTTTAATGAAATTTTAAAAAATATTTTCTCTAAGCTAGTCCGAATTAGAATGATTGAGATTCATGAAAATAAAGATTTCAGTAGAGAAGAAATGATAGATCATATTGAGACTTCTTTTAGAAGCGGATTTTATACACATTTTAGAAATCTTCTAAACGATGCAAACGTAGGGAGTATACAATTAGACGAAGGAAAATATATTGCCACATACTATTTTATTAGAGAATTTTGTTATGGTTCCATGTTTAGATTTAATGAAAAGGGAGAGTTTAATATTCCATATGGGGGAACTTCCTATAATAAAAAAAATTTCAGAAAGAAAGTCCAAGAATTATTTTCTGAAAAAGCAATGAATCTCCTCAAAAATGCAGAAATACATAATATAGACTTTGAAGAATTATTTAAAAAAATAAATCCAACTAAAAATGACTTTATTTTTTTAGATCCTCCGTATCACTCTGAATTTAGCGAATATGACCAGAACTCCTTTGATAAAGATGATCAGGAAAGATTAGCTAGTGTACTTTTAAAAATTGATGCGAAGTTTATAATGTTAATTAAAAAAAGATCCTTTATAGAAAAACTATATAAAGGAAAACCAAAAATAAGAATAAGTTCTTTCAAAAAAACATATCTTTATAACGCTCGTGGAAGAAATTGCAGAAATACTAGGCACCTTATTATTTCTAATTTCTAATCTTAATTATTGTTTTCTCTCTTTAAGAATTATAGAGGTAACATAATTTTTTATCTTTAGAGCTAGTTCTTCATCATCTAACGTATCAAGCACTATTTTTCCACCCCATAAAACCATAATCTCCTTAACTGCATTAAATTCTTCACGAGACAATTTTGTCTTTTTCTCTAATTCCATTAGCGTTTTTAAAAATATTCTTACTAATCTCCGATTACTTGAAAATTGAACTGCAAAAAGAGCACTTCCCCTTCCATTAAGATCGTTCAAACACAAATATCGGGTTAATTCAAAAGGATCTTGTTTATTTGTTTCGTCATAAGTTATTCTACCAATCCACCAAAGTCTTGCAAAGGCGTTTAAGAATTTTGGATGGTCGGGTCCAAAAAAGTAATTTTTTTCAATAAATTTCTCCTTTCCACCCTCTTCTTCTTTTGCTTTTTCTAAAGACCATCTATGTTGCATATATCTCCAAAATTGTTTATGACAAAGTCCTGCCCAAACTCTCTCATCAGAAGCTTGACTATCTCTAAGTTCCTTTAAATTAGAATAAACAATTTTAACATTATTGAAATCTGTTTCGCTAGATTTTTGGGCAGACATATCTAATTCAAAGTCTGGAAAAACTTTATCGTATTCTCCAAAATAAGATTCGTCTATCCAGTCAGAATTTTTTCTAGAGTACTTGTCGATATTTTCAGAAATACTTTCTTTTAAAAAATTTACACCTTCATGAGTCAGAAATTTAATTTTCATTCTTCTACCGCCTCATTTTCTAATTTTGTTAAAGATTCTAATGACCGAGCATTTATAAAATCGAGAATTTGTTGAGACAGCCTAAAGGAATCTTCTGTTTTTAGTTCTCCTTTTTCTATATCTATCCCTTCTTCCTTAAGCTTTCTGCGAATAACTAAAAACCATCTTTTATCTCCATACTCTACAGACCCATTTTCTCCAACATCCTTTAAATTATCTAGAACGGACATTAGAGCAGGTAAAATAATTACGGAGCTCATTATGTCTAAATAAAATTTACTTTTTTTATATTTAGAATAAACTTGGAATACATTATCAGGTAAGTAAATTTCTATCTTATCCTTAGTTAGCCCAATTTCTATTCCTCTTGGTACTTGATTTAAAGACTTTTTTATACTAAAAATAGAGGGAACACTGGCTAATTTATCCTTTATGTTTTCAATTACTATCGGAAAATGCCTGCCAACAGCTAAGATGTCTCCCTTCTCCAATCTAAAGGAGTTGTTTTCATACTCTTTGTTAAAATCTTTAGAAAAATATCCCTCAATATTTTCTTTTGCAACAATTAGCGGTAAGAGGTATAGTGTCCCTTCCATTAAGCCCGCATGAATTAATATTTCATTTTTTCCAATATTTAAATCTCTAAGCTCCCTAAATTTAGTGTTTGAACATTCCAAATGAGCAATAATTTTTGCTCTTTTATTTTTTAGGAGATTTATTAATTCAGGATTGTCTAATGTAACCTCTATTTCGATTAAATACTTTGTAACAAGATTTTTAGTATTCACAATAGTATCAAATTTAGAAGTTAGATAATCTTGATTTTCTTCTCTAAGTACTGGATGGGGAAAGAGTTTACTTTCTTTAATTCTCATATAACTCCACCTCCAGGGTCCACCTTCCAGAATTTTTTAACTTAAATTCTACTTTATTTAATTTATCTTTTGAAACTTGACCTATAGATATCTTATTGCCCGAACAATGCAGTGGAACTTCTTTAGTCTCGGAAATCAATTTTGCCTCTTCAATAACTGGAGCTTCTGTTTCCGTTTCTCCGCTTATTAGAATATTGGCTTCTATTGCAGAATGTTCTTCGGATAATGAGAAGATTAGATTACAGACATTGTTCTTATCAAAGAAAGCTCTAATAGAATTAATAGTGACTTCTTTTTTAGATTCTTTAGTTTCATCTTCTCCAGGACCTCCCAAACTATTATTTCCTCCAGAAGTATTATTTCTACCCCCACCAGGACTACCGCCCGGAGTTTTAATTATCATTTTTGTCTTTATTTTCTTATTATTTATTTGAACTACACCCTGATGAATCTCCCAGGGGATGTCCTCTATTTTTTTCCTTTTTTCAACTTTCTCGTCAAAATCATCGGGCAAGTATTCTCCCATTCCCTCTGCATCTAAATCATCTTGAGAATCATTATCTGCCATCTTGTTTACTGAATCAGTAATAACATCAAAAATCATTTTTATTTTTTTATTTGCTTCTGTAGGATTACTGCCCCTATTAGCAAACCATCTATTATGTTCTGGATTTTCTAATTTTCTAAAATATTCATTTACTTTTTTCCCTTTTAGCAACAATATTCCTGCATAATCTTCTACTCCCTTTGATTTCAATTTATCAAATATCTTCATACCATTACTTCTATTCATGGAGATCTTATTACATAGCCCCTCTTCTTTAGCAAGTGTTAGTATAGTGTCGTTTTTCTCAAAAATGGATGCATAATATTCTTCTGAGTGTATCATTCCACTTAAAATATTGTAATAGTCAATTATGGATTCCTTTACCAAATCCCTATACTTTTTAGAACTGTACCTTTCGATAATCTTTCCTAATGAAGATTTATCTATTTTCTCACCATCTATTTTGAATATCAAGTCTCCCTTATATATCGCTAATAAAAATGAGTCTAGCAACGAGGTTATTATCTTATCTTTCCAATCGGTATCAAAATTATTAAATCCTAAAATATAAATATCAGTACCAGTTTCATTTCTAATAAATTTATCATCAAGTATTAATTTACCTTTTATATTTGAGTAATTTTTTGCAATTCCATAGTATCCTCTTCTTCTAGTACTTTTTCCATCTTCGTCTTTACAAGTAGCAAGATGGGCAACACCTTGATGTGCTTCATTTTTTTCTAAGTCCATCGTGTTATAAAGAACCGTACGTAGACAAGAGCAGGCAAAACTCGCATGTTTGCCTAATCCAAAACTTCCCCCCGCACCAGAAGGGTTATCTGAAACTCCAGTAGATTTAACAAGCTTCTTCCACCCAGTAAATGGTTCTTCCTCTTTCATTGCACCACCTAATCCAGTAGTATTAAAATCACTAATTCTTAAGCAGGAAATTTCCTTTGAGTTCAATACTTCTTTTGCTTTTTTAAAAAAACTCTCAGAAGATTTGTCTTTTTTTGTTTGACCCCAAAATTTTATTTGATTTTCTAAAATTTTATCAAATTTTTTGTAATCGGGAAAATCTTCCTTTTTTATAGAGAATGAAGAGAATTCTAATAAAACGGGGGAATTTTCGCTAGCTCTAGCATCTAATGAATTTTGTGCACATTCTTTTGAAATAGATAATAATGGATCATTCAAAAAAGTTTCTATATCTCCCTCATTAAGTCCTTCAATTTCCCCCGCTTCGTCAATAGGAAATGCCCAACAAAATTTTTCTTTCATAAACTAAATTCCTCTTTTTTAGGCTTAGAATTATTAAATTCGGATTTAACTTTTCTCCATTCTGCATCAATAGCATAAATGATTTTGTTTGCTTGTTCTTCAGTATAGTAATAATTGCTCTTGTTAGCACAATTTTTTAAAAGCCTCATCTTATTTAATATCTCTTGAACTCTTCGGCTTGCTACTTTCTTAAATCTTTCTTCTTTTCCATTTACTTTTTCGTCTTTAGACTTTGTTTTTCCAAACATATAAGAGATACGTAAATTACCATTTATAAACATTTCTGTTTTATATATTATATCTTCAATATATATAGAATATGTAGCATACAGATTATGTCTTACTTTATCCCCTCAGCCATTTCAATCAACAAAGGCTTAAGCTCTTTGACATAAGCATCAAAGTCTTCTTTGTTAAAAGGTTTTATTACAAGGGGACGAACTTCGCTATATTGAAACTCTAATGTCTGAAGTTTATCTCTTGCTAAAATAAGATTATCTTTATATTTCTCATAGCTGTTTATTGAATACATTAGTTTTTCTTTTGTTTCTTTCAGGAAGTCTTGAGGTTTTATCTTAAACTTTTGATAAATGAAAAGAAGGTCAATAGCATCTCTTGACTTTATGGCTTTTCTTGTTAATATTGAACGGAATTTTTCTGTTACAATTTCCTTTAAGTCATAGACTTTCATCCTTATTATTTTATAAAAGTCCAGAAATTCCTTAAAGTAAACCTGATCTTCTTTTGTGAACTGGCTAGGTTTGATTAATGGATTTAGTTCTTTTGTTTGTGGAGTAAATATTATCTTTTCTAAGAAGTTAATCTGAATTTTAATAAAAGAAGGCTTTCCAGTTAAAACAGAATCATAATAAACTTTGAAAGTTACGAGTTTATTGTTATTGCCAATTTCAATAAAGTTTCTATCTGCTTTATCAAACTTAAAGTCAAATCCAACCTCTTTTAGTTGTTCTCCAAAGGCATCTATTTTTTCCTTACAAACTTTCTTTATGCTTTTGGTTGATTTTCCTTCCCAAAGCTTCTGATCAGCAAAAGTAAAATCAAGGTCTTCTGAAAATCTAAAATAATCAAGATATGCTTTGGCTAGGCAAGTTCCACCCTTGAAAACATATTCCTCAAAATTAAGTTTTGAAAGCAGAATATTAAGATAAAAATCCTTTTCAATTAATTCTTGAGCAGTTATATTTGTTTTATCCTTAACTGAATTCAGAAAGTTCTTGAGTTTGTCTTTATCTATTTCCATTATAATATCTCTTTTATTTTCTTTTTGACTATTCTATTATATTTATTTGACTCCCTAAGAAAAAGCGACTTATTAAAGTTATATTCTTTTAGGTCTACTTCTTTCTTTAGGTAAATCATATCCAAGATGGTTTTTTCTATATTGCTATAAAAAAGAGAGATATTATTTGAGGTGTTTTCTTTCTTTATATCAAAAAATAGAGAAGGCTTTAATTTTACAAAAAAGAAACTTGAGCCAGCTATTTTCATTGGCTTTGTTCTGTTAAACTTATCATTAACTACTATGTTTACTGGAAAAACTTCATGAGTTAAGCCAAGAAACTTTAAGGCAGTATTCAAACCAAAATACCACTTAATCCCTTTCTTTTCCAAGCCGAGAGCTAATAACTCATACGGGGAATATCTTAAAGAATTTAATTTCTTTTCTTCATAATCTTTTAAATAATAAACTCCTCTAAAAATAGTTATAAGATAACCTTTGTTTAGCATAACCCTCCTCAATGTATCTTTATCAAATTTATACTTAGTTGCCAAGCTATCAAAATCTTTTCTTGTGAGGATTTTACCCTTTGCTTCTCTTAAAATTGTGTCTATCTTATTCATAGCTTAATTCACCTTATTAGGTGAAATATAATATGTTTATAAATCTTTTCTTTTAGCTTACTTATCTTCTTCCATTACTCCGTTATTCGCTCTAATATGGGTATAAGAGTATTAACGGAAGCGAAGCCCACTCCCCCCTGTGCCCTTCATCTCCGTTATTCAGCAGAAATGCCGACCAAAAAGCTTTCAAAATCAAACTTAGGAATAGCTATCCTAACCCTTCCACGACGATTAACAGCAGGCTTCCATTGAAAATCAAAAAGCCTTAACATTTCTAAATCATCCAAATAAGCTCTATATTGCCTATCTCCGACCTTACCAAACCGCTCCTTTTGGGCAAGTAAACCATAGGTTTCGTAGGCGTTTGGATATGTGACTCCAAAACCATTATTTTTTCTTGACTCTAAACATAAAGCAACAACAACCCATCTTAAATGCCTTGGAAGAGTTGGAAATACTTTATCAATTTCAGACATTTGTAATTCTTTTATTGCTTCTTTAATAATTTCTTCTGAAATTTTATCTTTTCCAAGCATTTCTGTAATAACTGCTGTTTTTTCTAAAAGTTTTATTGCAACTCTTATATCTCCCCAAATGTCCGAGCTAAACTTGGATATTGTTGCTAAAGTTTCAATATCATAACTTCCTTCAATCATACCTTCTTCTGCTTTTTGTTTTAATATTTCAAGAATATCGCCTGGCTGATATGCACTTAGCATTTTAACTTCTAATTGCATCCTACTTCTTAACATTCCCTGCATCTTTCCAAAGATGTTAGGATCATTTGAAATAAGAATAAAACTAACTTTTCCATAATTGAGTAACGGAGAGAATATGTCTACATGATTATCTTTCTTTTCTATTAGCTTATCTACTTCATCAAAAACAAAAACTAATTTCTTTGTTCTCTTAGTTAAAAGCATTCTTTTCAATTCATCAGCCAGTTCATCCCTATTTTTTCCTTTTTCACTAAAGGGTTTATCTCTTACAATTTCAAGAATGTGCTTTGAAATTGAAGTATAGCTATTTGTTTCAGAGCAATTTATGTAAACTGGAATAATTTCATTGCCTAAAATTTCTAAGGCTCTTTTAACAGAACTTGTTTTCCCATTCCCCGTTACTCCGCTAATGAAGAGCCGATAAACCTCGCTTAATCTTATTTTGTTTACTATTTCTTCAATTAAATTATTTCTTACGGGAATTGTTGCAGGAATGCGGTTAATGTCAAAGACACCCCTATCTTTTAGTATCATTCTAACACCTTGGCTAAAATAACCGCACAAACAGCCCAGGATCGCCCCACAAACGCCTCTAAATTCAAAGATCCCATCGGAGTTTGGCATTTATCTATACCCTTATTGAATCTTGCCATTTTCTTTCAAAGCTTTATTTAATTCTTCTAACATCATCTCAATTTTGATTAATTTTGAATTTCTTTTCAGTTTCTGCCTACATAACTCCGCTAAAGAAACTTCTTGCATTTGAGCTTCTCTTATCAAAAGCTCTTTAGTTGAAGTTTCAATTACGAAGTGAATCTTTGTGTTTTTCCTTGCCATCGTGAATTGCTTTGATTTGATATTCTATTTCTTCTATCATAAATTTTAATTTTGAAATCATCTCCTCCAATGTTCTGCTTATTTGCTGGCTTACTATTTCTGGCTCCATGTTAAAGCTAAATCTGCCTCCATTTTAAGCACATTAACTGAATACTAGGGGAAGCCACCCCTAATATCTCCCTAGTAATTATTTCTCTTGTCTCCATAGTTTTCACCCACTTTTTTAAGAGAAAAGCATATTACAGGAATACTACCTTTTTCGATCTGTACTATCCCTGTATCAAATTTAAAAAGGATTTTTTTCATAAAAAATAGAATTATCGTTTCTTTAAAACAACATTATCTGTTTATATTAAGTGCTGAATTATAATAATAGAAAATACCCTATTGCAGAATATAAATCAGCATTGACAAGTTTTAAAAATAGGCGATCTCTTAGAATCTTAATAAAATTGCGTCCCTGCGAATTCCAAGCTGGCGATTAACTCGGCAGGGGCATTATACCTTTATGGTCTTTTCGTGGGTCCTCTAACCTTTTTCCGCTTATTCTCTCTAGACATTCTAGTATTTCTTCAGTATCTATATTTTCCATAGATTAATTAGAAAAAGGGGAATAATAAGGGACGATGGTTACTTTTTAGCTATTTTATAGTTTTCCACAAGAAATTAAAATATTTTCTATAATTATTAGCAAGAGTTTTATGTTTTATTACAAATGCAACAGGTTTCTCAAGCCATATTATATTAGCAACATAATCTCCATAAATATAAATTACGTTTAACCCACTTAATATCTTTGGGAGAACTTTATATTCATAATATTGCGACTTAGTTATAGATTTATTTTTAGCTTCATGTACTAATAATAATTTCCAAGCGCATTTTAGTTTTTCTCTCTTTTTGTTATATTGTGGCCAAAAATAAGGCAGCCTATTTTCAACATCGCCTGTTGCCCCGATAAACAAAACTTCTTTGTAATTAAGACAGTCTTTTAAGATAGTTTTAATACCCTCTATTCCACGATATATTTCAGATTCTATCTCGGCAGGGACCTTGTTAAAAAGAGAGCCAAGCTCAGAAATAGTTTTTTGAACTTCTTGCTTTTGTTCTTCGATTTTAGATTTTTTCTCATCAAGGTATTTTTCTAAATTTTCTGGATTTTTTGCTTGAAAAATCTTTATTTTATCTTCAATTACATAAGTAACTAAACCTTTCTCAATTAGTTTATTTAAAGAGTCATAAAGGTTCTTTCTGTCAAGAACCATACCCTAAAGGGTATGGCGTGTAATTAATTCCAATGCTTCTGTTGAGATTCATTGATGTAGAATTCAACAGCTTCATTTGTTGTTGAACCAATG
>Ga0247841_10010312_pt1 | contig 12765 bp, 11 predicted proteins | sample LaCruzMarch2015__2_FD_192410 | JGI IMG/M metagenome (GOLD analysis project Ga0247841, IMG submission 192410) | Freshwater microbial communities from meromictic Lake La Cruz, Castile-La Mancha, Spain - LaCruzMarch2015_18m | ecosystem: Environmental > Aquatic > Freshwater > Lake | place: Spain... | reverse complement strand
AGGACTATCCCCGGATAAGCGCGGCGCGGGTAGTCGCCAAACTGTTTCTGGACCTCGGTGCGGACGTCGGCCTCGTGCACATCGCCCACGATGGATACGATCATATTATTGGGCATGTAATGGCGGCGGAAAAAGGCAAGCAGGTCGGCGCGAGTTATGGTTTTGAAAATATCCTCGTAGCCGATCACGGGAACCCGATAGGGATGCACGTTGTAGGAAGTTTGAAACAGGAGTTCGGAGATCTGCCGTTCCGGGTTGTCCTTGCCCATGGCCATTTCGCGGAGGATAACATCCTTTTCGCGCCGCCATTCGTCCTCCGGGAAGGACGCGTTCAGCACGGCATCGGCCAGCACGGCCAGGCCGGTTTGCCAGTGCGCGGACGGGATATCCACCAGGAAGACCGTGCGATCCAGGGATGTGTAGGCGTTGATCGCGCCGCCCAGGTCGTTAATGGAGCGGCTGATGTTGCCAGGCGGCCGCTGCGGGGTACCCTTGAAAATCATGTGTTCGATCAGGTGCGAAAGGCCCCCACCCAGGAATTCCTGCTCGTGCACGGCGCCGGCGCCGACCCAGATTTGGATGGATACCACGGGTGCGCCGGCATCCTCGCGCGTGAGCACGATCAGCCCGTTTTCCAGCATGGATCGGTGCACGCCGGTTGCGATCCGATCGAGGGCTGTCTCCGCCGAAGCGGTTTCCGGCGCGGCGCCGGAAGAAATGCAGAATGCAGAATGCAGAATGCAGAATGTAAGAATCGAAAACCGGGAAAGCGGAAATATTGAAGAAAGATTAGGCATAGGAAAATTACCTCTTCGCGGTTCTACCGAACCGCCGCTACACCAGCATCCGTTGTAGAGGCCGTTCGATAGAACGGCATGGTTTCTGAAGTTATGACGTGGCACCCCGTTGGGGTGCGGATCTGCATTTCTGCTTCTGCTCCGGCATGAACGGGGCGCGAAAGACTGTTTCGAAATCATATCCGCGGTCGAAGTCGCGCACGGAATCTTCGTCGGTTTTACCCAGAAACTCCTTGTTAACCAGGTTGAATACGATCTGGCCGAAGTCCGCGCATTTCCGGATACCCCAGGAGTTCAAAACCGTCATGGCCATGGGGCCGTATTCATTGAGTGCGAACTGGCGGATGCCTTCCAGTAATTCGGCGGCGGTCACATGACGCCCCGGGCCTTCCGATGGCTTTTTCAGCGACTGGGTGGCAAAATCCAGCGCTTCCCGGATAAATGGGTAGGCCTCCGGAGCGTAGCGGGGATCTTCCTGCAGAATCTGCGCCACCGCTTCTTCAAAGGTGATTTTTTGCATAAGATTTGTGATTATTTACCACGGATTACACGGATGGCACGGATAAGAAGAATGATTGTCATTCCCGCGGAAGCGGGAATCCAGAAAATTCGAAACTGGATTCCCATTTTCATGGGAATGACAGAAATCAGCGCCGGTGATATCCGTGGTTCCGCCTGTGCGGACCGTGCTACGCCGGAGCGCTTCGCCCAGGCGAGTCCGCCGAGGCGGAAAAATATCCGTCTTAATTCTGCATTCTACATTCTGCATTCAACATTTCTTTAAGGGCACCCTTGATCTTCTCCGCCAAGGCGTGCATGTCTTCCGTTCCGGGGTAGGGGCGCGGCTTCCAGTTCCAGTGGTGGCCGTCAGTGGCAAACCGGGGAATTACGTGAAAATGCAGATGGGGCACCACCTGTCCGGCCGCCCGTCCGTTGGACTGCATCACATTGACTCCATCGGCCTTGAACGCTGTGAGCTGGGCCCGCGCAATGTTCTGTACCACGAGAATCAGCTTCTGCAGTACCTCGGGGGGCGCTGCCGTGAGGGGATCCACATGCATCTTGGGAATGACCAGCGTGTGGCCGGGGACAATCGGACCGATATCCATGAAGGCCAACGTGTCGGTGTCTTCATACACCTTGCAGGAGGGCAGTTGACCCGCCGCGATCTTGCAGAAGATGCAGTCGCTTTTCATAGCCTACAGTCTACAGCCCATTTCGATGCATAGCGGTTCTTGCGAACCGCAGCTACACCAATTCGGTGTAGGGGCCGTTCGATAGAACGGCAAATGCCGAAGCCTAATTAAATGTTAAGGAATTTCAATCCCGCCGGGTCAGGGGACCCGGCCTACAAAAAAATACTGTAGGCCCGGTGCCCTCACCGGGCGGTGTAAAAGTTGCCCCGCTTCGGGGCCTAATTAAACAATCTTCAGCCGGTTTCACTTCTTGTCGGTCAGTCCCTTTTCCTGCATGGCGGCGCGGCGGCTCAGGCGGATTTTGCCGCGCTCATCCACGCCGATGCACTTGACCCACATCTGGTCGCCTATCTTGCAGATATCCGCCACGGAGTTCACGCGGAAGTCGGCCAGCTCGCTGATGTGCACCAGGCCGTCGCGGCCCGGGAAAATTTCCACGAAGGCGCCGAATTCCTTGATGCCCGTCACCGTGCCGTTGTAGATCACGCCTTCCTCGGCTTCGGCCGAGACCAGGCTGACTTCGCGCAGGGCCATATCCATCGAGGCCTGGTTGGTGCTGAAGATGCTGACCGTGCCGTCGTCCTCGATATCAATCTGGGTTTCGGTTATTTCCGTGATGCGGCGGATGTTCTTGCCGCCGGGGCCGATCAGCGCGCCGATCTTTTCGGGATTGATCTTGACGACCGAAACGCGCGGCGCGTAAGGTGACATTTCACTGCGCGGCTTCTCCAGGATCGTTGCCATGAAGTCCAGGATCTGCAGGCGGGCCACGCGGGCCTTTTCGAACGCTTGCGCCACCAGGGCCCAGTCGAGCCCGCGGATTTTCAAATCCACCTGGAACCCCGTGATGCCCTGGCGCGTGCCGGCGACCTTGAAATCCATGTCCCCGCAATGATCTTCCTCGCCGATAATGTCGGTGACCAGCACGGCGCGGTCCCCACCGGTAAATAGCCCGATGGAAATGCCGGCAACCGGCTGGCGAATGGGCACGCCCGCGTCCATGAGCGCCAGGGTGCCGACGCACACGCTGGCCATGGAGCTGGAGCCGTTGGAGCCCATGATGTCCGATACTATCCGGACGGTATACGGATAATCAGGGGGCATAACCGCATCCAGCGAGCGTTCCGCCAGCGCGCCGTGGCCCTGTTCGCGCCGCCCGGTTGAACCTAACCGGCCGACTTCACCGACGCAGTAGGGTGGGAAATTATAGTGCAACATGAATTTCTTTTCCACCGGTCCGCCCGTGATGGCATCCAGTTTTTGGATGTCGCCCTTGCTCCCCAGGGTTACGGTGCCCAGCGCCTGGGTTTCGCCGCGGCTGAACAGGGCCGATCCGTGCGCCCGCGGGAGCAGTTTGACGTCCGCCGCCAAAGGCCGAATGGTATCGAAGTCACGACCGCCGATGCGGTGGCCGTGCTTTAGAATGTTGGCGCGCACAGTTTCGATCTCCAGCTCGTCAAACATGGCGCGGAATTGCTCGTCGGTCATTTCGGGGAACTGCGCCGTAAGTTTTGTTTTAAGCGTCTCGCGAATTGTGTTCATGCGCGTCCGGCGTTCCTGCTTGCCTTGAATGCACAGCGCTTCGGCAAGCTCGGCCCCGGCCAGGCCGCGCGCCGCGGTGATCAGTGCCTGGTCCTCAACCAGGTCGGCGACCACTTTTGGCGGGAGCCCCAGCTTGCGCCGCAGGGCCAACTGGGCGTCAATAATGGCAACACAGGCCGCGTGGGCCGCTTTCATGGCCGATAGCAGGTCCGCTTCCGAAATTTCTTTGGCATCGCCCTCAATCATGATGGGCAGATCGCGCGTGGCGGCATAAATGAGGTCCAAGTCGCTGTGATTGCGTTCGCTGTGGGTGGGATTCAGCACCCAGGCGCCATCTACGCGTCCAACGCGCACGCCGGCGATCGGGCCGTAAAAGGGCAGATTCGAAAGCGTCAATGCCGCGCTGGAGGCCACGATACTGAGAATGTCGGCGTCGGTTTCGCCGTCGGCCGATAGCAGCATGTTGTTGATCTGCACTTCATTGCGGAAGCCCTTCTGGAACAGGGCTCGGATGGGCCGGTCGGTGAGCCGGGCCGTCAAAACTTCCTTTTCGGAGGGGCGCGCTTCGCGTTTAAAAAAGCCGCCGGGAAATTTTCCGGCGGCGTAATATTTCTCGCGGTATTCCACCTGCAGGGGGAAGTAGTCAATGCCTGCCCGGGGGGCGTCTGCGGCTGTGACGGCCGAGAAGAGGATAGTTTCGCCTGACTGCACAGTGACTGCGCCCTGGGCCTGTTGGGCCAGCAAACCGGTTTCGATGCGTATGAGCTTGTTGCCGACATTGATTTCTACGAACGTTGTGTCTTTCATAATTTTTCCTTGGTTGTAGCGGTATTCCTGATGTTGAACGCCTGGTTGATCCTGGCCGACCCGAGTTTTTTGGGCAGGCAGACTGGATTTTGCGATCCAACGATCCGTGGTTCGGCGTGGATTGCAAGAGCCTGCATTTGGCCAAAGGAGATTGCCGATCCTTAGCGCCTTAATTTCAGGCGCTCAATAACGGATTGGTAACCGGCCTTGTCGGTGCGCGCCAAGTAATCCAGCAGCTTACGACGAGCGCTGACCATCTTGATCAGCCCATAGCGGGAACTTTGGTCTTTCTTGTTGGCCTTGAGGTGTTCCGTCAACTTATTGATCCGCAGTGACAACAGGGCCACCTGAACACCAGCCGAACCACTGTCTTTTTCGTGGTGCTGAAACTCTTTCTTGATTGCGTCTTTGGTTGATAGTGCCATAGCGTTTCCATTGTTCTTGGTTTGTTTCGCGCAAAGTATAGCCATTCGCCCGGGATTTGTAAATAGGTTAAATAAATAAATAATCGCTGTTCGAATTAAAGAGTTCTTTGTTCATCGTTCTTCGTTTCGGATTAACGAGGAACCACCAGGCTCCGCCGAAGCGCTGCGCCCAGGCGAGAGAACGAAGAACGTTCTTGAAACTATCTTCGCTCCAACCACGCCTTTGCCCGCTCAATATCATTCCGAATCTGGCGCTGGAGCGCCTCCAGGGATGGGAAAGACCGCTCGCGGCGGAGTTTTTTCAGGAACGTGACTTCAATGGCTTTTCCGTACAGGTTGCGGTGCAGGCCGAAAAGGTGTAGTTCAAGAACAGACGACGGACGAAGCGCGTGGAGCGTGGCCCGGCCATCGCCGGTGGAGCGTGGAGCGGCCATCGCCGGTGGAGCGGCGAGCGGAGGACAGGATAACAGAGGATGGCCATCCTCAATCCGCAATTCCGCCCCACGCTTCACGCTTAACGCTCTACGCTCAACGTGCTTAATCGTCGGCCGGACACCCAGATTGACGATCCCCGGATAGTCGGTGCCGTCCCAGTGCGCCCTGACGATATAGACGCCATCCGGAGGAGCCACCTCATTGTGCGGATCAAGGTTGGCTGTGGGAATGCCCAGCTTGCGGCCAAGCCCGCGACCGGGAACGACCGTACCCAGTAGGCTGAATGGCCGGCCCAGCATGCCAGCGGCTTCCTCAAGGTGGCCGGCCAGTACGGCGGCGCGAATCCGTGTGCTGGAAACCACTGTACCGTGCCACCGCACCGGTGGAATGACCGTGACCTTGAATCCAAAGCAAGGCGCCATGGTCTTTAGCATGGCCGGGGTGCCGCGGCCCTGTCGCCCGAACGTCCAGTTTCGGCCGATTACTATTTGACGCAACGCCGGGGCCGCCCGTGCCAGCATGGCAATGAACGCCTTCGGTTCTCGCCGGGCCAGTGCCCGCGTAAAATTAATCACAACGCACCCATCTACGCCCAAGGCCGCCAGCAGTCGGAGCTTGTGCCGGGTCGAAGTCAATAGCCGGGGGGCCGACGAAGGGGAAAGGACTTTAAGGGGGTGCGTATCGAAGGTCATGACCCAGGCTGCGCCCCGTTCGCGGCGCGCGGCGCTGACTATTTTCCGGATAATGGCCTGATGACCCCGGTGCACGCCGTCAAAAAAGCCGGCCGCCAGCAAAACAGGGCGACGCTGACCGCGTAGACATGCGAGTTTGGAACCCAGTTTCATGAGGTGCGTGCGGGTGGCAGGTTGACGCGGGTCAGCGGGATGAGCTTTTCCAGGAGCTGGTTCCGATCCAGGTGCAGAAGGTCATCCAGGCGCGCGGCCTGCTCCAGGTTGAACTCGCCGATCTGGGTACGGCGCAACTGTTCCAAATGCGCACCACAGCCGAAGGCCGCGCCCAGGTCGGCGCACAGGGTGCGCACATAAAAGCCCTTCGAACAGCGCAGAAAAAAGGTGGCCCGCGGTGGTGTAAAATCCCGCAGGACGAACTCATAGACATGCACCAGCTTAGGCGCGCGTTCCACGGTTTTGCCCTGGCGCGCCAGTTTGTAGAGCGGCACCCCATTCTTCTTGGCAGCGGAGACCATGGGCGGCATCTGCATGAAATCGCCCGTCATCTTCAGGATCTCCGTTTCCATCTGCTCGCGGGTGACGTGGCTGTAATCGGCCTCGCTGATGGTCCGGCCGTCGGCATCCTGGGTGTCCGTGGCAATACCAAGCCGCAAGGTGCCTTCATAGGTTTTGTCGCCGGCCAACAGCGCATTGGCCAGCTTGGTTGCGCGCCCGATCATGAGGATCAACAGGCCGGTGGCCTGGGGATCCAGGGTGCCGGCATGGCCGACCTTGTCGAAATGGAACTGGCGGCGAATTCGGTCCACTACGTCATGCGAGGTGAGCCGCGCGGGTTTATCCACCAGCAACAGGCCGTCAGCCTGGGCCAGGCCGAAGTAGCCGCTGGCATGGGAAGGGGTATGTGTCATATGCATAATATTTTCGAAACATAGCGGTTCTAACGAACCGCAACTACACCAGTTCTGTGTAGGGGCCGTTCGTGAGAACGGCAAAGTTGCCGAAGACCGAACTTAATGTTAAGCATTTTCCTTAGATGTCTCTTGCGGCGCGGGGGCGGCCTGCTCCAGTTTGGCGAGGATCGCCAGCACGTGATCTCCTTCTTCCACCGATGTGTCCAGTTCAAATGTGAGGCGCGGAGTGTATTTGAGCGTGATGTCCTTGTTGATTCGGCGCTGGAACTCGCCGCGGCGCCGTCTCAGGAGCGCCAGCATGTGCGGCCGTTCCGCCTCGTGACCCAGGATCGAGACGTACACGCGTGCTTCCCGCAGGTCCTTGCTGGTCTCTACCCGCGTGATCGTCACGGACGCCAGATCAAATTCGTTTGCGTTCATGACCCGGAACAGCAGGTCACCGATTTCACGTTTGAGCAGTTCATTGACGCGGGTTATTCGATCGACGCTCATGGGGAAAACCGTTCTTTGTTCTTCGTTCCTCGTTCTTCGTTGGGAGTCACCCGTTACACAAAATTGTCAACAACGCCGGACAAAGAGGCTAACAACCGTTCGTCGCTAACGAAGAACCAAGAACAAAGAACCTGGAACGGGATTTACAGCTTCTGCGGTATTTTTTCGACTTCAAAAAATTCCAGAATATCCGCTACGGCCACATCCGCAAAATTGTTCAGGCGGATACCGCATTCCTGACCTTCGCGCGCTTCGCTGACTTCATCCTGAAAACGCTTCAAGGTTTGGATCGATCCTTCATATAGCAGGTCACCGGCGCGTTTCACGCGGGTTTTGCAGCGGCTATGGACCCGGCCGTGGACCATCAGACAGCCGGCTATGTTGCCGGCCTTGGAGATCGGGAAGACCTGGCGGACTTCCGCCCGGCCGATTAATTTATCGCGCAACTCGGGCGCCAGCATGCCGCCCATGGCGGCCCTGATTTCGTCCGCAATCTGGTATATAATACTGTAGAGCCGGATCTCGACGCCTTCGACCTTCTGCACCCGGGCAACCCGTTCTTCCTTGCTGACGTTGAACCCGATCACGATCGCATCCGAGGCGCTGGCCAGCAGGACGTCGTTTTCGTTGATGTTACCGACGCCGTCCATTACGATCCCGATGGACACTTTGTCGCTTTTAATTTCGTTCAGCACTTTATGGATGGCTTCCAGTGATCCTTGCGTGTCGCATTTCAAAATCAGCTTCAGTTCCAGCCGCTCATTATGCTTTATCTGTTCCACCATGGTGTCCAGTGAAGCTTTCTTGGGCACAACCATCCGTGCCGCTTGCTGTTCGTCGTTCCGGTGTTCGGCCAGGTCGCGCGCCACGCGGTCGCTGGTGTACACCAGGAATGCCTCGCCGGCCTGCGGCACGCCCGAAAGGCCCATGCATTTGACCGGCATGGAAGGCAAGGCCGTCCGCACTTTGATGCCGTGATCGTTGATCAATGCCTTGACGCGGCCCCAGTAAGGTCCGGCCATAATAATGTCCCCGATGTGCAGGGTGCCACGCGTGACCAGCAGGTTGGCGGTGGGTCCCATGCCCGGTTCCAGTTGCGCCTCAATGACATAACCGTGTGCGCGTCCTTTTTGGTTGGCCTTGAGTTCCAGCATCTCAGCCTGCAATAAAATCATTTCCAACAGATGGTCAATGCCCTTGCCGGTTGTGGCGCTGACCGGCGCGCAGATGATGGTGCCACCCCAGTCTTCCGGGGACAGGCCAATGCCTTGCAACTGTCGCTTAACCTGGTCGGGGTTGGCGGCGGGCAGGTCCATTTTATTGATGGCCACAATGATGGTGGTTTTGGCCGCCTGCGCGTGCTTGATGGCTTCCTCGGTCTGGGGCATGATGCCGTCATCGGCGGCAATGACGATGATGGCGATATCCGTTAAATTGGCGCCGCGCGCCCGCATGGCGGTAAAGGCGGCATGGCCGGGTGTATCCAGGAATGTGATTTTTTTATTATGGTATTCAATGGTATAGGCGCCCACGTGCTGAGTAATGCCGCCTGCCTCGCTTTTGGCCACCGCGGTGTTGCGGATGCGGTCCAGCAAGGATGTCTTGCCATGATCAATGTGGCCGAGGAAGGTCACCACCGGCGGCCGGGGCTCCAAGTCTTCCGGGCGGTCCGCGGCCTCAGGCTCATCTTGCTCTTTGCTGACCGGCGGTTTCTGATCCACCGGTTTCTTCTCATGTTCCAGGAGCGCGCCGTGCTTTTCGGCAATCTGTTGCGCGACCTTCAAGTCAATGCGCTCGTTAATCGAGGCTAATACGTTCATCGCCATCAGCTCGATTATAAGCTGATTGGGCTTGATGCCTATTTGCTCCGCCAGTTCCCGGACAATAATCGCCCCGCGTACGGTGATAATCTTGCTCTTGGATGGAGCCGGAGTCGGGACTGGGACGGGCACGGGCTTGGGCGCTGATTTTTCAAGGGGTTTGGGCGCGTGTTTGGGTGTCGGCTTGGCTGCCGCGGGATGGGACGGCTTGGAAATATGTTTGGCCGCAGGTTCCGGCGCCGGCGTTGCCGTTGGTTTATCCACTGTATGCGCGAGCGCTTTCGGCGTCGATTTACCCGTCAATGGCGTTGGCTTACCCGCCAATTTCTCGGGCGGTTTGGATGGTCTATCTGTCGGAAGTGGTGGAACCGGTGCCGGATGCGCCGCCGCAGCCGTTGCCGCCGATGCGGCGGTCGCCGCTTTCGGGAACGCTTTTCGAATCAATTGCGTCGCCTCTTCGCTGATGGAGCTGGAGGGGCTCTTGACGGCGATGCCCTCTGATGCCAGCTTGGCCATCAATTCCTTGTTGGAAACATTTAATTCGCGGGCTAAATCGTAAACGCGCATAGGATCTTATTCGTCGGTTTTGGGTTTCAGCTCAGGGGGTTGCGCCACGACGGCGGCGGCCGCCTCTTTGATGGCGCCCACGGCGGCTTTGTCTAATCCGGTGGTCTCAATCAGGTCGCTGATGTCAGCTTCCACGATGCCTTCCAGGGTCAGGAAGCCCGCGTGTACCAGCTTCTCGGCAATGCTTCGTTCCATGCCCTTTAGATGCGTCAGCTCTTCGATGGCCATGGCTACTTTTTCGTCAAAGCTGACATCATCCTTGTCTTTCTGGATGTCAATTTTCCAGCCCAGGAGCTTGGATGTTAGCCGGGCATTCTGGCCGCGCTTGCCGATGGCCAGCGATAGCTGGTCGGCATCCACAACGACGGTAATCTTGGCGGTGGTCTCATCCACCACCACCTTGTTGAGCTTGGCCGGGTTGAGCGCGTTGGTCGCGTAGGTCTTGATGTCCGGGCTCCAGCGCACAATATCGATCTTTTCGCCCAGTAATTCCCGGACGATGTTCTTAACCCGCATGCCTTTCATGCCGACGCAGGCGCCAACCGGGTCCACTTTTTCGTCATGGCTTAGGACGGCAATCTTCGTGCGGTAGCCCGCCTCGCGGGCAATCCCCTTGATTTCCACCGTTTTGTCGGCGATTTCGGAAATTTCCAGCGCGAACAGCCGCTTCACAAAATCAGGGTGACTGCGGGACAGCACAATATGGTGCCCGCTGACGTGGTCCTCGACGCTGAGCACATAGGCGCGCAGGCGGTCGCCGATCTGATATTCCTCCGTGGACACCCGTTCCCGTAGCGGCATGATCGCTTCCACGCGTCCCAGGTCAATAATCACGTCGCCCCGTTCCACGCGGACGATCGAGCCGCTGACGATGTCCCCCAGTCGGTCCTTATATTCCTTGACGACAATTTCTTTTTCCGCCTGGCGGATGCGCTGGATAATGGCTTGCTTGGCGGTTTGGGCCGCAACCCGACCGAAGTCCCTGGCGACGATTTCCGTTTCCACAAAGTCCCCCAGCTGGGCGTCCGGCTTGATGCGGCGGGCATCGGCCAACGCTATCTGGTTGTTCTTGGAGAGGACATGCTCGACCACCTCGACCTTGGTGTAGGTCTTGATGCTCAGGGTCTTGCGATCGATTTCCACGCGCAGATCCCGGGCCGGCCCCGTGCTCCTTTTAGAGGCTGAAATCAGCGCCGCCTCGACCATCTGGATCAGAAATTCGCGGTCAATGCCGCGCTCTTTCTCCATATTTTCGATGACCGCCAAAAGTTCATTACTGCTCATGGCATATCCTGTTCTGTCAATGCATTCCAAATACGCAAACATGCAAAATATCAACTCAGGCTTGCTAAGTCAAGTTGTTTCTCCGTGAGGCAAAAATGCTTGACGGAGGCCTATTGGAAACCTATAGTATCAGACCGTTAACCAACAAGATAGCCACCCCGCCACAACTAAATAGAATGGAGTATGACTATTATGGTAACGCAGACAGATGAAACACGGAAGAAAACCGCGCCACCACCCGTAGCCACCGGACTCTTGTTCGAACTGGAAAAAATGGCGGCGCCCGGACAGCGCCTCCTGTTCGAGGTCTGCCAGAAAGTTCTTAAGGACAAGCAGGTTGACCTGACCCCCGTGTTGTGGTCGCGGTATGGTCTGTCGGCTCCGCTGGCGCAGGAACTTGGCCGTTTGCTCACGGCGATGGATAAGAAATCACTGGCAGCGGACAAACTGGTGCACGAGATTCAGGACATGTTTTTTCGCGAGATTACCCGGCCCGCGGTGAAATTAAATGTTGTTCTCGATGCCTTGCTGACCGAAGCGGCCAAGCATAATTTCAAAATAGGGGCCTTGTCGCTCCTGCCCGCCGAACAGGCCAAGGCTTTGCTCACCCATCTCGGCCTCCAGGAACGGGTTCGCCTGCAAGTCATGCAAAAAGCTGACGCGGTGGCGCCAACCCCGAACGGCTGGCTCATGACCTGCAATGCCATCAGTATTCCGGCGCGTCGCTGTGTGGCCCTGGTCGGAGGCGCCATTGCCTGCAATGCGGCGCTTGAATCCGGCCTGCGGTGTATCGTGGTTCCCGACGAATTTACCGCCTTCCAAGACTTCGGCGGGGCTGACCGAGTGGTCGAAGACCTGAAAGAAGTGCATGTCAAGGATTTACAAGCGCTCCTGCATTCGTGCGCGTTCCGCTAATTTTTGCAACTACTCACCACGGATTACACGGATATCAGAATGGATGATTGCGAATTACTGGTTTCCGATTAAAATCAGTGTCATCCGTGATATCCGCGGTTCCGCCTGTGCGGATCCGCCAGGGCGGAAAAATGTCTTTGGATTCAAAGGGCAGTTACGTAAGAGGTTTCCATGCAGACCCAGCTTGAGCTCGCGCGCATAGGCTCGGTGACGCCTGCCATGCAGGCCGTAGCTCTGGCTGAGCGCTTGTCCGTCGATCAGGTGATGGCGGAACTCGCCGCCGGCCGCGCCGTCCTGCCCGCCAATCCGGCGCATGTGCGCCTGTCCCCCCAGATTGTCGGCCGAAAGTTCCGCACCAAGGTCAACGCCAATATCGGGCGTTCCGCCGCAACCTCTGATGACGAGACTGAATTGGCCAAGCTGAAAACGGCCCTGGCCGCGGGCGCCGATTGCATCATGGACCTGAGTGTTGGGACGTGCCTGGCGTCTTTGCGCAAAGCCATGCTGGCTCAATGCCCGGCGCCTTTCGGCACGGTGCCGATCTATGAAGCCGTCTCCCGAACGGGTGGATCGGTTGAAGCGTTCGATCCTGACGTTCTGCTCACCGTCATTGCCGAGCAGGCCGCGCAGGGCGTGGATTTCATGACCTTGCATGCGGGGCTACTCAAGGCGCATGTGCCCCTGGCCATGCAGCGATTGGCGGGCATTGTCAGCCGGGGCGGCGCGATTCTGGCGTCCTGGATGGTGGAGCACGGTCAGGAAAATCCGCTCTATACCCGCTGGGACGAGGTGCTCGATATCTGCCGGGCGCACGATGTCACGGTCTCGCTGGGCGACGGTCTGCGGCCGGGCTGTCAGGCGGACGCGAGCGATGCCGCCCAA
>Ga0247841_10010309_pt1 | contig 12768 bp, 12 predicted proteins | sample LaCruzMarch2015__2_FD_192410 | JGI IMG/M metagenome (GOLD analysis project Ga0247841, IMG submission 192410) | Freshwater microbial communities from meromictic Lake La Cruz, Castile-La Mancha, Spain - LaCruzMarch2015_18m | ecosystem: Environmental > Aquatic > Freshwater > Lake | place: Spain... | reverse complement strand
CCCCCTCCGCCACCGCCGCCCCTGCTTCCGCCGCCATGCCCCATCCGCTGGGCCTGGAGTGGTTCAGGAAAAATGATGATCAATAATACAAGAATAAATGTCACCAGGGAAATGAGGCTGAATGATGCTTTCATATGATGGATTGTTAGAATCTTTATACCTGTTTTTATTTTCTTGGGAGTATCGAAATCTGTTTTGCCCCGGGCGGAAGCGCAAATTCAAACATGGCTGAAGGCAGGCCGGGGTTGATCTGCCAGTCAGAGAAGGTTGCTTCATAGCGCTGAATAACGGAATTGTCATAATAGGTAATAACCATCTTCACCGGAAGAAACAGGGCCTCATCAGAAACCCAGAACTGAACGGTCATCTTCTTGTTTTTGGCCACAATCTGCAAACATGTTTTGTCATTCAGCCGGGTCTTGCCCTGGTAGGAGATATAATCGCACTGGTCGATCAGGTCATCGGTCAGGGTGGGATAGAAAAAATCGGCTGCCGGGAAGTCAATACCGTAGGTGTCATTAACCGAATCGATCATGGCAATGATTTGATTGGGGACGTTGATGACGACATAATTATTTTCAGTGAAAGAATACCAGGTGAGGGTTTTTCCATTGTACCAATACCCCCGGTGTCCCTTGTCGCCGGTGATATGCATCAGCATTTTATCCGGCCCTCCGAATGAAACATCGCTGACTTCATGGCTGGTTACCAGCCCGAGATCAGGATCCGAAAGATCTGATTCAACATCGAGCCTGAACCTGCAGGAGGTGAGATCTCCAAGGATAGCGCTCATGTGATCGAGGATCACGATGGCGATGCTGTCATACGTTTTTTCCTGGGTGCGTGCCGGGAAAAAAAGTCCGATGAAAAGGAAAGAGAATAGCAGTTTTTTCATAAACAGTTTTTCAGGAATGGTTTCAACCTAGCAAAGTTAAACAATTCGATTTATAAAAGAAAAATCAATCCCGAAAAGCAGCCGGGATCGAAAAAGTCAAAAAAAAGGCGGCCCCGGCAGAAGGAGGCCGCCTGTAAACCATTGAAATAAGGCTAATAGCGTTTGCCCAGCCGGAATATCAACCCCCCGGTAAACCCAAAATCAAACAGCGTGGAGGTGAGGTAAACATTGCTGCCGCCACCGCCACTGCCATAGTAAAATGAAAATCCCCCTCCCTGGATGGGCATCAGCAACTGGGCCTGCAGACGCAGTCCGACAACCTTGCTGAAATAAATTTTCACCCCGGCATCCAGACCCATTGCAAAAAACCAGTAATTATAGTAGCCCGATTCTTTGGGCGCAAAATATACCCCGCCGAGGCTCATCCCTGCATAAGGGGAGATGGTTTCATTCACCCTGAAATTCTTGTTAATCCCTATCATATAATAATTCTGACTGAGGGGAACATTGTTGATATTATACCCGATGACTTCAGGTGTTGCCTTGGTATCGATTCGGTTGTACATGAATTCAACATCCACAACGCGGCTCATCCCGATGCTGATCATGCCACCATATTGTGCATTGCCATCGAAATAGAGACTTCCATTAACTGCATTCCAACGAGCCGGAAAAACATATCCGCCAAATGGGGTGATCTCGATGTTTTGAGCCTGCAGCATTACAGGAACGATGACCAATACTAAAAAAAGAAAGAAGATTTTTTTCATAGTGTCTGGTTTATTTATTTACCATGGCAAATGTATTGAATTCGCGTAAAAAAAAAACTAATGCTGCCTTTTTTTTCAAAAATACCCAAAAATGAGTACCCTTCAATTAGAATTTATGATGTTTTGTATTTACTTTTGCGTTGAAAAACTAAATGCTATGAAAAGACCTCTACTTATTCTATTGTTATCAGTTTTATTAAGCGGCCTGGTTCAGGCACAGAATTTTTACGCACGCCTTGGTGTTGGCGTGGGCCCGGGGATTTCGTCGAATCTCGATATGCTTTACAGCTATACAAACAATGGGTCTGGTACAATGGTCACAGTTGTCCCGCTTACCCTGGGTCGCGGATTTACCGGCGTGGCTGCGTTCGGGTATTCACCATCCAAATACATTGGTTTTGAACTCGGGATAAGCCAGTTCGTTGGATTTCCAAACATTGCCGATTCAGTTCTGAAATTACCGGGCGGGTCCTCTGCCAATGTCCATGTAACAGGGAATATGCTGTCGCTGGCGCCGGCTATTGTCATCAGCCCGGGATTCGATGATTTCAATCCATATGCCCGCATCGGCTTTATTCTTGGCATCCGGCCCACCGTCAATGCAACTGCCGAAACCAACAATGCAAGCGTTTATCCTACCATTGAATCAGAGGCGATACGGCATTATTACGGTGGGGTTGCCGCCGGACTCAACGCAGCGTTGGGCGTTTCATGGACCCTCAATAGGACAATAGCCCTGTATGCCGAGTGTAATTTCAGCAGCATCAACTACTCCCCAAAGTACAGCGAAATTATATATTATGAGAAGAACGGTGTCGATCAGTTACCCGAACTGACAATTAAGGAAACCAAAACGGAATATTACAGCAATATTCATCCCGATGAAGAGATACCTGATACCAGTCCCGACAAGGAACTCAGGAAATCCCTTCCATTCAGCAATGCCAGTATTGCCTTCGGTATCGTCTTCAAATTCTAACGTAACATTAACAATATCCTAACTTATTTTTTTCAATTAACCAAAACTGATATTTATGAAAACAAAACTTAGTTTTTTAATCCTGGGACTGGGACTTATGTTCACGGTCTCCTGTACCAAGTATCCCCCTTCATCCGACAGGTTGCTTGAGGATTTAGCCATCATAACCCAATATGATACGAAGATTGATTTTAATAACTATCACTCCTATTCTTTACCAACCTCGATCACGAAAATTACTGATAAAGATACTACCCAGGTTACCGGTTCAACCGCTTCGGCCATCCTCGACCAGATTGATAAGGACATGCAGTCGAGGGGATTTTTAAAGGTTCTTTCCAGTGCCAAACCTGATTTCGGAATCTCAGTTGTATACTACCAGAATACCTATGTATACACTTATTCTTATGATTATTGGTATTATCCCTATTATAACTGGTACTATCCGTATTACCCCGTCTATTATTCTTCTTACACAGCCGGGATGCTCAACATAGACCTGGTGGATCTTGTGAAGATCGATCCTGTTTCACAAAAGCTGTATGTGCGCTGGAATGCATATGTCCGGGGCCTCCTCACTGGTGATCATACCACGCTCGAGATTTCGAATAGTGTGCACCAGGCCTTCGTTCAGACACCACAGATAAAAACAACAGCAAACTAATAACTCTTAAAAAACATTGCTATGAAAAAGATATTTTCAATTATCATCCTGGCGGCGCTTTCTATGGGTGTCATGCAGGCGCAGGAAAGTTCCGGTATCGGTTACACGCCCTCTTCCTATTATACGTTCTCCTGGAATACTACCTTCCCCATTGGCGATTTGAATAAATGGGTCGATCAGCCCGGCCCTGCAGGCTTTGATTTCGGTGGCCGTTATATTATAAAGAATGGGTTGACAGCTGGTTTTAATATCGCCTGGCAAAGAGTTTCCAAAATTTACGATGCTCAAACATATACCATTCCCGACAAAGGAGTAGCCATTACAGCCCGGAATTACCGCTTCACCTGGATGGTGCCTTTCCAGGCTGTCATTGCCTATCATCTCAGACCCGACAGGCTCATTTCTCCCTATCTCGGACTTGGTATCGGCGGCGATTATATGGAGCATCACCTGATGATCCAGGAATACGACATTTACGAAACATACTGGGATTTTTCCCTCACCCCTGAAATTGGAATCCTTGCTAAATTCGGACAATTCTCCAGCTGGGGAGCTTTGCTGGCTTTTAATTATAAATGGACTACCAACCGCATTAAAATTTATGAGACAACTTCCAGTGACCTCCAGATGCTGAACCTCAAAGTAGGCATTGTGCTTACGATCAGGTAATTTCTCTTGGTTATAACCCTTAACACGAGGCTGTTTCATGCGTGATGAGACAGCCTTTTGTTTCTTACGCATGGTAAACAGGTTGAAGAATAACGGTCAGGCTAAAATGGTGAACTGATATTTGTACTTCTCAGCGGGGGCTGTAATGTAATGCCTGATTTGAATTTTTTTACAGCGGTATACTCATTCATAGTGTCTTATCTTTCGATTTGATGTTTTTATTGGCATAAAATGATGGAAAACGGCTTCTGGCGTTTTGCATTTTGCATTTTGATTCTGGCTTGTCCAGGTTAGGTATTTTAATATGAATCTATTGGCTCAGGATTAAAAATTGCTAATTTCATCCCCGGGAAATTTCAATTAATTTTCAGAACTGAAATGCTTCTTTGACAAGCTTTTCCTGCTGACCTGCTAACCCAAACTTAATGAGACGAAATAGTTTTACATTTCCGGTAACCTCACTCGCCGGCACTACTCCGGAGAATATTCTGAAGATACTCAGGCATCACACCGTTGAACCACGGTATTACCTGAAACTCTCTCTCTCGTTTATAATTGCGGCATTTTTCAGTCTGTTAAGACTTATTGAGAATGTCATCTGGGGGAATCGTATCAAACAGTACCGCCTGAAAAAAAATCCTATCTTTATCATAGGATTCAACCGGAGCGGCACAACCCTTTTGCACAATCTTCTCTGCCAGGATCCCGGGGCAGGATATACGACAACCCTTCAGACAGTTTTCCCGCACTGCTTTCTTTCACAAAAAGGGTGGCTTGGACCGTTAAGTAATTTTCTTCTTCCTGAAAAGAGACCGTTCGACAGTGTTCCGATGAATATGAGTTTTCCGCAAGAGGAAGAATTCGCCCTGGCAAACCTGCAGTCGCGCAGCATCTACAATTTCTTCATCTTTCCTAAAGATTTTGACCGGATACTCGACAAGCAGTATTGCCCTTCAAATATGAATGAAAATGAGCTGATCTGCTGGAAAAAAGAATACCGGACCATGGTCGTCAAATCTCTTTTTAACACCGGTGGAGAGCGGTATGTCAGTAAAAATCCTCAAAACATACCCCGCATACAGATCCTGCAAGAGCTCTTCCCCGGTAGTTGTTTTATTTTCATTTATCGTGATCCATACAAGGTGGTTGAATCATGGTTTAATTTCATTCTGGCGATTTTCCCGGGGGTTCAGTTGCAGGCAGTGCCCGATGATTTTTCAAGAAAAGAGGTTGCACGCTATTATTCGGTGGCCATGAAGAATTATTTTAAACAGAAGGAGCAGGTGGATGCCCCGGAAATTCTTGAGATCAGGATGGAAGATTTTATGAAGGATAAAATCGAAGGATTAAAGGAAATTTACAGGTTTTGCAAAATGGATGGATTCGGACAGGCCCTGCCCGCCTTTGAAACATATCTGGCGGAGCATCCGGTAGCGCCGCATGAAACCAACCATGTTCATGCGGATACCATTCGGTTTGTTAACCAGTATGCATCTGATGTGGTCACCCGGCTCGGATACCCGTTACGGCAGGCGGATTAGCTCATGGTTTCTTTTTCTCTCCAAAATTGAGGGAGAAACCAAGATAAATAATGATAGCATTATAATGTATGGTCATGTCACCGACCCGTGTTCCCTGAAGCGCCTTTTGCTCAGTAAAATTATACTCAACAGGATCAGAAAGATTAACAATCTGTTTTTGATGAGCGCTTCGGCCAAAACTATACTGAAACCCGGTAATGATATCCTGTCCGAAAAACTCCCACGATAAACCACAGGTAAGATAATACAGGTCCAGGTTTGTCTTCTGAACTTTGGCGTTTTCGGTAAAGCCCCCGTAATCAAGATTTTTCTGGTAGTTAAAGTCAGTTCTGAATCCTGCTTTCAACAGCAGTTTTTCGCTCAGGGTCCAGCTGTAGCCCACAGCAACATTGAATATTGGTTTGGCCCCGCTGATGTATGTAAGCCAGTCGGAAAACTGCTCACCTCCTGTCGCGGAAGCCAGCAACTGACTTTCTTCAGCTTGCACCATCTTGTATGGATCAATACCTGAAAAATACTCCATCGACAGGTATAAAAACCTTTTCCCGTCACGAAAACCATAGGTCATTCCTGCAGCTACAGAAAACGGCGTGTTGAATGAAACCTTTACATCGCTTTGTTCTTCGTAATCGGTTACAAGATAGTCGGGTAAAGGCATTCCTGTTACAGGATTGTTAATATTTGACTGCTGCTCCTTGCGCTCCACCCTTTTTCCATCGGAGTAAACTCCAATGGAAGGTGTTGTCACGGTCATCCCCAGGCTAAGCGATTTCCATTTATAGATCAGCCCGACTTTCCAAAGCAGTCTGTAATCATTGAAATTCAGGTATTTGTCATCCTCATATCCGGCAGCATAGAAGGCATTCTTTCCACCAACGGGGATGGTGTCATTCAGCGGATATGCCTGGATATCCAGCGAATTCCTGTAATTAAGGCTTTTGATGCTGGCAAACATACTTATTCCAAGGATGATTTTTTTACTTAATCTTGTCGAAGCTCCTATCCCGACCCAGTCGTCCCTGAACTTGCTGTAATACTGATAGAACGCAGTGTAGCGATCGTTACCTGCTGAACCTGTCAGTACTTGATTTTCCTGATCAACCGATGCCATTACTTCTGTCTTTTCGTTTTCATTGTTCAGAAATGCGACCTCAAAACTCAAGTTTTGGTGTTTTTTTGGTTTGAGCATGTAAGAAACGAACCGGGGTTCGACCTTGGCTATGACCGTCTCGAGATCAATGCCTTCGCCCAGGGCATTGCTGATATTGATAAAGTCGAAAGAGAATAAGCTGGCATTCAGCGAAAATTTTGATGCGACTACCTCAGAAATACTGGCAGGATTATAATAAATAGCGCTGGGGCCGGCTCCACCGCCAACAACGGCTCCTGATAAAAGTGAAGACTCTTCGTTAAAACTCCGGCTCCAGTAATTATGCGATTGTCCGGCCGCTATTATTGCCAGTGATAGAAATAAAATAACAAAAATGGAAGTACGCATCATTTAACTACTACCTGCAATGTGGTTGTAAAAGTAATAAAACTTATCCTGTTGTTTGGTTTCAATTTATCATACTTCGGCCTCGGCAGGGCTACCCGGAACTCAATAAACCTCATTACCTGTTTTATTTTCCGATTCGCTGAATTGCGTCAACCTGATTTAGGACATATCAAAAAAAAGGCTATCTCAAATATCTGAGACAGCCTCTGGTCTTTTGTCACGCGTCACATGTCACGCGTCACATGTCACGTGTCATGCGTCATACGTCATGCGTCCCGTGTCCCGGAATGCTCACGGTTTCGTCACGAAGGGCACATTCTGAAGCATTTTAGCGCGGATAGCGGTCAGAATGTAGTTTTCGATCTGGTAGAACTGGGTTGCAACCAGGCCGTCGGATATGAGTTTTACTTTGCCATAATAGGTGACAATTAGTCCATCAGTCTTCTTTTGGAGCTCGATCACACCCTTGGTCCATGCATCAGCCTGTGCAGGGGTCATGGTAAGAAACTCATCGGCATATTGTGTTAACAAAGCGATGCGTTGCTTGCCAAGGTCCTTTCTCTGTGTTTCATATTCGTCGTACAGTTTCCAGAAGGCATCTTTCTGATTATCAGATGGTTTGACAAAATTGGCCACGATTTGTTTTTTTTCCATACCGAAGGCAGCCTGCATCAGGTCAACCTCCTCTTTATTTGATTGTGCCCAGGCAAATGATGCCATGAATAATGCGGTAATGATTAAAATTGTTTTTCTCATGTGTAAAGGTTTAAATTGTTAAGGTTACAAATTCAAAGATGAGTCTACTCCGAAAAGTTCGATCAATCGGATCCTGAGCGGAGTTGAAGGATGCAAGCGCCTGTTAATAATGACACTTCGACTTCGCTCAGTGTCCGGTTTTCCGTTAAATTGCCTTTTCGGAGCAGACTCAAAGATAAAAGTCCGAAGTATAAAAGGAACAAATTTACAAAATATTGCCGTAAATCCAGTTTGAACGATTTCAAAGTTGATTGCTGGCATTCTCAACCGATCATCCGGTTTTATTGCCCTGCGCCTTTTTTGTACCCAGAAGTCTCAATCACAATTTTCACTTTCTTCGCCTGTGCATCAAGCGTGGTATTTGCAGCGTATTGCGTGCCATCAGGAAGGTCTTTATACGTAATATTAAAAACCACTTTCTCTGAAGGATCATCAACGGATGTGCTTACTGATAAGTTCATAATCTTCTGGCTTACTTTATCAAGAGAAATAGAAAGCATGTCCCCTGATTCATTGTAATCCGGGAAACTTAGTTTAAACTTTTTACCGGGTTCGAGTACCTGAATTGCCACCTTCCCATCACCATAGATTTTTTGGATTTTCTCGGGACTGGGAGGAAGGTAAGTCTGGATTTTTGCAATTGCCTTGTTCATGTATTCCGACATTTCAGCCTTCTTGTTTGCAACTATTTTTCCTCTGATCCCGCCTGGGGTTTTACCGGGTTGGGAACCACCGGTCTCTACTTTAGTGAGTTTGCCATCTACGCTGTAATAACATTGATTCTGTTTTGATGATTTCTGTTCACCATCTGAATAGGTTGTTGTGGTTTCAATCCATTCATACTTCCTGATTTTCTCTTTGCTGTCGGCAAGGTTCTTCTTGATCATGCCAACGGTTTCCTGCATGTCGGCCTGTGCAAATAGTCCTGAAGTCCAGGAAATCAATATCATAGTAATAATTAAACTTGTTTTTTTCATCGGTAATGGTTTTGAATTGTTGCTGAAAATACTTAAACTATTTGTTCACGACAATGGCTACTTTTTCGATCTTACCTTTGAATTTAGATGATGAACCATAATCTGCTACATGGGTTCCTTCATCGATACCCACATCGGCCAGATCATCTACCGAGAATATGCCGGGTTGGGTCTTCTCTATCCTGCCTTCTGCCACTTTTTTATTGTTTACGGTTATCGTACCAAGGCCTCCCTTGCCTTGTCCATTCCCATCGTACTTAAAATCATATACCAAAATGTAATTTCCCGGTTTCAGCGCCTGGGGAGCTATGATCTGGGTTGAATGCATACCCAGGTAATTGTAGCTGAAGGCAGGTTTCCCGTTTTTCAGATAGAAAGACAGGCCGCCAAACCGCCCGCCCTGACATACTATTACACCGTTTCCGTTGGCATCAACTGCTACCTCAGCCGTGATCGTATAGGATTTACTTCTCAGGTCAATAAAAATATCAACGCCCATTCCTTTCATTCCTTCTCCATAAGTCACTGAAGTTCTGTTTCCCATAACAGTCGGCCGACCCATCAACTCCGCATTGGTCCTTTCCAGCAGGCGGTCATCCAATGGTAAAACATGATATTTTTCAGCCTCTTTCATAAACAATGCCTGCATCTCTGTTAGCTTGTCGGGGTTTTGTGCGGCCACATCATTGGCGAGGCTGAAATCTTCGCCGGTATTGTAGAGCTCCCATTTATCTTCCTGCAGTGTATTGTCGGGTTTCAATTTCCAGGCCGGTCGGTGAATTGTTCGGGCAAACCATCCATCTTCGTAAACTCCGCGGTTACCGAACATTTCAAAATATTGAACTTTATGTTGCTCTGCTGCTTTGGCATCGTTAAAAGTATATGCCAGGCTGGTACCTTCAACCGGATCCTGCTCGATGCCGTTCACCATTTTTGGCGCCGGGATCTTTGTAACTTCATAAATTGTTGGAGCAATGTCAATTACATGACCGAACTGGGAGCGTACCTCACCTTTTGTTTTGATACCTGCAGGCCACTGAACAATCATTCCATTGCGTGTACCTCCGAAATCAGACGCTACCTGCTTGGTATACGAGAATGGAGCATCCAAAGCCACTGCCCAGCCAGCCGCAAAGTGCGGATAGGTGCTTGGATCGCCCCAGTTGTCGTAATGCTTTAACATATCAGGAACTGTCTCGGGTACACCACTGAAATAGGTCATTTCGCTGTACATGCCATTCATTTGCCCTTCCGCGCTTGCGCCATTGTCGCCGGCAATGAATATGATGACGGTGTTATCCATCACGCCTAAATCTTTAATGGCTGAAATGAGCCTGCCTGCTTCGTAATCAGTTTGTTCGGCAAAACCGGCATACACCTCCATCTGGCGCGTAAACAATTTCTTTTCGTCAGCCGAAAGTTTATCCCAGTCTTTGATATCGGAAGGTTTCGGTGCAAGTTTGGTCCCTGGAGGCGCTATCCCCATTTTTATCTGGCGTTCCAGGGTCATTTCACGAAGTTTATCCCAGCCCTGGTCAAATTTTCCTTTGTATTTTTCCGCCCATTGTTGTGGAACATGATGTGGCGCATGGGTGGCTCCCGGCGCATAGTACATAAAGAAAGGCTTTTCGGGCGATAAAGCCTGCTGGTAGCGCATCCACGAAATTGCCTGGTTGGTCATATCGGTAGTAAAGTGGTAATCAGTATCATCCGGTGTTTCAACCAGCGTGACTCCGTCATAAATCAAAGGCGCCCATTGATTTGTTTCACCTCCAATAAATCCATAAAATTTTTCAAATCCTGAACGTGTCGGCCAACGGTCCTGGGGGCCAGAAATGGAAATTTCCCAGGGTGGTGTTTCGTGGTACTTTCCAAAAGCGGCTGTATTATAACCATTCTGGCGCAGCACTTCAGCCATTGGTGTAATTGATTGTGGCCTCACCCCTGTATTTCCGGGGAAGGTCGTACCAGCTTCCGCAATGCAGCCCATGTTGTTGCTGTGATGGTTATATCCGGTTAGCAATGCCACACGGGTAGGCGAACAAAGTGCAGCTGTGTGAAAACGGTTATATTTTAAGCCGTTATCAGCCAGTTTGTCCATGGTTGGGGTGGTAACAGGCCCTCCAAACGCCTCCGATACGCCAAAACCCATATCATCAATCAATATAACCACTACATTGGGCGCTCCTTTTGGCGCTGTAACATGAAAGCGTGGAGGTGCAGTGGCATTGCGCACATCCAGTTCTTTAAATGTTTGCCTGATAGGCTCTTTGATCGGAAGCATAGTTCGGTCCAATTCACCCGAGGCATTTTCTTTTAAATCGGCTGATTCTGTCCCTGGTTTTTGGTTGCATGAAGTCAGGATTCCGGCTGCAATCATCAGAAAAAAAAGATTTTTCATATGTTGAATTATTAGATGTTTTCGAAAAAAAGACACCTTGAAATGATGCGGTCAATTATTCCGTAAAAGTACATTCAAATGAATTCTGTAAAAATACCTAATCGTGGGTATTTTCAAATCCAGAATTACAAGGTGTTCTTGTCCTGGGTCATATTGGGAACTGCAGATCAAAAACCCTATATCATCCCCCTCGCCTTGAGTTCTAAAATTAGTTCATTGGTAGAGGCTTTTTTGGTTTTTTTCAGAATATTTCTGCGATGCGTGTAAATTGTATGAATACTCAAAAATAACTGTGTTGCGATCTGAGCGCTGCTTAGTCCTTCTGCAAGAAGCTTAATGATTATAAATTCCCTGTTTGAGAATACAATACCCTGTAAAAGCAATTTTTCATCCGGATAACGAAAACAGGACAGGTCATTTCCGATATAATAATGAAAACCGTGTTTAATTTTCTTAAACCATGAAATATCTGTCATCACCTGGAGCAGGAATACCGTTTTATATGGAACATTGCTGAAAAACAAATAACACTGAACCATAATATTCCTGTATACTTCCTGGGTGTTTTTAAATCTGAAGTTGGTCGACAGAATTGCTTTTCCCTCATTTTCAATGTATAGCTGCTGTCCTAAGTTGAATAATTTTGTCCGTGCAATATTATGCCGTATAAGATCCTCAGGATGCGTTACGGTAAAAAAAACACCAGGGTCGACATCGTGAGGATCTATGCCTAATAAATTAATGCTTTGCCTGCTTGTAAACAAAATTTTCAATTTAATAAGATCAGCAATGAAGAAAAACTGGTTATCGGATTCAGTCATTTCTTCAATTTTTTGGAGAACAGGGTTCGATTTATCAATTTCAGCAAACCCACAAGGAAGGAAAAGATCGATAAATTGAAAAAATATATTATAATTGTCTATCAATTGCTTTATTTATCTGCCTTTACATCAACCACCTCGTACATGTTTTTGCCATCTTTAACAATGGGCTGATAGTAGGTATCCCCAACCTTTACATAGGAAACTTCCCCGATTTTCTCCTCTTTTCCTCCTTCAGGCAGGTTTTCGACAACAGCGCCGGCGGTAGGCTGTACAACGGTGTATCCTTCCGGTTTCTTTTCGTAATAAGTGCCGGCGTAGTAATAGTTATTGGTGGTTTCGTTAATAACCACCGTTTGTGAACCTGGTGGCAGGGTGGTAACGGTTGCACCAACCGGAGCAGGTACGACAGTGTAACTTCCATTACTTGATACGTAATATACGCCCTGGTCGTAATGATACTGCTGATTTGCTACAGTTACAATGATGGCAGTGGCAGCAACGGCTACAACAACGGCGCCCCATGGATGATAAGCAGGATAGGGATAGGGGTGATAGGGGTGATAGGCATAGGGATGGTAAGCGTAATAACTGCGACCTCCATAGGCATACGGTGGCCTTGGATAGGGCTTGGGGTTGGCAACAACCACCGTGTTATGGCTGTTGTTAATGTTGATGTTATTGACAGTATTATTGTTGTTGCCGGTGTTGACATTGTTATTATTTTCGGAAGCAGGCTGGGTGGAAGCTTTGTTGCCTCCTGAAGGTTGTGCAGATGTTTTATTACCTCCTGCAGT
>Ga0247841_10010308_pt1 | contig 12768 bp, 10 predicted proteins | sample LaCruzMarch2015__2_FD_192410 | JGI IMG/M metagenome (GOLD analysis project Ga0247841, IMG submission 192410) | Freshwater microbial communities from meromictic Lake La Cruz, Castile-La Mancha, Spain - LaCruzMarch2015_18m | ecosystem: Environmental > Aquatic > Freshwater > Lake | place: Spain... | reverse complement strand
AAGCCCGCCGCGCACGCACGCAGTCGCAGTTCCCCTCGTCCGAGGCGATCCGCCCCCTGCCGAGTCTGGCGAGTCACGCCAAGGCCTGAGCCCGCCCGCGGCCGCGCCACCCCGGCGCCGACCGACCAGAACTGAACACCCGAGCGCATTCCGCTGAAGCCGAACGCCCGATCCGCGGGGCCTGCGCGGCTGATCCTCTGGGCGCCGGCAGGGTCCTGCGAGGGAGGACAAGGGTGACTCGGCCGGCCGGCATGTACTGATGTTCGCCCTCGTGCCACCACTGGCCGGTCAGCACGGCCTCTCGAGCTACGACGCCGCCTACCTCGAGCTGCCGCTGCGCAAGAAGGCGCCGCCGGCCACCCTCGACGCCGGGCTCGCGCGCGCCGCGCGCGCCACCGGCGTCGAGGTCCTCGTCGGCGCCTGACGATCAGGCGGGCGGCGGCGGGCGGCCCATGTGGCACTTCACGCCGGCCGCGTCCTTGCCGGCGGGATTCCGCCGCGAAGGCAATATGGCTCAACGCTCACGCAACACGGAGCTCATCTTCGTGGGGCAGACTACTCACCAAGCCATACGACGGCAAAGACGGTCGTCCCCCCGGCCGTCGGGACAAGACCGATGTACGGTGCGCCCCCACCGAGTCGGAGTCCCACCTGCCCAGGTGCTCTACCTCCTCGCCTGGGAGCCGCTGGCCCCACATGGGCCGCGACGACTGATCCATAGTCGTCGCGGCCCATCCCCTGCTCCGGGACCCGTCGGGACCTGCAGGCGTTTCACGCACGCTCCGGTGCGCGATCAGCGGAGCGCCGGCTGACCGGAAACTGACTCCGCTGTGCGAGAACCTGTCCTTCTGCGAGACGCGAGAGGTTGAGACAATGAGAGCAACGCTCGATAACGACGACAGATCGGCGGCGCCGGTGACGCGGCGGCGCACGAAGATCGTCGCCACCCTCGGCCCCGTGTCCCGCGACGCGCGCGTGCTCGAACGCCTGGTCGAGGCGGGCGTGGACGTGGCGCGCATCAACCTGTCGCACGGGACCGCCGCCGAGCACGCCGGCTCGATCGCCGCGGTGCGCCGCACCGCGGCCCGACGCGGCGCACCGCTGGCCGTCCTCATCGACCTCCCAGGGCCCAAGCTCCGCCTCGGGGACCTGCCCCGGCCGCTCGCGGTCAAGGCGGGCGAAGCCGTCGTGCTGGGCGCAACGCCGGCCGCCCAGCTGCCCGTCAACTTCCCTGAGCTGCTGCCGCACTTCAACGCTGGCGAGCTCGTGCTCATCGACGACGGCGCCGTCGCCCTGAAGGTGATCGCCGTCACGCCGCCCACGGTCACGCTCGAGGTGCTCAACGACGGCGCCATCGAGTCGCGCAAGGGTGTGAACCTGCCCGATACCCAGCTGCCGATCGGCGCCCTCACGGCCAACGACCGCGAGCTGCTGGCCTGGGGCCTGAGGCAGGACATCGACTACGTCGCGCTCTCGTTCGTGCGCAGTGCTGGCGACGTGCGCGAGCTCAAAGAGCTCATCGCCGCGGCCGGCGGCGACCAGCTGGTGATCGCCAAGATCGAGAAGAAGGAAGCGCTGGCGGATCACGAGGAGATCGTCGCCGCCGCCGACGCGGTCATGGTCGCGCGCGGCGACCTCGGTGTGGAGATCGACCCGGCCATGGTGCCGATCTGGCAGAAACGCATCATCCACGCGGCCAACGTCGCCGGCAAGCCGGTGATCACGGCGACGCAGATGCTGCAGTCCATGGTCACGTCGCCGCGACCGACGCGCGCCGAGGCGAGCGACGTCGCCAACGCCATCTACGACGCGACCAGCGCCGTCATGCTCTCAGGCGAGACCGCGATCGGCGGCTACCCCGTGGAAGCGGTGCGCACGATGGCCGAGATCGCGCTCGTGGTGGAGGCCGATATCGAGCGCCAGGGCCGCGCCCCGCAGCCGTGGGCCGCGGGGCGCACCGGCGTCTCCAACGCCATCAGCTACGGCGCCTGCGAGGTCGCGCATCGCGTCGGCGCCGCGGCGATCGTCAGCGCCACCTTCTCCGGCGCGACCGCCCGCGCCGTGGCTCGCAACCTGCCGGCTCAGCCCATCGTCGCCGTGAGCCCCAACCAGCGCGTCGTCAATCAGCTCGCCCTCTGCCGGGGCGTCTCTCCCCTGCTGGGCACGCATCGGGGCGGCTTCGAGGAGGTCGTGGGCGAAGCCAACGACCTCGTCGTCGCCGGCGGCTTCGCGCAACGGGGTCAGGTCGTCGTGGTCACCGCCGGCTTGCAGACCAATGAGGCCGGCAAGACGAACCTCATCAAGGCGCACGTGCTGGACTGACGGCGGCGCGGCTGCCCGCGCGAGGCAGGACCCGCTCGGCGACCGCGCTCCTCTCCAGCCGGCTTGGTTCTGCATCCTGCCAAGGCCGGGACGCTGCGGTACCATAACGGCAGGGGAGGACCCGTCGGTAGGTCGCGGGAGCGCCCAGGGACCTTCAGGAGACGACGTGCGCGGCAGCAGGTCCGGCTGTGGATGCATCACGTGGACGATCGTGGTGCTCGCGGCGATCGCCGTGCGCCTCGCCGTGACCTTCCTCTGGATCGTCCCGTCGGTCCGCAAGAGCTACACCATCGACTCTGTGGACATCCGCGCCACCGTGCGCGCTGACGGGGCGCTGAACGCGACGGAACGCTTCTCCTACACCTTCCACGGGCCGTACACGTGCGTCTACCGCGACATCCCGTGGGAGGGCTACCGATCACCGTCCTGGGCGTCGATGGGCCGGACGGTCCCCTGCGACGGCTGCCGTCCGGCTGGACGCCGGCCGCAGGCGAGCCGACGGCGGTGTCGCCGCGGCAGGACGCCACGCCCTCGCCGTGGTCGTCGCTCGCTCCCGAGGACCGGCCGGCCGGCTACTACCGGGTCACCACCGGCGCGTTTCCGTATGTGGGCGCCGTCGTGCGCATCGAGGCGTTCGCCGACCTGGACGACCGCTCGGCGACGTTCGCCTACCGCTGGCGCGCCGCCCAAGCCGCCGAACGCTGGAAGGACGCCGGCGAGCTGCTGTGGCAACTGGTGGGCGGCGGCTGGGATGTGCCGATCGAGCGCGTGCGGGCCGTGGTCACGCTGCCGCGGGCGACCCCAAGGGCCGGCGTCAAGGCGTGGGAGCACGGTCCGCTGAGCGGCGTGCTCCGCGTGCAGGCCGACGGCTCCGTGACGCTGGCCGTGGACGACCTGCCGCCGCGGACGAGCGTCGAGGTGCACGCGCTGTTCCCGCTGGAGCTGCTATCCGCGGCGGGCGCGGCCGACGCCGGCGCGGGTTCCGCGGCGCCCGCGGCCGGCGCCGACGCGGCTTCTGCATCGTCCGCCCCCGACCCGGCCCGCTCCTCGGGCAGGTCGATCCGCGGCAGCCACTGGAGCCACCTCGGCAGGTACCAGTTCCACTCGCCGAGGAGCACCATGGTGGCCGGCACGATCACCATGCGGACGATCGTCGCGTCCAGGAGGATCGCGATCGACAGGCCGACGCCGAACTGCTTGATGACGGGGTCGCCGACCAGGATGAAGCTGGCGAAGACCACGATCATGATCGCGGCCGCGGCCGTGATGACCCGGGCGCTCGCGCCGACGCCGGTCCGCACGGCCTCGAATGACCCCTGTCCGGCCGCGTGCGCCTGAAAGATCTGGCTGATGAGGAACACTTCGTAGTCGGTGGACATCCCGAAGAGCACGGCGAACATCAGCAGAGGCACGTAGCTCGCTATCGGTACGGACCCGTAGGGATTCGAAAGCCCCACGAGACCGAGCCCCCAGCCCCACTGGAAGACGGCGGTGAGCACGCCGAAAGCGGCGCCGACGGCGAGCAGGTTGCAGAGGATCGCCTTGAGGGGCACGAGCAGCGAGCGGAACGCCGCCAGGAGGATGAGGAAGCTCAGCGCGAGAACCGTGCCGATGACCAGCGGCAAGCGCTGGGAGATGAGCGCCGCCAAGTCGTCAAAGGCCGCGGTGACGCCGCCTACGTAGGCAGTTACCCCATCGCCGCTCGTGGCCGCGGGGATGACGGTGTCGCGCAGGCGTTGCACGAGGTCGGCGGTCACGGGATCGGCCGGGCGCGTCGTGGCCGCGATCGAGAGCACAGCCGCGCTGCCGGTCTTGTTGACCAGGGGCGGCGCCACCGACGCCACACCCGCCGTCCGCGCCAGCGCGTCCTGGAGCCGCACCACGCGAGGGTCGGTGGCGCGAGGCTCCCCGCCGGCCTTCGTGAGGACCTTCGTGAGCTCGGCCTTGAGGGCGCGCGCCCGCTTCGCGTCCCTCTCGAGCCGGCGCTTCTCCTTCTTGAGGCGCGCAGCCTGGCGTTCGAGCGCCTGGGCCTGCTTCTTGAGAGCATCGCCCTGCGCCGCCAGCTGCTCGGCCTGGGCCTGGAGCGCCGCGCCCTGCGAGCTGAGCGCCGCGGCCTGCGCCATGAGGGCGCGGCCCTCGGACTCGAGCTGCTTCGCCTGCCGGAGCAGCGGCGCGGCCTCCTTCTGCAGGGCGGCGACCTGCGCCTGCACCGCCTGCGCCTGCCCTGCCAGAACGATGAGCTCGGCGCGCAGCCGCGCGATCTCGGCCAGATCCTGCGAGGCGGCGATCTGCTGCTGCACCGTGGCGATCCGCGCGGCGAGCGCCTGGCCCTGCGCGGCCAGAGCCTCGGACTTCGCCGTCAGGCGCGCCTTCTCGGCGGTCAGCTGTGACTTCTGGTAGAGCAGCTGCGACTGCTCCCGCTGGAGCGCGGCCGCCTGGGCCTGCAGCGAGCTCTTCTGGACCTGCAGCGCGGCCGCCTGCGCCTGCAGGCCGGACTGCTCGGTCTCGAGGGCGGCGCGACGCTTCTTCAGCTTCGCCGCTTTCTTCTCGAGGCTCCGCTGGCCGGCCTCGAGACGGCGCTTCAGCCGCTCGGCCTCGTCGCGCTTACGGGTGTAGGCGGCGCTCGGCGTGGCGACCGGCTCGAACTCGGCGGCGACGAAGAGGCGGCCGTTGGCGCCGGGGCCGAGGCCGGCCGAGATCAGGTCGAAGGCGCGGCGTTGAGTGGTGGACGTGGACGCCGCGCCCATGTCCTCCTGCCCGAGCGTCAGGGTCAGGGTCGGCGCCATCAGCGGCACGAGCACGAGCAGAGAAGCGATGAGGGCTACCCACGGGTGCCGGGTGACGAGGCCCGCCCAGCGCGCCCAGACGTTCTCGCCGGCCGGTGCCTCTTCCGGGCGCCGGCGTCCCGGCAGCCGCAGCGCGTCGATGCGACGTCCGAGCAGCGCGAGGATCGCCGGCAGCAGCGTCACCGCCGCGAGGACGGCGACGAGCACGGTGATGGAGGCCGCGTAGCCCATGGCGCCCAGCATGGGCACGCGCGCGACCAGCAGCGCGAGCAGCGCGACGATGACGGTGCCGCCGGCGAACACCACCGCGCTGCCCGACGTAGCCATGGTGCGGGCGATCGACTCCTCGACGCCGACGCCGGCGTGGAGCAGGTCGCGGTGGCGAAAGACGATGAACAGCGCGTAGTCGATGCCGACGCCGAGCCCGATCATCGTCGCCAAAGTGGGCGCGACCTCCGGGATGGCGAGCACGTGGCCGAGCAGGCCGACGAGGCCGAGCCCAGTGACCAGGCCGACCAGGGCGGTGACCACCGGCATGCCGGCGGCGGCCAGAGCTCCGAAGGTGAAGGCCAGGATGATCAGCGCTGCGACGATACCGATCACCTCGCTGCGTCTCGACTTGCTCTCCGACAACCTGACTCCCAGAACGCCGCCGGCCTCCACCTGAATACCCGCCCGGCGCGCGGCCTCGGCGCCGGCCATCACCTCGGCGGCAAGATCCCGCGTGACCTGGCCGCCGTTCACGTCGAGGAGCACCTGGGCGACGGCCGTCTTGCCGTCCGCGCTCATGAGCATCTCGGCCCCGCGCGAGAAAGGGCTGATGACGCTGGAGACATGGGCCGTGCCCGCGATGTCCCTGAGCGACACCTCGACGGCCCGCTGGTTGGCAGCGTCCGTGAGCGTGCCGCGAGAGGTGTGGAAGACGATCGCGCTCTGGCCGTTCTGCTGCGGCGGGAACTCCCGGCTGAGGAGGTCCGAGGCGCTCTGGGCGTCCGTCCCCGGCAACCTGATGTCGTTGTCGGTGCGCGCCCCGAACAGCAGCACGCCCGCCACGACGGCGGCGACCACGAGCGTCCAGATCAGCAGGACGATGTACTTGCGTCTCACGCACAGGGCGCCGAGACGATAGAGAAGGCTGGACATCGCGGGAAGCACCTCTCCTGGGGGCGGAGAGTCTACGGTAGACCCCTTCGAGAAACGTGTCAATTCTGTCATTTGTCAGAACTGCCATGATATGCTGGCGCCATGGGTGATCGGCCTCAGACAGGTCTGCGCGAGCGCAAGAAGCTGGCGACGAGGGAGGCGCTCCACGAAGCCGCCCTGCGCCTCTTCACCGAGCGCGGCTACCGCGCCACGACCGTCGCCGACATCGCGGATGCCGCCAACGTCTCGGAGCGCACCTTCTTCCGGTACTTCAGATCCAAGGAGGACGTTGCCCTGCAGGACCTCGGCCGCCTCTTGCCCAGACTGGAGCAGGCGATCCGGGAGCGGCCCTCGTCGGAGCCGCCCCTGCGCGCCCTGCTCAACGCGTTTCTGGGCGTCGCGGAGAGCGCCGAAGCACCGCAGCTCGCGCTCCTCTACAGCGGGCCGCCGATGTCCTGGTCGACGCCGCCGACGCAGTCGGGCGTGCGCATCCTGATCGCGCTCGAGGCGGCGGTGGCCGCGGCGCTTCTCTCGCGACCGGGCGCTCCGGCGGAGCCGGAGGACGCGCGGCGCTTCCGCGTGCTGATCGCCGGGCGCGCCGGCTTCGCGGCGTTCCGCTCCGCCCTCATCCGCTTCCACGAGCTCGGCGGCGTCGAAGCCCTGCCCGCCGAGCGCTTCATCGAGCTTGTGCGCGCGGCGTTCGCCTTCCTGGAAGATGGGTGCCGGGCTCCGGCGCAGCGTTGACGACCGCCAGGAACAGACTCCCGGCCTCGATGTCAAGCCCGGGCCCGCAACGCGTCGCCGCCCTCCCTCAGAACCTCGATCCTGGGCTTGCACCACGGCGCCGCCGCCCGTATCCACGCCGCGTCCGTGGGCTTCGCGCGCGGCCCGGCCGGCATCGCGCGCCGCGGCGGCCGCGGCGATCAGCCCCCGAGCTCCCTCAAGATCCCGGAAGAACGCCGCGAGGTCCGTCGCCTTGCCGCTGACGCTCGGTGGCACGTACGGCGCCTCGCCCTCGGCCGAGAAATCGTCCTCGGAGACCAGCAGGCCGAAGGTGCGCCCTATCTCCGGCTCGATGACCTCGTCCAGCGAGTGCTGCAGGCGGAAGTCGACCTCGATCTCGAGCCCCTTCTCGAGCTCTTCGAGAGAAGCCTCGGTGAAACCGATGACGACGATCTCGCGGGGATCGAAGACGTTGATCATCGTGTACATGCGGTTGCCGCTCGGCGCCCCGAACCCGGTGCTGTGGAACCAGGCGCGGCGGAAGTCGTCGTAGGTCTTCCCCTCCCGCAGCCGTCTCGTGATGATCGCCACTTGGACCATGGTGTCCTCCTTCGGTGTTGCGCGTGGCGCCCAGGCGCCATTACACGCGCTCGCGCGTCAAGCCATCTTGGCAGAGAGGGAGGGATCTGTTCCAGCATGAGTCCCCTACCCCACAGCCCACAGAAACAGCGCCGCAGGCACCAGCACGTACTGCTCACGGAACTCCAGGGTGTCCTTTGTGACGATCAGCGCCGGCCTTCCCGGCAGAGCCTTGGGGATCGCGGCGGCCTTGCGCAGGTCTGGTGACGATTGGTACTTCACCTCCACCGCAACGGTGGACGCACGGGGGCCGCAGACGAAGTCGATCTCCCCGCCGGCTCGCGTCCCGTACACGTGCAGGGCGTCCGGGTCGCTCTGGGAGTCGGCCTGCCGGGCCACCGGCTCACACCGCCGGTAGAGCGCCACAGCGACGAGGTTCTCGACCAGCGCCGGCAGGTCCTCGGAAAGCCCTGGCGCTGCGTCGAGGGCGATGGTGTGCAGCAGCGGGTCGGCGAAGTAGATCTTCTTGTCTCGAGCAAGCCCCGAGGTACCACTGTCCGGCTTCCAGAAGTACACGACGAGCAGGAAGTACGCGTCCGCCAGAAACTGAACGTAGTCGCGCACCGTGGCGCCGGTGGGCGACGGCGCGGGGTGACGTCCCGGGGCGCCCAACGGTACGTCCATCTCCGCGGCCAGCCTCCGCCAGCTGACTTTGGCGGACAGGGAGCGCAGAACACGTTCGAGCAGCGCTCGCGTTGCCGATTCGCCGGCGCCCTTTCGCAGCATCTCCCCGACAAGTGCATCCGAGAAGATGCGTCGCGTACCTGCGCTCGGCGCGGCGCTGCCGGCGGCAGCCTCGGCGACGGCCGCCGGCAGCCCCCCAAAGCGAGCGTACAGACGCAGGCAACGATCGAGCCTGCCGGCGAGCACACGCGCGTCCTCGAGCTGCGCACGACCGGCCGGCGACACCAGGTCTGCAGGCATCAGCCCAGGCGATGCCGGCACCAGTCGATCCACGGCGCCGGCGAAGGTCGCAAAGCCTCGCGGTGTCACCAGGTGATCCACGCCTTCGCGCCGTCTGCCCGGGAGTCGCTCATGACTGCCGCTGCGCAGATCGACTGCGGAAGACCCCGTACAGACGACCACGTCGTGGTCTATCACTCCCATCTCGAACAGGTGCATGACGGCCGCTTGCCACTCCCTGACGGCCGTCACCTCGTCGAGGAGCACGACCGCCGGCCCGCTCCCGCCCGCAAGGCTCTTGGCCTGGTTCACCATCTCAACGGCTTTGGCGACCGTCTGCCCCACGAGGGGCTCAAACGACAGGTAGATGACCCGACGCGGCGCCACTCCCTGAGCCAGGGCGCGCCGCACGATGAGTTTGAGGTCGGTCGACTTCCCGACCTGTCGCGGCCCGCGCAGGGTGTGGATGGCGGGCCGGTCGAGCGGGACGACCTCGGCCGACATGCTGGGCAGGCGGACAGGTTGCTCGGCGAGGCGACAGAGGTGCGCATCGCTGGATTCCCAACCCGGGGCGTCCACCCACCACGGGTTCTGCTGCGCAATCGACTCATCGGCCAGCGTCACGTTGTTCTCCCGATGTATCCCCATTGAATCGGCAGATATCTGCGCATGTTACCATGCTTTATCGGTAGATAGACTTCCGCCGGCAGCTTTCCCGAGCAGCCGCACTCCTGCGACGACGATAGCAGAGCGCGCGCGGGGCCGCGGCTGGGGGGCCGACGAAGCGTGAGCGGATCGTCCGCCGGGGAGACTGCTCTTGCCATGGATCTCTCGTCCGCACGCCGAGAGCGCGTCGCGAGGCGCGCGCGACTCGTGAGCCGCCTTGCGCGAGCCCGCGCGCGCGGCCGGCCACATACCCTCAGCCACCTCGTGACCACGCGCTGCAACGGCCGCTGCCGGACCTGCCTGTGGCGCGACCCGGGGCTGCCGGAGCTCGACACCGGGGCAGTGAAGTGGCTGTACGACGAGGCGGGTCGCGCCGGGCTGGCGCAGCTCGTCATGTGGGGCGGCGAGCCCCTGCTCCGGCAGGACCTGCCGGAGCTCCTGCTCGCCGCCCGCCGCGCCGGGCTGTTCACGACCCTCATCACCAACGGCTGGTTTCTGAGCGAGCGGTGGCGCGAGCTGCGCGGGCTGGTCGACGCGCTGATCCTCAGCCTCGACGACATCGGGCACGAGCACGACGCCCTCCGCGGCCTGCCCGGTCTCTACGAACGGCTCGAGGCCTTCGTCGGCTTCGTCCGCTCTGACCCCTTGCGACCCACGCTCCTCGTCAACACCGTGCTGTCACAGCTGAACCGGGGGGCGCTGGCGCGGGTCGCTCCCGTCGCCGCACGCTGGCATGCCGGGCTGTACTTCTGCCCCATGGAAACCGGGCTGGCGACGTCGATGGGCGGCAGTGGCGCGTCCGCGCAAAACGGGGGCGGCGCGCCCGCCCCGAGCAGCGGCGCCCCGCTCGCGTCCCTCGCCCTCCCGGCGGAGGAGCTGCGCGCGGTCGCCCGCGACGCGGCCGCGCTCGCGAGCGCCGGCTTCCCGATCCTCGCGTCGCGACCGTATCTCGAGCTCCTCGCTCGCGACCCCGATCTGCGCGACTACACGTGTCGCGCGCCGCGCGCCCGCCTCACCGTGGGCGCCGACGGGCGCCTGCGGGACTGCACCAGCGGCGCCCGTCCCCTGGCCGACGTACGCGAGCTGCGCGCCGCCGGCGAGCCGCTTACGCGCGTGTTCGGTGCGCCCGCCTACCGGCGCATGCTCGCGCGGTCAGTCGCGTGCACGAAGTGCAACAACCCCGATGTGATCGAGCTGTCCTGGCTGTGGGACCTGCGCCCGGCCATGCTGCGCAAGGTGGCCCAGCTCACCGCGCTGTAGGCGACGGCGGACATCCCAGGGTGGGCGCCGCCCTCGCCGAGATGCGCGCCGACGCCGGTACACGCTACGACAGCGACGCCGTGCGCACGCGGGGTTTGGTGCATTCAGGACTGGAGCCCACCGCGTTGCAGCGGTAGGCTGGGGAGCCTTGAGCTCGCTGGACTGGAGGAACCGTGGGCAGCCACGCACTGGACGAGGAACTGACCAGGCAGATCGAGATTCTGGCGCCGGACCAGAAGCGACAGGTCCTGGACTTTGCCTTGACCCTGGGGCCCAAGAGGCCCAAGGGAACACCCGGCTGGCGTCTGGCCGGCTTCAAGGCATGGATCTCACCAGAGGATCTTGACGTGATGGCCGCTGAGATCGAGGCCGCTTGCGAACAGGTCCGATCCGATGAGTGGTCGTCTATGACCATGCTTCATCGGCAGATAGCCATCCCGCCGGAGTCCGCCGCGCGGCGACAATCGAGCTCGCGCGGCGCTCAATAGGCCTTCGCCGATTGGTCCGCCCGCTATCTCTGGATCGTGATGTCGTCCCCCTGCAGGAAGAAGGAGGCGGCGGTGAGGTCGTCGGCCTCCACCCAGGCGCTGTGCTCGGGGGGGCGGTCGTTCTTGATGTAGACGGCGCCGTCGCAGATGATCCGCGCCGTCCGCGGAAACGAGAGCGCGGCGTAGGCGACGTCGTTGGGCTTGGCACCGAGGACCGGCTCCACGTGGACCGCGAACCTCCCGCTGGGGTGGCCGAGGGTCAGGTCGCCGCCCTTGCCGGCCTTGAGGTCGCCGTCGCGCAAGACCAGGTTCGGCACGGTCCCCGGCGCCGCGGCGGCAGCGGCCAGGCAGGTCGACCCGCTGCCGGGCGCCGCGCTGTGCATGATCGACTCGAGGTAGAAGCGGGCGACCAGGTCGATGCTGTCGGCCGCGACCTGCTCGCCGTCCATGTCGGTGTAGTCGGCCGGCGCGGTGACCGAGACGGCGAAGGGGAGCGTCGCCTTGCCGATCATAGCGCTGGTGTACTGGTCCCAGCCGATGAGCTCCGCGATCTTCAGGCGGAGCTCGGTGAGGCGGGCGAGCATGCCCGGAGGCTGCCGGATGCCGCCGTCGGGCGCCGGCAGCTCCAGACCGGTGCACCCCAAACCGAAGTCGTCGGCGTGGAAGAACCCGCAGATGTTGACCATGTCCATCACTGTGACGTCGATGGAGCCGCCGTCGCCGAGGGTCACCGTGTCGACGAGGTTGCCCGTCGGGAACGTGCCGCCGGTGAACCCGCCACCCTGGTCGCGGAAGTCCACGAGGATCTCGGCGCCCGAACCGGGGACGCCGCCGATCACGGTGTCGCCGGCCACGCGCGCCTCACCGTTCAGGACGTCGAGCGTCATGTACATCATCTTCTGGGTGTTGGTGGAGAACGCCCGGACGGTGAGGCGCCCGTCCTTGACGCCCGGAATCATGTTCTTCATCAGCGCGAACACCGGCACGCCCGCCGAGATGTTGCCGCAGTTCATCTTGTACGTGACGGTGGCCGGCTGGTCGGGAAAGATCTGCACGAAGGTGTAGTCCACGTCGGCGTCCGGGCGCTCGGAGGGCGACACGATGGCGGTCTTCGACTGCAGGATCGTGTCGCCGCCGAGTCCGTCCATGCCCATCGGGTCCGGCGAGCCGCGCACCGCCAGCAGGAGCTCCTCGAGGCCGCCGCCCGACGGCGGAACGTTGCGGCCCTCGAAGTAAAAACCCCTGCTGCTCCCGCCTCGAATCAAGGTGATGGGCACCAGCACCTGCTCGAGATTGCGGTCGTGGTGGAAGTAGCTCATCGTCGGCCCTCCGTCGTCGCTGTGGGGCGCGGCCGGCACCCTGCTATCGGCGGTGCCCAGTATTGCGGAATCCCCTCTGCCGCGCCACGTATCAGGGCGGGGTCTTCTTCCACGCGGAGTCGAACCCCCGACCTCAGCCGGACAGGGGCCCCGAGCGGCGCCGGCTCGAAGCGACGCAGCCGGCTCGAGTCCGCGAAGCCGCATGCCGAGGATTGCGATCCGGGCCTGCGGGGCATCTCCAGAAGAAGGTATACTTACCCCCCCCCCCCCCCCCCCGTTTGTACGGGCGTTGAGAGCATGGACGCCCGCGGCCGGCGACAACGCCGAGGGAGAGGGGGACGACGTGAGGGGACGACGCATGCGGACCGCTGAGCGCACCTTGCCCGACCTGCTCGAACCGCGGCTCAAGGCGGCGCCCAAGAAGAGGCTCGCTGACTTCGAGCTCCTCCGGGCTCCCCGGAAGCGGCGCCTCCTGCCGCTCGCGGCCCTCAGCAGCGGCTGCGGCGCCTGATGGCTGAG
>Ga0247841_10010306_pt1 | contig 12769 bp, 7 predicted proteins | sample LaCruzMarch2015__2_FD_192410 | JGI IMG/M metagenome (GOLD analysis project Ga0247841, IMG submission 192410) | Freshwater microbial communities from meromictic Lake La Cruz, Castile-La Mancha, Spain - LaCruzMarch2015_18m | ecosystem: Environmental > Aquatic > Freshwater > Lake | place: Spain... | reverse complement strand
TGGCGTGATTTTGCGGGCGGTCGGTTTGTCCGTGACAACCGAGGTGGAGTCCACACCCTTTGATGTGATGGAAGGCGACACGGTCATTGTCTGCAGTGACGGCCTTTCAAAGATGATTGAGGATTCCGCTATTGCAAAGATCATCCAAGAGGAGCCAAATACAGAAGAGGCGGTTCGCCAACTTGTTGCCGCGGCGCTGAAAAACGGCGGCAAGGACAATGTGACAGTCGTTGCTGTAAAGGTCGGTCCTTTGCCTGAACCTCTTCCTGTGACCGACTTAAAGGTTGCCTTCCCTTCAGACTTTGGCCATACGAAGACCGACTCCAATCCCACGCCACAGACACCCATTGATGTGAACGCAAACGCTGTGACGCGCATGACAGAATATAAGACGCCTCTGGCTCCCATCTCTATGGACCAGCCGTTACCACCCCAGAAGCGCAAGGGAATGCCTTTGCTTTTAATTGTTATCATCTTCCTCGTGGTTGCAGGACTCGGCGGTGCAGGGCTAGGTCTCTACTTCAAGGCCAAAGAGGCACGGCAGACAGCCATCATCGAGAAAATGAACGAGGAGGCTCGTCAGTTGGCACAAAAGCAGATTTTGGCTGCAGAGGAGGCAGAGGCCAAGCAGAAAGCCGAGGCCGAGTCCCAGCGCCAACAGGAGGAGGCGCGTGTGAAGGAAGTCGAACGGCTGAAGGCTGAAGAGGAGGCCCGAAAGGTTGAAGCCGAGCGAAAGGCTGAAGAGGAACGGGTAAAACTGGAGGCCCAAAAGGCGGAAGAACTTCGGCAGCGGGTGCTGGAAGAGCAGCGCAAGGCTGAGGAGACTGCACAGAAGGCTGCTGCCGAAAAGAAGGCTCTCGTGGCTCGTCAGAGGGCAGAGACGGAACAAAAGCTTGCGCAAGAGCGCCAGAGAATTGAAGCGGAACGTCAGCGACTGGTTGCAGAAAAACAGAAGGCGGAAGAGGATGCCACGCGTTTAGCTACAGCGGTTACTACTGGGAATGCGGAGGCGGAGTTTACTGATCGAGAGAAGGCGGTACTTCATTTGATGCGTTTAGCTAAACAGGAGGCACAGGCCAAGGTGTATTGTACCTTTATGGTTCTCCATGCGACAAAAAATATGGAAACATCTCCGTTGGTGGCGAACTATGATCAAGTCCGTCAGGCGCTCTTGCAGTGGTCGGATAGTCAAATCCTGACAGCTCAGAAGCTGAAACAACTGACGGAGGAGCAACTGTCTCCGATTCACAATTATGCGAGGGCGCTCGCTGTTTTTTTGAGCACCAATGCGGTTGAGATTTATGCGAAGCGGACGCGCATGAAGGAACCTGCAAAAAAGGTGTGGGAGCGTTTGGTCAAGGAGTCGGGGGAGCTAAAATCCTTGGCGATGGATAACGATTCTACGCGGCTCCGTCTTGTTCGACTCGTCGAAACGGTCTCCGCCGAGGCGAAATAAAAGGTGCGAATCATGTCAGAGGCAGCAAACATCCATATTGGTGGTTTTCAAGTCGTCGGAGAGCTCCCCGGAGGTGAGGGTGGTCAAGGCGTGATTTATATTGCCAAGTGTGTTGAGAAGCAATATGAAGGCGTGGAGGTCGGTGATCAGGTGGCCATCAAGGTGATGACGGTTCAGGACAGTGATGGCAAACAATTTCAAAAGCTGAATACCCGCACCGCGACACTGACCGCTTTGCAGCATCCGGGCATCCTCAAGTATCATGGGTGCCTTTCAAAAAAAGAGGTTTTTAACTATTACCATTTTGTGATCATGGAGTATCTGCATGGCCAGACGCTGAAGCAGAAGATCACCGCGTTACATGCCGGGGTAGATGGTGACGAAGCGATGCGGATTATCCGCTGTTGTCTGGATGCCCTTAGCTATGCAGAGTCAAAAAATATTATTCATCGCGATTTGACGCCCTCCAACATCTTTGTCTGCGACAATGGGGATGTGAAGCTGATTGACTTCGAGGTGGCTAAGACCACGCGTCCGACAGAACAGACCAATAGCACCGGTGTCTTTGGTAAACTCGACTACATGGCGCCTGAACTTTTTCTCGGTTCCAAGGAGACGCCGGTGCAGTCCGACATCTTCAGCTTTTGTCTTTGCATCCATGAGGCTTTTACAGGTAATCTGCCGTATGAACGTGGAAGTGTGGCCCAGGCAAAGGGCGATATTAAGATTGATGAAAAGCTCCGGTCGCTCGTGGTGGGGTTAGATGAGATTTTGGTCAAAGGCCTTGCTGTCAACCCCACAGATCGTTATCCCTCCTTCCATGACCTTTCTGAGGCCTTTAAACCCTTAAAGTTGACCACGTGGGAAGGAACCGAGGGACGTCGCTACGAGGCCCTCAAGTTCATTGGTGCGGGTGGATTTGGTTGGGTTTATAAGGCAAATATGGTGCCCGCGAAGCAGCTTGTGGCGATCAAGTATCTCTTAGATGTCCGGTTCACAGACCGTTTTGAGCGCGAGGCCGAGGTTTTGAAACGGTTTGACGATGATCGGATTGTCCAGTTCATTGATTATTTCACAGAGGCCAAAATGCTCGGGGGTCATGGGTTTCTCGTGATGAATTTTTTGGATGGCATGCCCGGAAACTCGTTGCGGGATCGTCTGAAAAAAATCAGAGCCGAAACAGGTGCGCGCGCAGGCTTGCCTTATGAAGAGGCCCTCGTGGCCTTTATTCGTTTTGCCGAGGGACTGGCCCTTATGCATCAGGCCACGGTCTATCATCGCGACTTGAAACCCTCCAACCTCTATTTCCCAGAGGGTAAGCCACATCAGGCTTGTATCATGGATCTGGGCGTGGCGCGTAATGAAGATGCTACCTTGACGCACATGGGGCATGTCCCTGGAACGCTCGACTATATGCCACCTGAATTTGGGCGCGCGGAGGGTGGGCGTGGAAGCGCGGCTTCGGATATCTATGCGTTTGGACTTTGTTTCTACGAAGCCTTGACCGGACGTTTTCCCTTGCCGAGATTGCCAGCAGGTAGCCAAGCTTGGCTCACCTATCTTTCGCGTTCCGTCTCCAATCCTCCCCGCGCAGAATTCAAAGATGAGATGGTGCTCTCAAATCCGGCCTTGAAGTCGCTTTTGGAGCGCATGATTGAGCCAGATACCAGCAAGCGTCTCTCCCAGATGGAGGAGATTGTGGAGGTCTTGAAGAGTCTTTTGGATGCGACGCCTGGTAAGGGCTCGGCCTTTCCGTCCTCCAAGCCAGTCAGGGGACTTAAATCCAAGAGTGCCAAGACGACAGTCATCCCACTTCCCGAGGTTCATGAGGATGAAGAGGGAGAGACCGAGCGGACTCTGGCCGCAGACGAGAAGACCCTCGCAACCGTGGCCGCGAATGCAGGGGAACTTGAAAAGCTAAAAGAGGATGTGCGTGCCGATGTGAAGGTTCATCAACCCTCTCCTGAGCCCAAGACGCCAGAGCCACCCGTAAAACCCATCGGTCCTTCGAAGCGTAGCCTTTTATCCCAACATGGTATGAAGATTGGGATTGCTGCCGCCGCCCTCTTCTTCCTGAGTGGAAGCATCTTCCTTTTTAAGAAACCCATCTCTAGGCTTTTTGATAAGCCGCTAAGCAGCGTGCAAATGAAGCAAGACGCTAACGCCCTAAGTCAGCTTCTTGCAAATGTCGACAAGCAACGTCTCCAGATCAAGAAAGAGATCGCTACTATCCAGACCCCAGCAGATTACAAGGCGTATACAGTCAAGGTAACGGACCTGCTCAAGCAACTGACCAAGGGTGCCGCGCCCTATATGACGGTGAGCGAATTAGCGGCCACACCCGAACTGATGGTTCAATACTTCTCCTATGCAGAGAAGACGAACCAAGTTTCGGAGTTGTCTAGCTTGGTCCAAGTCCTAGTCGAGGGAAAGGCTCAAGAACTGTGCGAGCAAGCGGAGTCCGCGTATAAGAGGGATGACACCAAGGAGGCAGAACGCCTAGAGTCGCTTTTGAATGAATGGAAGGAGTGTCTGCCACAAACAGCTACTGCGCTTCAGACCGTGCGTATCCGGAATGCAAAGGCGGAGGCGGAGCTACGTGGCGCTCAAGCAGCGGATCGAATAGCCAAGCAGAAGGCTGAAGACGCGAAGAAGTCCGATGAGGACCGTTTGCGCGCTATTGAGATCGCCAAGCTGAATGCCTTGAGGAAGGCAGAGGATGAGAAAAAGTTCGATGAGGACCGTTTGCGCGCTATTGAGATCGCCAAGCTGAATGCCTTGAGGAAGGCAGAGGCTGACCGGCTCAAGGCTGAGCGGGAGAATCAAGCGAGTATCTCGGTACGTCAGCGAGCTGATTTGGCCAAGTGTGATGAACTCAGAAATGAGGCTCTGAACGCCTATATGCAAGGGGACTTGGACAAGGGTGACAAGAATCGGGACGAGTGGACGAAGACCATGAAGAGCGTCAAGGAGTTGATCAGCGACCAGCTGCGCCAGAATCAAGCGGATGAGATGGCCAAGGCGCGTGAGGAGATCGCGGTCAGGGCTCAAAAAGCAGAGCAGGCTAAGCAGTCCTCGCTTTTGAATGAGTCGAGCCAGCTCTTAGCGAAGATTGAGACGATCTATGGGCAAGGTACTCATGAGTCTCTGGCCTCCGGTGAGGCCGAGCATAAACGGTGGCAGGATTTTGCGAAAGAGAAAAAATTGGATGCCTCAGTGGTTATGGCCGGGGAGAAACGGATTGAACAAGCAATTGCCATCTGTAAGAGTAAGGTTGCTGCAGGGTTGCTTAAGAAGGCGCTAGCCAGTTATAAGGCGGGAGAGGTGAGTCAGGCAGATGCCCTAGCGAATGACTGGCAGAAGCTGGGTGTTGCAACAGAGGCCGAACGTAGCCAGTTGGCTGCTGGACGTGCGGCGTGCGAGGGCCGCTTGAAAACGACTGTTGACTGGGCTACGGTCATGAAAAGTGCTCAAGGGGAGGCCTTAGATGCTTTAAAGTCTCAGGAACTTGATGTTGTGAATTCCCATGTGACAAAGTTGGCCGAGGTGATTGCCAAGGCAAAGGCAGCTGGCTTGCCTGTTATTGAAGCGACACAGGTTCTGCAAAAACTCAACATGTACCGAGTGGTCTTGGCCTCACCCGTTCGTGTCACGGCGGAGTCGCGAGACCGTCGTGTGACGGTCGAGTTTCAGGATGAGGCGAAGCAATGGCAGCCTGTTTCACGGAATACGCGGGTCTCGCCTGGAAAAGTGCTCTTCCGCTTTAATAAGCCCGGTTTTAAATCCATTACCCAGGAGATGGAGGTTCTTCCAGCGAAGAATCATCGGGTGGTTGTGCCCCAGACATGGGATAGTGGAACGAGTTCGGAGCGAAAGAGGTAACAACTTTAGCTGTAAACGTCTGTTGACAAAGCAATAACAAGAAGAGTACACTTTTTCTGTGTAATTAAGGTTAATTCGTGTGCAGGGGACATTGTTTGTCCGTTGCGATAAAAAGGAGAGGGTGACGTATGAAAAATTCGATACCACTGATTATTGCGGTGCTGCTGGGGCTGGCGGCGGTCTTTGTTGTGAGTCAGATGATGAAGAGCAAGAGTGAAATGAAACAAGATATGGTCGAGGTTGTCGCTGCGACACGAGATTTAGCCATGAAGGAGGAAATACAAGATAGCTATATTTGTGGAAAAGAGATCCCGATGAGCGCCCTTTCGCCTCGTCATATTCTCTTCAGGAATGCAAATATCATATTGGGACAGACCATGCTCCGTAAAGTGGCCAAAAATGACGTGGTGCTGCTGAATGACGTCGGCATGAGTAAGAGTATGAATCTTCTCCTTGCAGCAGGTGAGTGGGCAGTGCCTGTGAGCTTCTCGGACAATGGCATCACGCAGTTTCTGCAACCCGGGGATGAAATTGCGATCTTAGGAACTTTTTCAGTTAAAAAGACGATTCCCTCAAAGGATTTGTCGGCTGAACCTACGGTTGTGGAGGAACGCGCGACCTCGGTGATTTTCCCCAGCGTGCGTATCTTGGATATCGGATCGGGAGATGGCATCAGTCGCGAAGAGGGGGTTAATGTGCGAGCAGTGATCGTCGCGTTGCCGCCACAGCAGGCTGCTACACTCATTGCTGCTCAGCGTGTCGCGGAGCTCTATCCTGCTTTGCGTAGGCTGGACGATACCTCGTCGTTGAACCGGATCGATGGTGGCGTTGTAGATGACTCCACCTTCTTGGATCTCCGGAAGGGGTTAACGCCTGTGAAGGTGCCAGAAATTGTCGGAAAGTCTGCAAAGTAAGAAAGGGAGGAGATTATGAAAAAATTGCTAATGCTTCTAAGTTTAGTGCTGGTTGCTTGCTTAGGATTCGCTCAAGAGGTCGAACGCGTTTCCTTAGGGATTGGTGCGTTGAAGGTCGTAGACCTTCCCTTTGTCATGCAGAATTATCGGATGTCCTCTCCGGACATCATCAAGTTGGAGACCTTTTCCGAGAAACAGTTACGCGTTGTTGGATTGAAGCAGGGAACGTGTGAACTGGAGGTCACCGGGGCAGGTCTGACCAAACGGGTTTCCATTACCGTGGTAGACAACATCCGTCAGCTCTATGAGAAGCTCAGAACCGATCTCGATACTCTGCCTGAGCTCGACATCTCGATTAACCAAGATTACATCTCAATCAAGGGAGAGGTGAGTAGCATTAAGAATTGGGAGCTTCTGCAGAAGGTGTTACCCATGTACGAGGGATCGTGCAAGAACTATGCGACCTTTCGTCCTGCTCCTGAGATGATCATTAACATGAAGAAGCTCTTGGAGCAATCAGGCTATGTGGTCTCGGATCTGCCGCTTCCAACAGAGCCTGGACAGGTCGGATTTCAGTATGCTCAGAATGTGATTACTGTCACGGGAGCCGTTTATCATCCTGCAGACCTTGCGACGATCAAGACCCTCTTCTCGACCCAGAATTGGATTGCGACAGATGGTATAGCAGGCGATGGCAAGGTCCGCTTAATTTTAAACCTGAAGGTCGAGCCGACGATGATTGACGTAGGCACGGTTTATGTGGGAGTCACCCGGTCAGAAGGGCAAAAGCTGGGATCGAAGAATAACGCCAAGTTTGGTTTTAATCCCTCGGCGATCTACAATATCGTGAGTGGAAGTGGTAGTGGTAGCGCGGTCATGAGCGTTGGCCTCAATTCCATGATCGAATTCATGGCGGAGAGCGGAATCACCCGTTTCAAAACCGCAGGCCATTTGACCTTCATCAGTAATAACGAAGGTAAGAAAGAGGCGACCTTCCACAATGGCGGCACCATGTATATCCGCGTGAGCGGACAGAACACGGGAGATCTGAAAGAGGTTCAATACGGTCTGCAGATGACCGTCAGTGGCGGTCTCGTTGGTGGCAACAAGGTCAAGCTCGATATCACCATTGAACGGAGCGATCCGCCCCAGCTGAATACTGCGGGCGACTATGGACAGCGCAAGAGCAAAATTTCGACTACCGTCGTTTGCGACATGAACAAGACGGTTGTCTTGGGTGGACTGAAGGATTTGACAGAGGGGACCTCAAAAGAGGGGCTTCCGATTCTTCGCAACACACCGATCTTATCATGGTTTGTCGCTGAAGATGCGACCTCCAAGAGCGATATGCAGTTGTTGATTCTGGTCAGTCCGCGTGTTCAGACAAATGATGTGCAGATCAAGCTCCCGCCTTCTGCCGAGACGGCAAATACCTTGGATAAGGCCGAGAAGACCAATAAGCAGACGCTCCGTGAGGAGAAGCGCTTCCATGGTTTCTGGTATTGGCTGAACTGGTTCGCTTGGTAAGCTGAGGTTTTTATGATACTTAAAATCACCCGCCTTGATAAGTCTGTCCTCTTGGAGGAATCTCTGCAGGCAGACAAAGTCATGCAGATCGGACGGAACGACACCTGCGATATTGTGTTGCAGGCTAAGACGGTCTCCCGGCTGCATGCGCGCATTCAGTGTGCGGGTGGTTTAGTCTTTCTCGAGGATGCAGGCAGTAGCGCCGGAACAAAAGTGAATGGAACGGTGATTAAGGAACGGCTCTTAATCTCCCCAGGTGATGTCGCGGTGATCGGCGACTTTACTTTGTCCTTTATTGATGAGCATGCACCGACGAAGCCCTTGGAAGCGCCCAAAACTGTCAGTGCTCAGAAGGTTCCCTCGAAGGGTGTTCTTCCTAAGACAGCGATCCCTGATTTCATCAAGGAGTTTCAAGAGCTTGAGATCCTTTATACGGATGAAGTCATGACGATCAAGAACAGAATACACACCTATGTTCTTGAGAAGTTGAACCTGCCCGAGACAGCGATGAAGGAGATGGCAGCCGAGGAGTTGCAGGTTAAGCTAGAGACCTCCTTGGACCAGACTATGCGCGACCTCTGGCATGAGCTCCCCTCTGGTATTCCTCAGGAGATGCTGCGCCAGGCGATGCTTGATGAATTGGTTGGCTTTGGTCCTATTTCGCCTCTGCTACGCTCGAAGTTGATCTCTGAAGTGATGGTCAATGGACCGAGTCGTGTCTTTATTGAGAGTAAGGGGCGTCTCTATGAGACGGGTGTTCGCTTTTTCAATGCGCAGCACTTGATCGCCATGATTCAACGAATTGTTGAGCCCTTGGGACGCCATGTGGATGCTGCTTCACCGATGGTGGATGCGCGACTGCCAGATGGGTCCCGTGTGAATGCGATTATTCCCCCATTGGCATTAGATGGCGCCTCTGTGACCATTCGTAAATTTGCAGATAAGAAGCTAACAACCGACGACTTGGTTGCGTATGGGAGCATGACACAGGAGATGGCGCTCTTTTTAGAGGAGGCGGTTCGGTCACGTCAGAACATCCTCGTCTCGGGTGGCACAGGCTCAGGTAAGACGACGCTCTTGAACATTCTCTCGCAGTTTATCCCGCCCGGCGAGCGTATTGTGACTGTGGAAGATTCAGCGGAATTAAAGTTGTCGCATCGTAATATTGTTCGCCTTGAGGCGCGCCCTGCCAACATCGAAGGGCAGGGGCGGGTGGCGATTCGTGACTTGGTGGTGAATACCTTGCGTATGCGGCCCGATCGTATCATCGTGGGTGAGTGTCGCGGAGCTGAGGCACTCGACATGTTGCAGGCGATGAATACAGGCCATGATGGTTCTATGACGACCTGTCACGCGAACAATCCACGCGATGCTTTGGCGCGTTTGGAGAACATGGTGATGATGGCCGGCTTTGAATTGCCCTCCACAGCGATTCGTGAACAGATTTCCTCTGCTGTGAATTTGATTGTCCAGCAGACGCGTATGCCGGATGGCTCCCGAAAAGTCATCAAAATTACCGAGGTTGCTGGCCGGGAAGCGAGCACCATCCTGCTTCAAGACATCTTTAGCTACGAGCAGGAGGGCTTTGATCCAGATGGTAAGGTCCGCGGAGCGCATGTGCCGACAGGAAACATCCCGCACTTTGTCGAAGAGTTACGCTCTTCAGGTGACTTGAAGTTGGATATGGGCGTCTTTGTTCCGCATAACTAAGGAGCGACGGTATGATTTATCTGGTCTACATACTGATTTTTTGCGCTGTCGCATTGGTCGTATGGTCTTTTGTAGGCCTCGCGAACAGTATCAGCTTGGAAAAGGCCGAGTTGGATCGCAAAGTGAAGGATCTGGCGAATTTGGCGAAGCCGATCCATCGCTACATCTCGGATCAACGCTTGGCCCATTTGCGTGTTTCCAGTGCTGTTCTGCTCGGGGGCCTTTTCGCGGGTATCCTTCTCTTCGCCTCCATCACGAATCCGCTGATTTGGATTCCCTTAGCCGTGGGGCTGGGAATCGTCGGCTGGATGGCACCACTCTGGTATTACCAATGGAAGTTGAAAGAACGGCGCGACAAGTTTGAGTTGCGCATTCTGGATCTGACGATGGGCTTGGCCAATGGACTTCGCTCAGGACAGGCCTTACCCCAAGGGTTAGAGGCGATTGCAAGGCGTTTGGATGGACCCATTCAAGAGGAGTTGATGGTGGTGTTGCGTGAGTATCGGTTAGGGTTAGAGCTAGCAGATTCGCTTGAGCGCATGTATCAGCGGATGCCGTGCGAGGATTTGCGTCTGCTGGTGACCTCTGTTCGGTTGACCACACAATCGGGCGGGAGTATGGCGGAGGTCTTGGGGCGTATGACCGAGATGATCCGCGGACGGACCGAGTTTCAGGGCAAGCTTCGCACGTTGACGGCACAGGGACGTTTCGAAGCCATAGCTATCTCTGCCTCGCCGCTTGTCGCTTTTATCATACTTTATATTACGGATACCGAATTGATGGCACCGATGCTGAGAACGACGGTGGGCTGGTGCGGCATCGGCGCGGTCATCCTGTTGGAGACAATAGGGTTTTATATTATTAACAAGATCGTCACGATTGAGGTGTAACATCCATGGAGATGCAAACCATACTTGCTTATGTGGCTGTCTTTATGGCCGTGCTCGTTCCTGTGATCGCAGGGCAACTCTGGGGACAGAAGGATGATGAACCGAAAGGGGTCACTTTTGATTCATCTCGTATCCCAAAACTCTTCCTTTTTGCTCGCCTTCCGATTAGCGCGCTCTGCGCTGCGGGGCTTGGGAGCGCCTTTGAGAAACTCAATGCGAAGAAGACTCGGGATCTCGAGAAAAAGATTGTGATTGCCAATCTGGCCCTGACGCCTCAGATGGTCTATTCGGCCCAACTGGTTTATAGCGTGGCTTTGCTCGTGTTTGCGCTCGTTTGGTGCGCTGTTTTGGGGCTGAAGCCTGGGGTGCTCATGCTCGGCGGTTTTGTCGCCTTCTTTCTGGGCTGGGTCTTCCCCGCTACAACCGTGGCAGGCCTGGCGGATCGCAGGCAACAAGAGATTATCAAGAGTCTACCCTTTGCGATTGATCTTGTGGGCTCGGCCATGCGCTCGGGCTTGGACTTTAATGCAGCGATCCGTTATTTTGTCTCTATGGGTATTCCTGGGGCGCTTACGATGGAATTTGGGATCATGCAAAAGCAGATCGAACTGGGAAAGACGCGTGTTGAGGCGCTCGCCAGTATGGCTGAACGTGTGAGCACCCAAGAGTTCACAACGTTTGTCAGTGCGGTTGCCCATGGAACGGAGATCGGCGCCTCCATCGTGGACACCATGGTGATTCAGAGTGAAGAGATGAGACGCGCGCGTTTCAACCTCGCAGAACAGAAGGCTCAGCGTGCCCCCTCACTCATGATCTTGCCGATGGCGCTCTTTATTATGCCAGCGGTCTTCATTATTATCTTTGTGCCTGTTTACTTGAAGATTCAAGAGAGCGGCATGGGTGCTATGTTTTCGAAATAAGGATCGGATATGGGACTGTTTCAAATTCATTTTATTTCAGGCGAATGTAAAGGAGAGGTTCGGACGCTGACCCAGGAAGCCCCGATCCTTTTGGGACGTTCACGTTCCGCTACCATCCGTTTTTTGTCGCCAGACATTTCAGGCAAGCATCTGGAGTTAACGCTGTTGCCGACAGGTGCGGTTGCTTTGAAGAATATGAGTACCCATCGCACGGAGGTCAATGGGCAGGCGCTCAGCGAGGGCGAAGCGGTAGTCTTAAACGAGGGTGATCGTGTGTTGCTTGGGGACGCCACAAGCTTTGTTTTGCAGAAACCCTCTGAGGGTGGCGTGGCAGAAAGCCCTGGCGTGGTAAATGAGGTGACCTGTGCCACAAATTTTGTTGCAGCACCGCAGGTGACTCCTCGCACCAGCACGCCTTCATCCCCTCCGAAGAGTCGCGACGAGTCTAAAACAGAGATTCCAGAGGAAGAGGCATCTCCTGCAGAGCCAGTCGTTCAGGCGCAAAATGATCGGACAGAGATTCCTGAGTCACACCCCGCGAGCAAGCCAGAACCTCGGCCGTTTGTCGCTCCACCCACACCCCCACCCGTGGAGGAGGAGGGAAAGACAAACCAGATGGACCTCAGCAGCGATAATGAGACCATGATCATGCAGACCCGCGTGGCCAGTTCAGATGAGCTAGAGATCTTGCGAAAGACCCGCAAACCCAAAATGCAAAAATGGGTGATTTTATTGGCGGTGGGCATGTTGGCTTCGGCTGCGCTTGTGGCGCTCAGTTATGTTGTTTCACAGACCAATATTGAGAATCCTATCACGTGGCCTAAGGATGGAGATAAGTTCAATGACCAAGTCGTTATCCCCGATATTGGCGCTGGCAATGATTTCATCATCTACTTTCCCAAGCACAAGAGCACGAAGTTTGTCAAAGAGCCCAACCGGATTATGGCCATGACAAGGCTTGGGAAGCGATATGATGTTCCTTGCCGAATCATTTTCCAAATGAATCGATCTGTTGATAACCTCTCGCTGAGTCGAAAAAAAGGATTTGCGGCTTGGCAAGAAAAGATGATGGCTGCTGGTGGGCAGTGGAACTTTGATCTTGATCCCCAAGTTTATTTCAGAGGCAAGGAACATGGTCTTCCCTATCAGATGGCGCGCTATACTCGTTCCGTGGACAGAGAGGCTTGGTTTGGCGTGGTGATGTACATTAAGGATCGCGACTGGGAGCTGATTCTTCAACGAGAGATTCCCTCCTCTGAACGTTATCGGGGCGAGCTTCTCTTGGTGGATACGCCTTTTATGAGTGCCTCTCCGCGGTATGTCATGAATCATTGGGAGATTGGGGATATTCTTGTGGAGAGACCTGTTCAAGAGATGCTGGATGAGGCAAAGCAATTGCTGGATCGCGCGATTCCCTTGCCGCGTATGTGGCCACATATTCTGAATCTGCTTCGAAACATTCTTGCCTAA
>Ga0247841_10010305_pt1 | contig 12769 bp, 11 predicted proteins | sample LaCruzMarch2015__2_FD_192410 | JGI IMG/M metagenome (GOLD analysis project Ga0247841, IMG submission 192410) | Freshwater microbial communities from meromictic Lake La Cruz, Castile-La Mancha, Spain - LaCruzMarch2015_18m | ecosystem: Environmental > Aquatic > Freshwater > Lake | place: Spain... | reverse complement strand
TGGAAGGCGGCTGGATGCGGTGGCCATGCAGAACCGACCAGGCATCCTGGAAAATCCACGGATTCCCGACCGCGGCTTTACCAATCATTACCCCATCCACGCCGGTTTCAGCGAACATCCGGAGCACATCCTCCGCCGACAGCACCCCGCCGTTCCCGATCACGGGGATCGAGATTTCCGACTTGATCCGCGCGAGCGCCGGCCAATCGGGCTGGCCGGTATGGCGCCCGGTGACAAACCGGGCATGAATTGCTATCGCGCTCCCCCCGCTTTCTTCCACCGCGTGGCCAATTTCCGAAATGTTCATGCGGTCGGGCGCGAGTCCCAACCGGGTCTTCACGGTGACCGGCAAGGCTACGGCCTGCTTGATGGCCCTGATAATTTGCACAATTTTTTCCGGATGTTTCATCAAGGCCGCGCCGGCGCCCTTGGCCACGACCTTGGCCACGGGGCATCCGCAGTTCAAGTCAATCGTCTGAAATCGCCCCGTGCGCTCGAGGAATGCCGCCGCCTGGGCGAGGATGTCCGGGTTCGCTCCGTAAATATGCGCCGCGATCGGCTGTTCCCCGGGCATGGTTTCAAGCATATGCAACGTCTGTTTCGATCCACGCACAATCCCTTCGGCGCTGGTGACTTCGGTATACACCATGCCGCAGTGATAGCGCCGGGCCAGGGACCGCATGACCACATCGGTATATCCGGCCATCGGGGCCAGCATGACCGGAAAATCCACAACCACGTTACCGATCTTGAGCGGCTTAAGAGTCACAGCAGGCCTTCCTTCCTCAGCCACACCAGGACCTCTTCCGCAGGAAGCCCCATGATGTTGGTGCGCGAACCGGTATACCCATCCATGAGCGTTTCGCCCTGTTCATCAATATCGTAAGCCCCGGCCCGGTCCATGGGATTCACATCGAAAACATAAGACCGGATTTCCTCCTCGCTTAACTTTCGGAACCGGACCGACGACTCTGCCAGGATCAGCTCCGGTGCGGCTTGCGCCCGCGCCATTGCGACCGCCGTGTAAACCCGATGCGTGGCGCCCGAGAACATCCGCAGGAAGGCCATGGCTTCCTCCGTGGTCCGGGCTTTGGCAACGCAACGCCCCTCAAACTCGATGAGGGTATCTGCGGCCAGGGAGTAACGGTCGGGATATCGCGCGCGACACCAGGCGCTCTTGCGGGCGGCATTTTCCCGCGCCGTGCGCTGGGCGTCGTCCGCGTAAATGACTTCCTCTACCTGCGGGATTACCACCTCAAAAGCCACGCCCAGCGCGGCCAGGATTTTACTGCGCCGCGCCGACGCCGAGGCCAAAATTAATTTTGCTTTCATGCAAATTCAGGCATTAAACAGTTGCGACGTTTGTCCCCTAATTATATGCCGAGAAATTTCAAAGTTTGGGCTGGATTCCCGCTTGCGCGGGAATGACAGAATGGCGCCACATAATTGTCATTCCCGATCTAATCGGGAATCCAGAAAAGTTGCCGTCTTTGGCGCCCTATTCAATGCATAGGGATGTTTAAGCGGCTGGACGAAACAAGTTCGCGATCCAGCGTTTTGAGCCAGGCCAGGCCATCGAGAACCACCTGTTTTATCGCGTCCTTAACCGGATGATTATGCGGGCTGTCGTACCACCGTATCTGCTTGGGTTGGCCGGCGCGATTATACAAGGCCTCCACGGAAGAGCGCGGGATCATCTCGTCATTCAGTAAATTTTGAAAAAGAAGGGGGCGTGGCGCAATCCGCGCGATGTGCAGGATGGGATCAAACGGGCGCAAAAGCGATGCCGCCACCGGCGCCGCCAGTTTCAGCCATGAAAAACGCGGCAGGGTCTTGCGAATGGCAGTGTCCCTGGCCATTTTCTGAAAATCGCCACCGCATAGCGTCAATATGCCTGCCTTCAGGCGCGGATCGTAAGCCATGACCGAGCATCCGGTCATGGCGCCGAAACTGGCGCCCCATAAATAGATACGGCGCGAATCAATGTCGGGGCGTTTTTCGATCACATCAATCAGCCGCCTTGGATCACGGATCGTTGTCATGATGCGTTGGCGGAAAGTCGCGATTTCCTCAACCGCTCCCAATCCCTTCGGGCGGCGCTTCCCGCGATTGAGCTGTTCCGGGACAAATAGCGCGAAGCCCTCCTGCGTGACGGCCTCGGCAATTTTATCGACAAATCCGATTTTCATGCCTATGCCGTACAAGAAGATGATGGCCGGACAAGCTTGGCCGGCGTTGGACGGAATGGCGGCCATGACCGGGACAATTTCACCGGGGCCTCCCTCAAAGGTGAATTCCTCCAGGATGTAGCCGTTTTTCTGCAGGGAAGATTGTTGAACGACATTGAGCGGCGGCCGGGCATCATATTTCCGAAGCGCATGGATGTTCGCTTGATTCCAGGCCAGCTTGGCAGCCGCCAGCGCGGCCAAGCACACGAGTATAATGATCAGGCCACGCACGGGCTTATGCTTGGTAATACGCATTTTTTCTCTTTCCCCGGACACGTGGCGGGCAAGGATTGTTGATGGCCGACCACGCCGCGCCCAACAACGTCGGCGGCAGCCGGGCAAATCAACGAAACAAATCTTTCCATTCATAAATGGCCGGCGGCTGATCGCAGGCCGGCTCATTACGGGAAGCATTGAACACCCAGGTACGGAGATCCTGCGGCTCGAAAATTGCATCGTGCAGGTTGGAGCGCATGGCCACCGGCCGCTTGATGATTTCCGAGAGCGCGCGGGCATCGATCTTGCCGTAACGCTCCCGCACGCGTTGGACCAGATTGCGGTAGCGATTCCCCGCTGACAGGAGCACGGCGTTTTTAACCGCCTCGGGGAGTTCCGCGACGGCCTGGCCGGAGTGCACCACCTCGAAGTTGTTGGTTGTGGCCGCGATACCCACGGCATCCGGAATTTTTCCGTCGCTGATAACGTAATAATATTCGCAGGTGCGCCGGCGGGCGCGCATGTAGGCCACGGCCTCCGCGAGGGTCGCGGCATGCTCCAGCGCTCCACGGAGCAGAAAACTCATCGGCGTCCCATCCCAGACCCCCTGGCCCCGTCCACCCATTTCGCCAATGGCGATCTGTTTTTCATTCATGCCGGTTACCGAGCCGATGAAGCCCGCATAGCTCACGTTCACAAAGCGCAGGACACCGGCACGTTCAACCGCCATAACGACGGCCTCATCCTGGAGACCGACCTCGGTCATGTAATCGAGCACGCGGGCGTGAACCAGTTTGCCGTCGGCAGTGGCCTTGCCGAATAGGGCCACGCCGCTACAGTGAAAGAATTCTGGAATGATGTTGCCGATTTGCACTTCCTCGAACGAGACGCCGGAGCCTTCCGCCAGGCCGCGCATCTCTTCAATATATGCGGGATCCATATACGGACGCTGGCGTTCGATCAAGGCGCGCGCCTCGTCGATAAACCACTGGCCCTTCTCCAGGGAATAAGCCAGTCCCACTCCATAAATTATCCGGAGGCAAACCCGGCGCGCGCTGGCCTTCAGCAGTTTGCCATGCTGATAGCCGATCTCGTAGGGAGTTCCGCTCAGGTAAAGCGTGCGATTGCCGTTGCGTATCCGGAGCCGCCCCTTGCCGCAAATTTCTTCGCCATCGGCGCTTTTTTTGATCGGCTGGAACTGCAAGGCGACGATCCGCAACACGGCGGCCAGGCTCAAGTCCAGCTCGTTGCCTTTGACGGCTATGGATGAACCAACCGGCGGGGCAAGCTCGCTGCTCCCGGGACTGCTCAACGGTTGCTCGGCAAGCGTGACCAGCCAGCCGGTTTTTGAAGGCGGCTTGAATTCCAGCCGCCGCAAGTCGCCATTGCCTGCCAGGATTGCCCTCCCTCCCATCATCCGGATCCGCCAGCCGAATACGTCAATTCGATGCTTTACATCAATCCGCCACTCGAACCCGGTAATGAAGGGATGCAGCGCAAGACTAATTTTCAACCGGTCCAGCCGGGAAAAACGCGGGATTTCTTTTGATAGCTCGGCCAGTGTTTGGCAGGTGTCATCCAAGGCGGTGTCATCGGTGACGAAATGCGCCTTTTTGTCAGGCGCATAAAGATGCAACTTGCGGTCGCAATGCAGATTAGCGCGGATTTTGTTCCTAGGCGAAGCGAGTGCAAGGGCAAAGCAGTCATCGAACACGGCCAGGCGGGCGGAAACGATCTTAAGCGGCGTGTTGGTGCCCGGTTGAAGTTCGCATACTTCCAGGGCCATGACGCCCCGGTCCAACGGCCAGGCGGGCGCAGCCAGGCAGGCAACGGCCCGGTCGTAATTTTTCCACAGCATCCAGGAGGCCACAAACCAATTGCCGGCCGCAAGGACAATTGCCAGGATTACAATCCAGATCAGCCCTCGGAGTTGTTCACAGAGCCAACACTTTGTCCTGGTGCAAAAACAAAAGTCGCCGCCACATGGTGTCCTGGTTTGGGTTTCGTTTTGCATTGCATGTCCTGTTTCCGTTGCGCGCATTCAATAATATTCTTATTACGATTTCCCGCGCGGCGCTATTACAATATTGTAATGAATGTCATTGGCTATGGGCTTTAACCGTGATAGTCTTATAATAAACTTTTTGTTTTTTAAACTATAATGCCAGTTGTAAAGGCATTACGCTACAAGATTCAGGCGCCAAACGGAAATCAAATGTCATTCAAAGTCCATATCAAGACCTACGGCTGCCAGATGAATGAGCGGGACAGTGAAATGATCGCCACCCTGCTGCAACGCCACGGTTATGCCCTGGCGGAGCGTGAAAGCCAGGCCGATGCCGTGATCGTGAACACCTGCAGCGTGCGCGCCAAGGCCGAAGACAAGGCCATCGGTAAACTGCGCATGTTAATTGCCGACCGGCAGGAACACCCGGGCCGGATCGTCGGCGTCGTTGGCTGCATGGTTCAGCGCATGAAGGAAGATCTGTTTCGCAAGGTGCCCGGTTTGGATTTCGCCGTGGGCACCCATGTTCTGGCACGGGTACCCGCGATCCTCTCCGCCGTGCTTGCGGAAAAACGCCCGCTTCTCGATGTGGCGCCGGCGGGCGATCCATATGACGGCCACACGCATTTGCCCGGGGAGATATCCGCCTTTGTCAATATCCTCTTCGGCTGTGACCGGCATTGCGCGTATTGCGTAGTCCCCGAAGTGCGCGGAAGAGAATGGAGCCGGCCGGCCCGGGACGTCATTGAAGAAGTGCGCCAGCTGGTCGCGCACGGCGTCAAGGAAGTCACCCTCCTGGGCCAGAGTATCATGGCCTATGGTCGCCAAACCCCAGTCTGGGATCAGACCCCAGTCTGGGAGGCGGAGAATCGCTCGCCCTTCTTCGCCAGGAAGCAAGACAAGATGGCATTCCTGGCTTCGCAGGGTGCTTCACCGCGCGGCTTCACGGAACCTTTGCCGCGCCTCTTGGAGGCGCTTAACGCCATTCCAGGACTGTGCCGCCTGCGGTTCACGTCAGGGCATCCTTGCGGCTGTACCGCGGAACTGGCTCGTGCTTTCGCCGAACTGCCCGCCGTGTGTGAGCACCTGCACCTGCCACTGCAATCCGCTTCCGACCGGATTCTCCAGCGCATGAACCGGGGCTACACGGCGGCAGATTATCGCGCGGCCGTGCGGCGCCTGCAGGAAGCCGCGCCGCGCATCGTGCTGACGACCGATGTCATCGTCGGTTTTCCCACGGAAACGCCGGAGGAATTCGATATGACCCGCGCGTTCCTGGAGGAAATAAGCTTTGATAATGTCTATATCTTCAAATATAATCCGCGCCCAGGTACTTCTGCGGCCCAGTGGGATGACGACGTTAGCGCGAGGGAAAAACTCCGGCGCAATCATGCGCTCCTGGAGGACCAGGGCCGACGCAGCCAGGCGTTTCACCAGGCTTTTGTGGGCCAGGCCTGCGAGGTGCTGGTGGAAGGTCCCAGCCTGCGGAACGCAGCGCGCTGGGCCGGGCGCACGCGTCAGAATATCCTGGCCGTCTTTGAGGCGGCGCCGGGCCTGAAGACCGGCGACCTTGTTATGATGCGTATCACCCAGGCAACCGCACAAGCGCTGTATGGAAATGTAGAATGTAGAATGCAGAATGCAGAATGAAAAACAAAGAACTACCAGGCTACGTCGGAGCGCTACGCCCAGGCGAGAGAACCATGAACATCGATCCATCAGCATGATCTTCGTTTCTGCATTCTTCATTCTGCATTTCTTAAATAGGGGGATTCCATTATGTCGGACTTGGCCTTGATAACCCTGATCTGTGGCGCGCTTATTTTTGTCTGGAGCGCCGGCATGGCGCTGTGGCCGCGGGGCATGGCCGCCTTGGTTGGCGCATTTCCCCGGCATGTATGGGCCGGCCGAATATTGGCCGCCGTGGACATCCTCTGGTCAGCCTTGCTCCTCATGCAGATGCGGTTCGCGTGGGTGGATGCGCACCACGTTATTGTGTATGCAGCCGTGCCGGTGGCCTATGTCCTGGTGATCCTGTTCGTGGACGATCTGCTGGCGGCCCGCGCGCTGGGCGGGCTCATGCTTTTGACGCCGCTCCCGATTCTTGAAAGCGCGTTCGCGCATCCCTCCCTGAGCCGTTTGATCATGACGGTTTTCGCTTATCTGCTCGTGATTTTCGGCATCGTACTGGTCTGGAGCCCGTTTAAATTGCGCCAATGGACGGAGCATTGGATTAACCGGCCGCCAATTGCCCGTGCCGTGGGCATCGTCGGCCTAATTATTGGCGCCGACATGCTGTTGTTGGGCTGGCGCGTGTATTAACACAGCCAGAAGTCAGATATCAGAGGTCAGAAACAGAATAAGGATGCCAGTGATTCTTCCTGCTGATCTCTGACCTCTGATCGCTGGCTATTATTAAATGACAGCTCCCAAAACAACCGCCGGTGCACCACATATCCTGATCCTGCGCGGCGGCGCACTGGGCGATTTCATCCTGACCCTGCCGGCCATCCGGGCTTTGCGTCGGCAGTGGCCTTCTGCCACGATCGAGCTGATCGGGCATCCCGGCATGGCCGAGCTGGCCGTCATCACCGGCCTGATTAACCGTGTTCGATCGCTGGATGCCTCCGGCATGGCCGAATGGTTTGTTCCGCGTCGCGTTTGGCCGGAGCGCGAACGAGCTGATATAGCTTCCTTTGATCTCATCCTGTCTTATCTCGGCAATAACGATGGCGCGGTATTGGCCAACCTCCAGGCCGCCGGCGCAAAGCGGGTGATTGCCTGTTCGCCCGTCGTCGTATCAGGCCTGCCTGCCGAAGCCGCCTCGGCGCAGGCAGGCCATGCAGCGGATCATTTCCTGCGTCCGGTCATAGACCTGGGAATATCAACGCCGATCGGCACCGAGCCCCTGCTTGTATGGCCGGAAACGTTGCGGGAGCAAGGAAGGCGTTGGCTTGTGCAGCTGGGACTGGCGGGCGATGTTATCAGCCTGCATCCGGGCAGTGGCAGTTTCCGGAAAAACTGGCCGGTCGAACGGTATGCCCTGCTGGCGGATCGCGTGCGGCGCTGCATGCCTGCCCAGCCCCTGTTCATCCTGGGTGAAGCGGATGTGACAGCCGCGCAGGCATTATCACGGTTGTCACCGGCCGTGCCCGTGCTGACCAACCGAACATTACAAGACGTGGCCTCGGTCCTTGCAGTCAGCCGGGGCTATGTGGGCAACGATTCCGGGATTACCCATCTGGCTGCGGCGCTGGGCATTCCCGTCGTGGCGCTCTTTGGCCCCACGGATGCGGCCACGTGGGGCCCGCGCGGCGCGAATGTTGTCATCCTCCGCGGCCGTGAGCCGACCAGCGAAGCCTTGGCCGCCATTGAACCGGACACCGTGTTGCAGGCGCTGGGAAATTCGATTGCGGAACACGGAGCGCGAAGAACGGATTTTTTATGACCACAGAATAGTTGTTCTAACTACTACGGGCCGTGCCCGCCCGCCGACAACGCCTGGAACGCAGCGACTGCGGGCAGGCGGCGCTACAGCGATGCAAGCGGGATACACCGACTTCACGGATCAAGACTCAAATATAAAAAAGCTTCCGCTCTGCCTTCCAATGTCCGTCCCGACTTTCCGTGAGGTCGGGATCCTTGTTATCCGCGGATCCGCCGGGGCGGAAAAAATCTTTGCTGATGCAAAATCAAAGTGGTATGATTCGCTAACTATGCAAAACGTTCTATCACTGGAAAAAGAAGCGTTGCGCGCCAATCAGGAGGAACTGTTCGCCTTTGTCGAACAGGCCTTGATTAATTTAAACATGCCGGCATCACATCGTGACCGGATGATGCTGGCCTTGGACGAGGCCCTGACCAACGTAGTGCTTTATGCCTACCCCGAAGACCGCCGGGGCACGGTAGGCATCCACTTGAGCCGCGACGACAACACGATCACGGCGGAGATTGTGGACCACGGCAAACCGTTCGATCCCACAGCGAATCCGGCGCCCGATGTTACCCTGCCAATCGAGCAGCGCCCTATCGGTGGCTTGGGCATTCACCTTATGCGGAACATGGTGACCAGCCTGCGGTACTACCGCAAACAAGGGGAAAATCATTTAGTTCTAACCACAGCATGGGAGGAAACCGGATGAGCGACGCGGTCCTATTCATTGACGAAAACCGGCAGGATATCATCCTCGTGCATGTCATGGCTCAGCGGATGCTGGATCCCCAACAGGCCGACATCCTGACCCGCCATTTGTGCGGGCTGTTCGAGTCCGGCGTGTTGTGCGTCCTCGTGGACCTGGGTAGCGTCCAGCGTCTGTCCAGCATTTTCTTCCGCGCGTTTATCATGGCCGGCAAGAAAGCCGGCGAGAAAAAAGCCCGGCTGGCCTTCTGCAATCTGCCGCCCATCGTCCGGGAAGGCTTTGCAATCACCGGCCTCACCGATCTCTTCCCGATCTACAAGAACGAGAACGACGCGCTCGGCAAATTGGCGGGAAAATAGAATTATTTTACACGAAAGTCACAAGCCATGGACCACATGAAAGCAGCGAAAAAAAAACCCGGCGACGGCGAAGATCTTCCTGACAGCCTACATCGGCAGGCGGCGGGCAAGCGATTCCGTTATGTATGTTGGTGGCTGACTATCTTCGGAATCAGCATCGGCTTTTTTGAAGCGGCGGTGGTTGCCGACCTGCGCGCCATTTTCTGTCCCGATAACAATCTTTTCCCATTGTGCATCAAGGTCAATCGCCTGGGGCTGATTGAGATCGGAAGAGAGTTTTTTTCGCTGGTGATACTGGTGGCCGTCGCGTGCCTGGCGGGATGGGAACGCAAAACCAGGATCGCGTGCTTTGTTATTCTCTTTGGAATATGGGATGTTTTTTACTATGTATTCCTTAAGCTCGTCATTGACTGGCCGGCATCGCTGCTGACCTGGGACCTGTTGTTCCTGATTCCGGTTCCCTGGGTGGCGCCGGTCATCGCCCCGGTTTTGGTCTCACTCGCCTTCATTGGATGTGGATTCCTGGTCCTGCGGATGAGCGCGCGGGGGATTGCGTGGCGGTGCAACCGACGGTGTATTATTGGATTTATACTGGCGCTTGGAATCATTTTTTTATCGTTTATCCTGGACTGGCGTCATATTGCCGGGGGCGGCCTGCCTCGCTCCTTCCCCTGGGGTATCTTTTGGGCCGGGGAGCTCCTGCTAATTGGGGTCTTCGGTTTCGTTTACCGTTTTAGCCTTAGCCGGGCAGCGCATGAATCCAACAACTGATTTTCCGCAGGAGGCGGCGCCTGAAAAGGTCATGCACCGCCTCATTATTGCCACGCTGGTCCAGGCAGTTGTGGTGCTTCTGGCCGGGTTAAACTTGAACTTGCGTTTTACCGCGCAGCCTGTCGGTTCTCTCGATTTGGTGCGCTGGCGGGAACTTTTCGTCCTGCTCGTGATCGTGCCTGTCTCCGTCGGCATCATGTTCCACGTCGCCTGGATTCTGGGACTAGGACGCCGGAACACGCATTGGCCCACCGCGATCATGGGGGTGTTCGCGTGCCTGCTGGGCATTTCCATGGGGGCCCACGAGCCCGTTAACGCCGTGTTTCAATACTCGCGCACTTCAGCGCTTCATCCCGGGCTGGCCCCGAGCCTGTTCTTCTGGGACGAGATCTTCAGCCATATCATCTTTTATTTGGCGTTCGCCGGCATTTCCCTGTCGTTGCTCTGGATCCAGGTGCGCAATCCATTGCCCGTCGCGATGAGCCTCAGAACCACCGCGGTGTTTGGGGGCATTGCGATCCTGGGCGGGACGGGGATCTTTCTGACCCTTTTTTCCGGGTGTCACTGGGTTGATCCGGCGGTCATTGCCCTGGTTCTATTAGCGGCAGAGTGGATACGGAAGGGCAAGCCCATGCGGCAACTCCCTATTGCGATGGTTGTCGAGTGGCCCTGCCTTCTATCTTTTCTTGGATTGGTGGCATTTGGGGCGCAGCGCTGCCTTTCAGGACGATGGTAAGCAATCCTGATATGACGAAGGAAAAAATGCAATGACCCACAATGGCATCCAGCATGGCTCGAATAGCGGCGGCGATCGCCGGCCGCCCCAGGGAATTCGGAATGATGAATCCGCGGAGCAGTACCTGAAAAAACAATTATTGCTCCTGCTTGAGGCGAGCAACGAGTTGTCGCTGGTTGGATCCCTGGACGAATTATGCCGGTCGGCTGTTGTACGGGGGCGGCAACTTATGGGCTATCAGCGGATCAGCCTCTGGTTTCGCGTGGCGCATTCAATGGTGCTGACCGGTTCCTTCGGCGTCGATGAGCAAGGTCAAATCCGCGATGAACGCGGAAAGTCTTTGAACGTATCCGTCCATTCACCCATGGGCCAAGTGCTCGATCATCAAAAATCATTGTTGATCAACACGGACTGCCCGCTCCGGAATAACACCGGCGAGATGGTAGGACGTGGCACTCACGTTATTGCCGCCCTGTGGGATGGCACCAAGGTGGTCGGCTGCATCTGCATGGACAATCTGCTGGAGCCGCATCGTTCCCTGCAAGAAACCGAGGGAGAGATATTCAAGCTCTATGCTTCCACCGTGGGCCATCTGGTCAACCGCAAACAGGCCGAGGGGGAACTGCAAAAAGCCAAGGATGTTGCCGACGCTGCCAACCGGGCCAAAAGCTTTTTCCTGGCGAACATGAGCCATGAGATAAGGACGCCCATGAACGCCATCATGGGCTTAACCGAGTTGGTGCTCAGGTCCGGGCTGACCGCCGAACAGCGTCAGTATCTGGAAATAGTCCAAGCCCGCAGCAAAGATTTACTGGTGCTGATCAACGACATCCTGGATCTCTCCCTGATCGAGGCGGACCGGCTTGAATTAAAACCGGTTCAATTCAGTATTGCGCAAACACTGAACGATATTATCGGGACGTTTTCATTGGATACGGCAAAAAAAGGACTACGCCTGAGCATGGATATCTCCCGCGAATGCCCGGAGGTCATCCATGGAGATCAACGGCGACTGCGGCAGGTCCTGGTTAACCTGGTGGGCAACGCCGTCAAGTTCACCGAGCAAGGCACGATCAGCATAAAAGTCGAACGTGACGCGAGTTGCTTGGGATCGGACGATTATCTCCCGCTCCATTTTCGAGTTCATGATACCGGCATTGGAATACCGGCGGATCGACACAAGGTAATTTTTGAGTCTTTTATCCGTGATAATAATTTGATTCCCAAATACGGCGGCACGGGGCTCGGCCTGGCCATTGCCAAGCGGCTGGTGGAGATGATGGGGGGCAACATATGGTGCGAGAGCGAGGTGGGCAAAGGCAGCACCTTCCATTTTACCGTTCGATTCCTGCGCGAGAGGGTCACGGTTAAGCCCCCGGACAGCGCGCCGCCGGCGGCAACGCCTGCCCAGCGTCGCCAACTGCGCGTCCTGATTGTTGAGGATGATGCCGGCAGCCAATGCCTGGCCCAGTTGTTACTGGAAGAACTTGGACATCGGACAGCCGCCGCCGGCACGGGGAAAGAAGCCTTGCGGAAATTATCGAACAATGATTTTGATTTGATCTTGATGGATGTCCATATTCCGGAAATGGATGGGCTGGAAGCCACCAGGCAAATACGAAACCCGGCTTCGCTGGCGCGCAATCATCAGATTCCAATTATTGCCATGACAGCCAGTGCCATGAGAATCGATGAAGAAGCATGCCTTCAAGCCGGCATGAACAACTATATTTCAAAACCCATGCTGTCCCATGAACTTGCGGCCGCGATTGACAAGGTTATACCTGGCTAATTTTTGTATCGTGTCCGTTTTGCAGAGAACATTAATGTATAGACCGGGCCTTAATCCTGCGGGTCCATCCGCGCCATTCAGGGAAAAGGAATTGTCTGGCTGGCTGGCAGCCGCAGTAACCGAAACTTTGATGGACGAACTGGATACCTATCCCAAACCCGGCATGGTCAGCTTTTTTGACAGCGGCAGTCATCCTGACATGACCACGGCGACCTTTATCAAAAGTATTACCGCCCTTAAACCTTTTTTTGCCGAGATCGCCGCGGCCGGGTATCGCCACGCGGACCTCGCCGCCCTGCGCGGCATCGGGCGGAAAGCGGAAAAAGCCATGCTGACGGCCACTGCCGGCGTCAATACCCATCGCGGCGCCATATTTTCTCTCGGCCTGCTCTGCGCCGCCGCCGGTTATGCTCTCAGCTGCGGCGGAATTTCCCCCTTGCCGGCCGATGAACTTGGTAAAATTATCGTTGCGCGTTGGGGCACGGAACTGATTGGCCGAAAGGCGTATGTCGGCCCAAGCCAC
>Ga0247841_10010304_pt1 | contig 12769 bp, 7 predicted proteins | sample LaCruzMarch2015__2_FD_192410 | JGI IMG/M metagenome (GOLD analysis project Ga0247841, IMG submission 192410) | Freshwater microbial communities from meromictic Lake La Cruz, Castile-La Mancha, Spain - LaCruzMarch2015_18m | ecosystem: Environmental > Aquatic > Freshwater > Lake | place: Spain... | reverse complement strand
CGTAGTTCCTCAAAAATAGTATGTGAGGCCAGGTACTTCTCCAGGGTTTTGGGAGGGTCCCCCAACTGAAGGTACAGGTCACCTAACTTGCTACAGGATATAGATAGACCGCGGGCGTAGAGAGCCGAGGCGGGGGCCCGGCGGTGCAGTTCCTCGCAGATATTGAGCGAGCTCAGGAAATTCTCCAGGGCTTTGGGAGGGTCCCCCAACTGAAGGTACAGGTCGCCTAAACGGTTACAGGATATATATAGATCGCGTGCGTATTCAGCCGAGTCGGGGTCCCGGCGGCGCAGTTGCTCAATGATATTGAGCGAACTCAGGAAATACTCCAGGGCTTTGTTAGGGTACCCCAACTGAAGGTATAGCTCACCTAACTTGGTAAACGAAACCGAAGAACCGCGGCCGAAGATAGCCGAGGCGGGATCCCAGCGGTGCAGTTCCTCCCATATATCGAGCGAGGCCAGGTACTTTTCCAGGGCTTTGGGAGGGTCCCCCAACTGAAGGTACAGGTCGCCTAACCTCTCATATGGTATGCAAAGATTGCGGGCGTAGTCGGCCGAGTCGGGGGCACGGCGGCGCAGTTCCTCTGCAACATTGAGCAAGGCTAGGTACTTCTCCAGGGCTTTAGGAGGGTCCCCCGACTGAAGGTACAGGTCTCCTAACCTCTCATAGGACATGAATAGATCACGTGCGTAGTCCGCCGAGTCGGGGGCACGGCGACGCAGTTCCCCCATCTGTCCCTCCATAGCAGCCATCAGTTTTATCCTTGTGTTTACCGTGGTGTCGTTCTGAAGATGATGTTCGTAGAGGGAGAAAATGATGTTTTGCAGCATTGCGCGGAGCATGTCATGGTTTTCGCTTACCTCTTCCGGCAGGGAAATGATCCAATGCAGTGCCACTGTTTTGAGCTGTGCATCCTCCAGGATCATTGCCTCAGCAAGCGCCCTGGAAGATCCGTCGGTTTGGATGGCATCCGACCAGAAACTGCCGTAATATACGGCTGCCATCTCCTTGTCACCCGCCTGCATCAGGTGGTACATGGTTTCGGATATCTTCAGTACATCTGCATCGGGCAACTTCAATAAATAGCCGCCTACTGCCAGGTGTTTTTCTTTTCTCCCGGTCTCTTTCAGGTTATCCAGCAAGGTATTGTCGAGTATGCTATGCGCCAGGTTCCACTGCAGCTCCTCGCCCTGCATCACTAAGTGGGCTTTGAACCAGCGGCGCAGCATGGCATAGCGCAGGGGGTCCCAGCTAATGCCATGGGCCGGCAGCAGCGATTCCAGGTCTTTTTCCCTTAGCCCGTTGCGGCTGATGGCTATGTAATCAAACACCGCCGGGGTAAACTCCTTGCCAAACAGCAAACCGGCTCTGGCAATCAGGCTCAGGAAAAGCTTGCCGGGCAGAAAATCAAATCCCTGCGCAAGATTAGTGAGATAGGTTTCTATCTGCTGGTCGCCGCGGCCCTCCAGTTTGCTCATCTGTTCAAAGTCATCCTGGTCAATGGCCATGAGTATGTTCACGGCCAGGCTCAGCCACAGCGGGCTGGAGGAGGCGGGCTGCCCATCCTTCCGCTGCTTCTCGAGGATGATCTTTTCAATGGCTGCTCCAAGGGTTTTGTGTTGCTTTTTGCACAGCACCAGCAACATCTCTTTCGCCTCATCGCCAGAAAAAACATCAATGCTCCTTACAATGAGTCCATGGTGGTATTTTACCGCCTCTTTTTCAGAACCGGTTATGGCTGTTACCAGCAGGCGTGCATTAAGGGGCATCATTGATGGAAGCCAGGTCATGGCTTTCGCACGGCCGGTGGGCTCAAAACGGTCAAGGGCATCTATCAGCAGCACGACCCTTCTTTTCGCAGCAGCCATGCTCAGCAGTTCTGCAAACTGCTGCTGTAATATCTCTATCGGGGTTTCGGGCGCTTTTTCCTGCTCCCCGGCAAGTCCGGGTTTTAGCCTCTCTTCTTTTTCGGTCTCTTCCAGAACCTGCTCCATCCCAAGATGCTTTCGCAACAGGTTGTTCCAGATCTTCAGCAGGTCGGCCACATGTTTGGCACGGGGAGAAAGCCCTGCTGAATGGGCCAGGATGAGACAATCCTCCTGTTCCATCATTTTATGCACCATAGAGAAAACGGCGCTTTTTCCCGAGCCGCTCTCGCCGGTGAGGACAAGGCCCCGGTGTTCGGCTTCTTCGGAGAGCAGATGCAGCTTCAGCTCTTCCAGCAAAGGCTTGCGGCCACAAAAGGTAGGGATATGTTCTTCACCTTTTTCCGTAATAAAAGTGGTCACATGGGTATGACCTTCGATGAAGGCATCCAGCAGCGCCAGCTCCTGTTCCTGCCAGTTTTGGGGCACCTGGTTCCAGGTTTCGGCAGCATGGTTTTCACATTCGGCAAGGATATCCTTTCTCACCATTTCACCAAAGGTTTCCAGCCCGGTAACCTTCTCTTTTTCTGCATTCCAGGCGGCATTGTAAGTTTTAACCTTTTCGGGATGGCCCTCTTTTTCAAAGTGTTTGCGGATCCTGTCCTTCAACCGATCAAGGGCGACTTTGCGCTCTGCTTTAACCTTATCCTTGAGTTCAGGGTTGCACTGATCACTGAACATCGCAGCCTTTTTAAGAGCGAACTGATCGTAAGGCAGGGGCTCACGAAAATAGAACGCAGACCGGGTGAGCTGCTCTTTGCTGGCCAGCACGCCAAACTCAATCTCCAGGTCGGTAACGCTTTTGCCTTCAGTTGCAGCTTTAAGTCCTTCCCCGAGCACTGCGTCGGCCATTCGCTTTCCGGGAGGCACCCAGCCATAGCGGTCCCCCAGCAAACCAATGAAAAACGGCCGGCAGCGCTTGATCTCATCCAGGCATACTTTCAGCACATTGGCCTCGCGCTCATCCTCCTGCGCCATGGAGGTGGTATCCACGCCCCAGCGCAGGTCCACGATCTCCAGTTTGATGCGGCGTTTCTGGAGCTCTTCCTCCACTTGCGGAAAGATCACATTCTTAAGATAGTCCCGTTCCGCCTGCATATCGGCAAAGGTGCTGCTGATAAAGATGGAAAAGGTGCGCCAGGGGGTGGTGGCGGTGGGTTGGTAGTTGGGATCAGGGTTCTTGCCGGTGTGTTGTTCGTTGCCGATTGCGGGCAACTCTTGGTGGTTTGCACGGTCCGGCGCAATACTGGAATCTTCAGGTTTTTGGTTTTCCGGATTTTTTCCGAATATCTTTCTGAAAAGGCTCATGGTTTGGCGGATTATGGTTTTGACCTGGGTTTCAAAGGTTAAATATAATAACATTTTGTCAAATAAAACACCGCCGGGTGCTGCGCACTCCGGCGGGTTTCTAAACCCGTCGGTGTCCGCCGGAGTTTAAAAAAATAAATCCATGAAATACCCACTTCCATTAAAATACGATAACTACTACCACGTTTACAACCGTGGTATAAATGTAAACTTCCCCGAACTTCGGCCATTTAAAATTAGAGAAAATTTAAAAATGAGCCCTTCCATTTTTAGGACACTTCTAAGTAGAGATTTCCGGGTCTGGTTTCAATCAGTATTATTCCAACATGTCGTCAATATTTAAAACAGGTAAAAAATATTTAAAATATGGTGAAAGACAATGTATTAAACCCAAAGAATCATATTCCATATAAATAGCTAGTTTTTGATCCAAATCGACTAGTAAATCTTTTCGATTATCTCTTTTTTGTAATTGTTTCACTAAATTCTGAGCTTCTTCTTTTATAATACGTGGGTATGTAATTCCGAAGATATTCATTGTTTCGATGATGGAAACCTCGATCTGTTTTTCAGATGCTCTCATCTTATTGATCCAAGATTCTTTTATCAAATCAATTAATCCGTTAAGGAAAGGATTCTCTTCTTTCCGGATCGAATCCAATATTTTTAATCCAATGGTTCGTAATTGATTTTCGGAAAATCTTTCCTGAATGGAAATCAACATCCGTTTTGTCGAATTATTTAATATTATCCAATACTGAAGACCGTCAAATCTTCCTACATTATCCCCTGCCAGTAATTTAATATCTCCTTCATCGTATATAACTGTCCGAATCAGCGCCATCAACCATGAATTTAATTCCCAGGTTGTTCTGATTATTTCTGGGACTGATTCTTCAGGAACACTCTCACCACATCTTGAACAATGATAATCTTCCGAAATGTTGTAATCAATGAAAATATTATTATTAAAGAAACCTTGGTCCACAAACTTAGCTTTGATTTCTTCTGAAAAGTCTAAAAAAGCAAGAATATCCAAACTAACATTTTTAAAATCAATCATATATTTACCACCATGAAAATCATGAAGTATCTGTCCACAAACCGTGCATGAACATGTTGAATTCAAATTATGGTTTTCATCTCTAATAGCACCACACTTGGTACATTTACAGAAATTCCAGTTGTGATTTGTAAAATTGCATCTCTCACATACGCACCCATCCATTTTATGAGAAAATAACTTACATTTAATCGACATGTTAACTTCTTATTTATAGCGATAGTTGTAACCTTTAATATTTCTTACTTCAAAACTACAATAAATGTTGAAGTAATTGACATTTGTGGTGGTCATTTTTTGATATTTTGTTCAAGTGGACGCTTGTAGTAGTGTTTATTTTCATCATTCGTAAAAGACTATTCAGCATTAAATACTCTTTGATTAATGAAGTTAATCGGTAGCAGGCTATACTGGAGTGCAAACCTGCCAGGAATAAACTGATGTTGACAAAAATGGACAAGCAAATGGGGAATTTTTCTTGTTTTTATCAAAAATGTGCAATTATATTCATTATAATATGTTGATATATAATAATTTATGTTTTCAGAGGCGCTCTTTAATTCCAATTCTCCTGAGTTGCTCCATGATCAGTTCCTTGCTCCAACCATCTGATTTAAGTAAGTAGGTATAACTATCAACGACCACTTTCAAGTATGGGTGTTGGTACCCTGTATTTATTGAAAACTGGATTAAGATTTCCGTTGCTTTTAGTGTTAGGGATTCGGCCTCTTTTAACCGATTGGTGGCCTGAAGCAACTGGGCCAGGTTGTTCATAGCTAAAGCTACCGTAGGATGGTCCATCCCATAGCTCACTTCATTGATCTTGAGCGCCCTTTCCAATAGGGGTTCGGCCTCTGTCAAGCGGTTGGTGTCCTTTAGCAACATTGCCAGGTTGTTCAGATCTCTGGCAACCGTGGGATGATCCATTCCATAGCTCTTTACATCGATCTTTAGTGTCTGTTCCATTAGGGGTTCAGCCTCTGTCAAGCGGTTGGTGTGCCTAAGTAACATGGCCAGGTTGCTCAGATCTCCGGCAACCGTGGGATGATCCATTCCATAGCTCTTTACATCGATCTTTAGCGCCCGTTCCATTAAGAGTTCGGCCTCTTTCAACCGGTTGGTAGCCTGAAGCAATCCGGCCAGATTATTCAGAGCTAAGGCTACATTTGGATGATCCATTCCATAGCTCTTTTCATTGATCTTGAGCGCCCGTTCCATTAGGGGTTCAGCTTCTTTCAACCGGCTAGTGGCTTGAAGCAACCCGGCCAGATTGTTCAGAGCTATGGCTACATTAGGATGATCCACCCCATAGCTCTTTTCATAAATCTTTAACACCCGTTCCAAAATAGATTCGGCTTCTTTCAACCGATTGGTGTCCTTAAGCAAACAGGCCAGGTTGTTCATAGCTATGGCTACATAAGGATGATCTATCCCATAGCTCTTTTCATAAATCTTTATCGCTCGTTCCATTAAAGGTTTGGCCTCTTTCAACCGGTTGGTGGCCTGAAGCAACAGTGCCAAGTTGTTCAGAGATAAAGCTACCGCGGGATGATCCTTTCCATAGCTCTTTTCATTGATCTTAAGCGCCCGTTCCATTAAGGGTTCAGCCTCTTTCAACCGGTTGGTGGCTTTAAGCAAATCGGCCAGGCTGTTCAAACGAATGGCTACCGTTGGATTATCTATCCCAAAGCTCTTTTCATCGATCTTTAGCGCACGTTCCATTAAGGGTTCGGCCTCTTTCAATCGGTTGGTGTCCTTAAGCAAATCGGCCAGGTTGTTCATAGCTATGGCTACATAGGGATGATCCATCCCATAGCTCTTTACATAAATCCTTATCGCCCGTTCCATTAAAGGTTCGGCCTCTTTCAAACGGTTTGTGGCCTGTAGCAACATGGCTAGATTGTTTAAAGCTGAGGCCACCATGTAATGATCCGTCCCAAAGCTCATTTCATTGATCTTTAGCGCCCGTTCCATTAAGGGCTCGGCCTCTTTCAAACGGTTTGTGGCTTGAAGCAAATCGGCAAGGTTGTTTATAGCTATTGCAACCGCAGGATGATCCATTCCATAGCTCTTTTCATAAATCCTTATCACTCGTTCCATTAAAGGTTCGGCTTCTTTCAACAGGTTTGTGGCCTTAAGCAATCCGGCCAAATTGTTCAGAATGACCGCAACAGCAGGATGATCCATCCCAAAGCTCTTTTCATTAATCTTTAGCGCCCATTCCATTAAGAGTTTGGCCTCTTTGTATATTATTACTTCAAAGGATAGAAAAAAAGCCAATTGGTTTGCCGCAAAAGAAAGGCGGGAGTCAGCCAAACCGGGGCTGGTAGCCCAGGCATTAAATGATTCCAGGTAAGAATTGCCAATATTTTTTTCATCACCCAGATCAACCCAGTATTGGCGCAACTCATCCTTATTCCGCTCAATAATGAGAAGGAAATGGTCAATGCTGAGCAGGCATTCACGCAATCGTCCAAAGGATTCTGTCTTCCACAGCAGCCATGGCAGTTCGTCGCAACTACGGGTGGTGGGAGGCCGGGCTTCAAAAAAATCGGCCAGGGCAACCCGGTAATCATCCTTTTTATCAATATCCGCTAAAAACATGGATTCTACTGCAGAGCGAAGGAAATCGTGAGCAAAGTTAAGGATACCGCCCCGATCCACCAGTCCTTCTTCCAATGCAGCACGTAACGGTGCCCAGGTGGCCAATGGCAGTTGTGTGAGTTTTCCTGGTTTTAATAACTGAAGGAGTTCACTTTCCGTAAGCCCCCGGCGGGCTGCCCGGATCATTCCCAATGTATCTCCCACCAGCCCTGGCCTGTCGCGTTCATAATCTTTCTGGTAACGCTTCAAAACTTTTTGCAACAAAGATGGTATATCAGAAGCTTCCAGGTAATCAACCAATCTTTCATCCAGTTTTTCATGGGTGCCTGTTACGCGCAACTCATCAAGCAGGATTTTCAGGTAGAGTGGATTGGAGGCCGGGATTGCTGCAGAAAGTCGGTCGAGGCGTGGATCATCGAGCTTCTTTCCAAACCTTTTCAAATAGCCTGTGATCATTCTTCGGCGTTCCTCAACAGCAAGAGGCTTTATTTGAAGTGTTTGATGGTTCCTCTTTTTCAGCGCCTCCATGGTATCTCCAGGCAATGTGGAGACAATCAACCGCAAGGCGCCGGTAAAAGAATCTTCCGGCAGCCAGCCCAGCAAACGGGCATGATCGGTATCGTCCAGCTGGTTTAAGGCATCGAGAATGATGATAAAGCGAACGCCGGTCCGCTCCGCTTTTATGCGTGCCTTTGCCAGCCAGACCGGGAAATCCCTGAGAATATCTTCATCTGTTCGCGGCAACTCCTCGTTATCTTCTGCCCATCGCTTGATTTCTTTTATCAGGCGCAACATCAGCTTCCAGTGGTTCGAACTATCCGGGGTTCCGCCAATGTAATGCTGGAAAATGAAATCATCGGGGTGTTTTTGTCGCCATAAGATTACCCAGTTTGCAAATAGGGCAGACTTACCGCTTCCCGAATCACCAAGCATCAGTAATGGTTTTCCTTCTACAAGGCAATACTGATCAAGCTCTTCGAAATAATCAGTCCTGCCAATATAGGTCCGGCGGCGTATTTCAGCAAAAGCTTCATGTTCACTTGCTTCACGATCTAAAGGTTCAGGAATTTCCTCTATTGGGAATTGGAAATTAATTGCAATCTTCAATTGTTCCAGGACAAGCGGGGCAATAGTCTGCGGGTTCGCGTAACCTTCTGACAGGGGTATATTTTTTTCCTGACAGGTTTTTCTTATTAATGTTTTAAGAACCTCCTGTTTTTTGCCTGATTCCTCATTCTCTGAGAGGAACTCAGTTCCCTTTCCTTTCGAATATTCAGGGTCGCGAAAGAAAAAGAAAGCCCGGGCAGCCATTTCGGGATCATTAAGCACGCCATGCAGGATTTCAAGTTCGGTAATACTCCTGCCATGGAGGGCTTCGAGCCAGGGCTGCTCCTCCTTCAGGTCGGCCGTAAAAGCATCATCACCAGGAACCCAGCCATACCGTTCACCCAGTAATCCAATAAAGAATGGCCGGCATGAACGGATTTCATCAAGACAAAGCTTAAGCGTTTCCTTCCGGGTGCTTTGTTCTTCGGATATACCCCAGCGAAGGTCCACTTCTGTTAACTCCACATGCCGTTCAGAACAGAACTTCCGCAGTTCAGGCCAGCAGTGGGTCATTAGTTCATTACGGTCTTCAATCATATCACGGAAAGTCGAAGAAACAAAGACACGGATGGAGCGGTTCCCGCCTGAAGTTGCTCCGGATGGTTGATTATCCTTAACCCGTTCTGCCGGTTCCGGGTCTTGCGGCTTTTTGCCGAAGAGGTGTTGGAAGATGCTCATATGACAGGGATTATGGACAGTTTAACTTTTCAAATTTCTCCTGATTGCTTTCTCTCCAGCAAGTTTTAAAATGGACGGTATGCTTATAACTGAATCCCTGTCATAGTCTTTGACGGATTCATCCAATTCCGGATCATTCCAATCAATGAGAAAAGGAGTGATCCTGGCAACTTTGTCTCTAATTGGTCCTTTGGTCCATCCTGCCAGGGAACGTTCGGCGCACCAACGCCGGTGCTCCAGTTCCGCCAGCAATTCAATTTCTTCCTTTGTAAACACGGTACATTCACCGGGATCCTCAATGCAAACTACATCGCAGCCTATCGCCCTTACTTTAACTCCAATATGGTCAGCTACCTTACGGTTCGATTCACGGAATTCGATTCCAAGCTGTTCCCATGGCACATCGGCATTGCCACTTCCAAAGTCAGCTTCTGATTGCCTTCTCTGGTAATAGATTTGTTGAATGGCTCTGGCTTTTTTATCCAGTAATTCACCGAAAATGACATCCCCGTTACAAACCTGTGAGGGCAATCCGTATGGATTGATACTTTGGGGCAATGTAGTGAAATGTGCTGTATTTTTGGTTCGCACAAAAACATGGATAGGTTTGATTAAATCTTCCAGGTTCATGTTTTTAAGTTGCAATCCCAGCAGCAGGTTCTGTGATTCACTGTCAAAACAGAAAACTACAGAAGTCAGGGCAAGGGGTCTGCGGAGGTATTTCACCAGATGGCTTACCAATTGGGGACTGTCGGCTTCCATGTTATCGTATTCCAGGTCGCAGTATTCGGTGAAAGTCGGGTAGCGTTCCAGGAAGTCAGGGACTTTAACCTTAGCTGAACGATCAAAAATGACCACATGCGATTTCTTTTTATTTGCATATTGGCCGGTCAGCGCAGTTTGAAGGGCTAGAGCCTCACCTGCCAAACCAAAACCGAATATGATCATCTGGACGAAAAACCCGCTGTCAGCAGGTAAGCCTTCCCTGTCGGGCGGGTATTTCATAAAAAGGTGGCGTGAACTGTTTTCATAAACATTGAAAATGGTCAGGTTAAAGGCATCTGTCTGGTCCCGTACCAGTTCGTTTTCTTTCATTGTGCTCAGGAATTCCTGTTTGTTCAGGTGCATTACGCAATTCAACGGCTTAGCCCTATCCCTGCCTGATTCTATGATCATTTTGTAGATTTCCAGGCAAGCCTTTACCTGCATGCTGTCTTCACCAAGGAGTAAATAACAGAAATCAGCTTTGGTAATATTTGCTTTGGACAGTGTGCTTGCGTTAGTGCCATCACCAATCATCAGGCGGCATCGCCTGGCATGCGTAAAACCCAGGTTAGGGTTGGCCGGATCCTGTTCAATGATGAGAACCCATTTCCCTTTCTCCAGGTATTCATCCATGATGTTTTTTCCTTTGCTGCCGAAACCGATGATCACAACATGATTCTTCATGCGTGAGATCATCCAGTTATTCCACTGCTCCCTGAATATCTCAAACAAGGTGAGGATAATGGCCAGTGCGGAGGCCAATGGAGCAATGAACCTGGCAAGCTGAAGTCCAACTGGAACAAAACCTTCTACATCGCCACTTTTTAACACGTAGAGCTGGAGTGTGCAATACAATGATCTCCATAAATCGTGATCGATTTCATTAATAACGAAATATCTCCTGAAGCCAATAATACCGGCAATAAAGCTGACGATAAAAAGTAAAACAATGATCAGCCAGTAGTTTTTCTGCTGACCATTTCTGTCGTTGAAATGTGTTTTCATTATTTTATGATTTGGTTTAAACTGGTAAGAGTGAGGGTAAAGTTAAAAGAAATTAAGTTGAAAGTCAAATTTATCAGGTAATATCCATTTCAAACGCCGCCGGGTCCGCCAGCCGGCGGACCCGGCGGGTTCAGGTTCTGAAAAAGACCCCTGGTTTTTTCGACAGCCCGGCAGGAGTGTGTATCAAAAATTTGAGCTATCTTTTATTATTGTAGTCCAACAAAATGACATCCGCCAGTTCTAGTTCCTGTCTGATTTCACCGTCCCAATCCTGTCCGAGGTGTGGTTGTCGGCTGGCTGGTTTTGGATGACGAGGAGCATGTTATTTCATTTATTGGTATCGTACAAATAAGAAAATTTCGTTGTAAAAATATTCCAATTTCCCTTCTTTTGCCTAAAGACAGGCTTCAAAAGATCAAAAAATTAAGCAATTCAACATTTCTGCTTACGGGTTGGTAAAAGTGAAATATATCAAGGCAAAAATGGGTAAGAATTGTAAAAATATCAGGGCAAAGATTAAGTTTCTGCGAATGCGGACTTGCCCAAACAGGATGATACGTATTGCCCTACCGCAAATTAATCTTTTTGAATCGGCAACCGTGTTTCTGGCAGTGCTTGCGTAACCGGAGAAAGGTGTGTTCCTGTAAGCATTACGCTCTACGATCAAATCGCTGAATATCAAACTGACGAAAACACGAAACATAAATTCACGTTGTTCCATGTTAGGCTTTATTCGGCAGTTTTACCATTCCAAGTAAATATGCCTGTTGATGATTTATGACCGAGTTCCTATCCGCCGTGCAATCGCGACTTCTTTCTTTTGTTATAAGTTCGTTCACTCGACGGTGGTCGTGTGTAAGCCCTTTTCCCTTGCCAGTTGGGAGAGGCGTTCTGCAAGGTCGAAGAGGTTCGATGCAGCCACCTTCGATACAGTCTCCCGCATGAACGATGCCCGCACTATGATCTGTTCCTGCCCAGGAACAGGGGCGAGAAACCGCATGAGAACAAGATGGGGATCATCAGCAAATTCATACAACAGGTTGATACGCCGGGCTGCATCTTCTTGTGAACTGCTCCAACCCCAATAGACGAGGCAGACAAGCTCTTTGTCAGGGGCCTGGTTTGTGATCGAGCCCACCAGTTGTGAATAAGAAAAACCTTTGGGAACGGGCGCCATTACCATTGATGGCAGATTCTCCCAAGATCGTGGAACATGCTTCTGTTCGCTCATGTCTTGTCTCCTCATTTAAGGATTTGTGCCGAACTTCCGACGCGCCAATTGGACAAGATCAGGGAATTTATTTTCTGCATCTCGAAGAAAGTGCTGAGGCAAATCCTTGAATGGATTCTTTCCCTGCTGAATCAAATGCTCCAGGAAGCGACGAGTTAGTTCATCCTCAGACATGCCTGTTTCCGCCATGACTTCTTCAGGTGAAGGAACAGGTCTTTCTACACCGCTAAGGTAGTCCTTTACCCCACATTCCTTCTTGATGAGGGCACGGATGTCCTTCCGAATTTTCTCTTGTTCCTGAAATGGCGTGTTTCTATGGAATACGAGGTTTAGCTTTTCTTCAACTCGTTCCGCTATCTGTTCTGGATTCTCTGCAGGAAAATTCATGCGTGCCAGAAGCACAAGATACCTGATCTTCGGCTCTAACTGAAGTCTGATGCGAGGGTCGATAGCGAACTCCTCGTAACCTGTGCGCAACCGAGCACCTGCTTTTCGGAGAATCGACGCTACCTTGGCAAACTGTGTCCGTTCAGAAGATGGTGTGTTAAACAGATAAGGTTCCCACGGCGAATCGGTATCGTATGCGTGCGCTTCAGCAAAAGCTAAAGGCATTGCATTATTTCTCAGGCTGGGAATATTAACATCGGCACCGTGATCCACTAATAGCTGCACCATTTCAGGACCATGATTGAGAGCATAGTGTATTGGGTAGGCATCGTCATCTGGGTCACATTTGTTCGGGTCGGCTCCTTTAGCAAGCATTTTTCTGGCTGCGTGCAGATTACCAGCCAGAACTGCGTGCGAGAGAGTTTTGTGTTTTTGTGAAGAGAATGGCCACATGTTTAATACCTCCTTTTTATTTTAAGGGTGATGTTTTGCGAATTATATGAGCCAGTATATCGTGAGCGCAGCGAATATGCCTATTAAGAAGATTACGGGAAGGCAACCGCGCCCGTGTTTCAACTCAATTTCCGGACTGGATTTCAACCCTGATTTAAACTGCTCCCAGTAAACGGAACAAAACGAAGCCACCCCAGGGCGATGTCCGCCAATAAATGGTTATAACATGTAGCATGATGG
>Ga0247841_10010303_pt1 | contig 12769 bp, 9 predicted proteins | sample LaCruzMarch2015__2_FD_192410 | JGI IMG/M metagenome (GOLD analysis project Ga0247841, IMG submission 192410) | Freshwater microbial communities from meromictic Lake La Cruz, Castile-La Mancha, Spain - LaCruzMarch2015_18m | ecosystem: Environmental > Aquatic > Freshwater > Lake | place: Spain... | reverse complement strand
GCGGCAAGTTCGGAACAAAAGCTTACGAGAAGAGGAAGGTTTCCTCGTGCGGGGGAGCCCCCTTGGTTAGTTCAGGCAAGAAGTATTATAATAATCCGGTGTTCGCAGGAGGTAACTCTTGCGACCCTTAATATTTTGGTCATTTTTGACAAGATAACTATACGGAGAGAAAGTGATTGACAAAACCGATTTTTTATGTTAAAAATGAATCAACAATTAGGTAAAGTGGTATGTTTCGAAGGGGGAACTGCCACGTAAAAATAATTAAAACCTTCGCCAAAAAAGGCGGAGGTTTTTTGTTTTTCTAATGAGGTTATCATGTTGTTATTAGAGCAAAGCAAAAATATTCAGATTGCCGAAGAAATCGAAGTTTTATCTGCAAAGATAGAGAGCAAATTTGCTGATATTATGGTTGGCGACAATAACCTTTCAAGGCAGATTGTAAGTTTTCAAGCCAATAAGCAACGGCCAGTCTACAGGTGGTATAAATATAAGGAAGGTTTTTCTTCGGAACTTATTAGTTACTTGCTTGATAAATATCATGTTAAGAATGGCAATATTCTTGATCCGTTTGCTGGAGTGGGAACCGCGCTTTTTGCTTCGAAAGAGCAAGGATATGATACATATGGAATTGAGTTGCTCCCCATAGGTCAGGAAATTATAAAAACTCGGAAGCTTGTCGAAAATGGTATAAAGAGGGATACTCTAATTCGTTTAGAAGAATGGAGTAATAAAAAGTATTGGAAGAACTCTAAAGAAGAAAAAACTTTTGTTGAGCTTCGAATTACTCACGGGGCATACCCTAGAGAGACCGCTAAAGCCATTCGACAGTATCTTTATCTTATTGATAATGAGGCTCCCCAGGTGAAACAAATACTTTTATTTGCCTTGTTATGTGTTCTTGAATCGGTGAGCTATACAAGAAAAGACGGACAGTATTTAAGATGGGATTATCGCTCCGGTAGGACCTGTGGTGAAAAACCTTTTGATAAAGGAGAAATACAATCTTTTGATAAGGCAATAACCTTAAAATTAAAAGAGATTTTGTCCGATCTTAGTAGTTGGAAAATGCAGACGGATTTGTTTAAGGCTCAGAAACATGATCAAGGGAGCACTTTTCTTTATGAGTCTTCTTGTCTGGATCAGTTACCTAAATTACAGAATAATTTCTTTGCAGCAATTATAACTTCTCCGCCATATTGCAATCGATATGATTATACCCGGACTTATGCTTTAGAATTAGCAATGCTAGGTATCGATGAAGATAATTTGAGAGCCTTGCGACAAAAAATGTTGAGTTGTACCGTTGAAAACAAAGAAAAAGATTTGTTTACGGTTAATCCCGCATGGGAGATGCCGCTTGCTGTAGCAAAAGATCAAAAATTGCTACAAGAAATATTGATTTATCTTCAATGTTTAAAAGAGCAAGATCAGTTGAATAATGACGGCATTCTTAGAATGGTAAAAGGATATTTCTATGAGATGAGTTGTGTAATTTACGAGTGCAGTAGGATACTGCAGCGCGGTGGCTATTTTTTTATGGTTAATGATAATGTTAAATATGCCGGCATAAGCATCCCGGTTGATCTTATTCTATCTGATTTAGCATCTTGTTTTGGTTTTGAGATTAAAAATATCCTTGTTCTCCCGCAAGGAAAAGGAAACAGTAGCCAACAAATGGGACAACATGGCCGAGAAGTCTTGCGAAAATGTGTCTATGTATGGCGAAAGGAGTAATTCGTGGATAAAACAGTTTGTAAAAAGTTCATCAAAAATTCTGCTTCATTGGTAACTCCCTACGAGCAGACAAGAGCTGGTTTTGTTGCTCTCGCGCTAGAAAAGAATAGATTAGGGACGCCTTATGTTGAAGAAGCTAAAGTCTTAAAGGTTGAAGCTTCGAAAGTAAAAACTCCACACGATCTCCTTAAGCTAAAAGGTATTAGGCCGGCTTTATTAACAGCAGCTGGAATTTCTGAGAAAGCCAGCGGCCATTTAACAGATAAACATAAAACCGAAGCCATTCGGGGCCTTATTGAAAATTTCTTGGACACGGCTGGAAAGGATTTTGTTGAAGAGCTTGTTTATAGGTTTCTTTTGACAAAGGGTGATTCTTTAGGGGGAAGCATGCGAAATTTGGCAGGAAAATTAGGAGAAAAGAAATTTATTCGCTCGCTTATTTCATCTTTATCTGTAAGAGGGAGAGAATTTGGATGGCGTGATAGCAAGACAAACAAATGGATTAAAGGGGATGAGCAAGCAGTAGAAATTGAGACAAGTGCAAACGCTATTTCTTGGCAAACAGAAGGTCAGCCAAGGGTTTTGATATTCAATATTGTAGTTCCAATAGTAAAAAAGAATGTCGATTTATCTTTACTCAATTGTTTTGAAAGAGAAATAAATCTTGGTCCTAAGTCTGCATATTTCTATCCAGAAAAATACATAGCTTTGGGAGAGTTAAAAGGCGGGATTGATCCGGCTGGTGCAGATGAACACTGGAAAACGGCATACTCAGCGCTTGATCGCATTAGAAAGGCATTTGCTGGGAAGAGGCTTAGACCTTATACTGTTTTTGTGGGGGCTGCAATCGAAAAAGCCATGGCTAAAGAGATTTTCTCGCAGCTTCGGAAAGGCACATTAAGTTGTGCAGGCAATTTAACTGTAGATAAACATCTTATAGAGATTTGTGGCTGGTTAATAGAGTTATAAATATTATTAGAGGGCAAAAATGAAAATATTAAAATTCCGCATAAAGAATTACAAATCGATAATTGACTCGGGAGATTGTTATTTAGAAGAAAATATTACAATTCTTGCCGGTAAAAATGAATCTGGTAAAACCGCAATCTTGGAGGCCCTAGAAGACTTTGATACTGAAAGGAAGCTAAGGGATAAGGCAATACCAATTTATAATTTGCAAGCAAAACCAGAGATATCAGTTACATTCCAGCCCGAAGAAGCTACTCTAAAAGAAATCTATGCTAAATTAAGCCTTCAGGTACCGGAAAAAACCATAGATAAGATAGAGATCATAAAGAAATATCCAGACAAGTATTTTTTATCTTCTGAAACAGCTGATGTTTTAAATATTAAAAGCTTAACGCTTATCGAAGACAGGAAGAAGCAGATCCAAGATCTAATTAGCGGAATTGGTAACGTTCTCAATGAATTTAAGATTACAGAAATCAAACTCCCCGCGCTTATTTTAGATAATTTGAAAGATTATAAGACGCAGTCGCAAAGTTTTTTAAGTAAAATGCAACCACACCTTCCGAAGATAACGGACGAACAAAGAAAAGGGCTGATTGCTCAGGACATTAACAAAATAATAGAAATCTGTTCCGAATTAGAAAACTTAGATTTATTAGAAAATAAATTTATAGAAGAAATAAAGAGATATATTCCATACTTTATATTGTTTAGTTCTTTTGATGATATTTTTCCTTCAGAAATACCCTTAATTAAAGCGCAAGAGAATAAATTGGTAAAAGATTTGGCTCTCATTAGTAATTTGAACCTAGAGTTGATTCAAAAAGGTACTGCTACTCATAAAGCTACTCATAAAGAACAACTAAATATTAAAGTTAAAGATGAATACAAGCGTTATTGGACCCAAGATTTAACGCATTTGTTTATAGATTGGGATTCAAATAATCTCCTTTTCTTTGTTAAGGAGGGGGATAAATTTTTTCCTCCTGAATTGAGAAGCAAGGGAAAACAATGGCATTTAGCTTTTTACATACGAGTTGCAGCTAGGGCAAGAGAAGACGTTCCAAATATTATACTTATAGATGAACCAGGTCTTTTCCTCCACGCAAAAGCGCAGAAGGATATTTTGAAGATCTTGGAAGATTCCTCAACAGGAACGCCGATTGTTTTCTCTACCCATTCTCCTTACTTGCTTGAGCCGGATAAATTTAATAGAATAAGACTCATTTCTTACGATGAGAAGAACGGTACTCTTGTTGAAAATAAAATACATAAAGTTTCTGATAAGGAGACATTAACACCTATTTTAACTGCGATTGGGCTAGAGTTGTCATCGAGTATTGAAAGTATAGACAAAATTAATAATGTTATAGTAGAAGGACAATCCGATTGGTTTTATTTACAAGCGTTTAAAAGAATAATGAATAAGACTCATATCAATTTTGTTTTCGGTGGCGGCTCAGGGAATATGCCATTTGTCGGTACTATTCTTTGTGGATGGGGATGCAACGTTCTTTATTTGTTCGATAATGATAAAGGCAAAAAAGATGCAGAAAAGAATCTGAGGCAAAATTGGATATTATCTCAGCAGGATATCCTAGGAGTTGCTGATAAAGATGGTGAAAGGATTGAAGATATTTTTGACCAGAAAGATTTCAAAAAATTTGTGTTAGATGATGAAGCTGCAAACTATACTTCTACTAATTCAGAATACTTAAATAAACATAAAAAAGACAAAGTACTTCCTTCGAAGTTATTTTTGGAGAAGATTGAGCAAAATAAATGTAAATTGTCTCAAGAGACACTGGCAAAAATTAAGAGCTTATTTGATAATCTGGAAAAAGCGTTTAAAAAGGAATTTGGAAAATAATTAATTTTTTGACCGCTAAGATAATCATGGTGGTTTGGACATTACCCCCAAAAGCGTAATAAGAACAAAGGAGGGATGCATGAAAAGTTTTTCTTTTTCTAATAAAAATATACCATTGAAAAAACTTTTACTAGATCCTAATAATTATCGATTTCTTGATAATCCAGGTTATAAAAAAAAGATTTTTAAGAAATATTACCTACCTGGAGTGCAAGAAGCTACTTTGCGGTTGCTAGAACAAGACAAGAGTTATCTGTTATCAGAACTGAAACGTTCAATCTTAAAGAATGGCTATGTACCTATGGAGCGAATCATAGTGATTCCGTATGAATACAAAAAAGGATTTTATCTTGTTGTTGAAGGAAATCGTCGTGTAGCTGCGTTAAAATCTTTATTGCAGGAGAGTAAAGAGGGCGTGCGTGAACTTACAAATGAGCAGATTAAGTCGTATACTACTATTCCTTGCGCAATCTTGTGTGCTCCTAAGAATGAAATTGAGCACGCTGAGAGAATTATCATGGGGATACGTCATATCACTGGGCCCAAAGAATGGGGAGCATATCAACAAGCACAGCTAATTGTAGAATTACGAGAAACAGAAGGTCAGGATTATCATTCAATTGCTGATCATCTCGGGATTTCTGCTGTTGAAGTTAGCAGGAGATATCGTGCTATGAAAGCGCTTAAGTCGATGGAAGAAGATGAGCTTTATGCTGATCGAGCGAAGTACGAATACTATAAATTGTTTAACGAATTGATATCTCTGCCCAACGCTAGAGAATATTTTGGATGGAGTGATTCCGAATTTAAGTTTACGGATATAACAAAGGCACGCGAATTCTTTGAGCTTATTGCTCCTCAAGGTGGTGACCAAGAGGCGAAGTTCCGAACTTATTATGATGTTAGAAAATTGAGAGTGATCGTGCCGCACATAAAGGCTATGGCAGTTCTTTTAGATCCTGAAAAGACATTAAATGATGCTCTTGAAATAGCAGAATCTTTACAGCACGAAGCAAACCAAGAGGATCATCCTTTGGAAGAAATTCTTGCTGAAATAAATCATAGTCTGAGTAAGGTTGATGTACTTTCGCTTGAAAAGTTGAGTTCTAAAGAAGAAGATCTTATACAGAAAGTTATAGACAGGCTTAAACATTTGTTAAAAGTCGGTCAGGTTGAGAAGGAATAATGTTTTATGTCACTACCAGAGCAAGTAAACGAAATTATCGCACATTTTCTTGCGGAATATGATGTTGAAAGCCGCCCACAACTCCTTCGTAACTATATAACCTCATTTCTTTTACAGAAATATTCACAAGAATCAACTTCTAGCATCTTGGATGTCTATTACGAAACTATAAAAAAGATACTCATGGAGGAACACGATGTAAGAGTAAAATCTGGACAATTATTGAGGTACAGCTTTTTAGATGCGTTGGGAGAGAGAATAAAGGGGGTGGGAAGACTCTATAAAAGACGTCAAAGAATATTTCAGAATGCCCTTAATGGTATTTCTCACGCTGTTTTTGAACAATTCAGCGCTATAATTTTGAAATGGTTAGGGTGTCGTGAAGTATGGGTAACTCCAGCTTCACATGACCAGGGGGTTGATGCTTTTGGGTATTCCTATGAATTTAATAAATATCTTTCGGATAGATCGGAATGTGCTATTGTTATGTTAGCACAAGCGAAACACTATATTGAGACTAAAATAGGGACAAAGGAAATTCGAGAGTTTATTGGTGCGTTTGATCTAGCAGTTCACAAAATATTTTCTACAGTTGACGATAGGTATGAATTGCTTGAAATTAAGCCATTTGGACCAAATGTTTTGGTTTTTCTTACTACGCAAGAAGTGCCTAAGACAGTAAAGCGACTAGCAACTGGAGCCGGTATTCTAGTTCTGACTGCTGAAGATATCTATGAAATGTTTGAAAGGCGGGGTTTTCTCCGAAGAACAAGATGGTCGCAAAGAAATATACAATTACAGTTTGAAAGAATGATTCGAGATGTTCCAGTTGCAAAATGATGAGTTTTTAAATCAAATTTTTACCACTGTAAAGGGTAATTGTTGGGGCGGGACGTGCCTCCTCCTGCGCCTTCGGCTTCGGAGGACAGGCTGCACCACGCCCGCCCCAGATGTTCTGGTTTTAAAGCTTTGAGCGTAAGAGGCGGTGCATTCTAAGTTGTTTCTTTATAAACCAGCTTTACCCCGGTATTAGAGACAAACAACGGATGAGGGGGGTTTCTTAGGAGCGAAAATACTTTCGATATGATAAAAATGATTTTTAGATGGCTTATTTTTGGCGTGGTTTGTTTATCCACCATTGGCTGTAAATCGGCAATTGTTGATCCTGAATTTGTTATCGCGGAAAAGGAGATAGTATTAGTCCAAGATGTACCCGTCGGCCAAATAACACCTAAGAATTTCCGTACCACCGACAATATTTATGCCTTTTTAGAGAAAGAAAAAAGCGCAATTAGCACCAAGGGGCTGATGGATTTACGTGCTTCCGGAAGCGCGGAATTTTCGGAGGCGGCTTTACTTTGGCTTAAACAGCGTTTAGGCGAGAGTTTGATTATCGTGGACCTGCGGCAAGAATCACACGGTTTTATTAACGGTGCAGCAGTTACCTGGTATGCCAAGGATAATTGGCTTAATCTCGGTAAGGCGCATGATGCGGCGCTTCAGGATGAGACTGTCCGTCTGAATGCGCTTGCTCGGGAAAAGGTAGCGTGTATTTACGACAGCAGGCAAGTAAAACATGGGATGAGAGATCCCGGAAAATTCGTAGAAATCGAACGGGTTAGCAGCGAACAACAACTGGCCGCACAGCATAATATAGGTTATCTTCGCCTTACGGTGCCGGATCATATGCGTCCTTCTGACGAAGAGGTTGATCACTTTGTCGTATTTGTCCGTACTCTTGGTGACAGGGATTGGCTTCATTTCCATTGCCGGGCAGGAATGGGGCGGACAACAACCTTTCTGGTAATGTACGATATGCTGCGTAACGCCGATAAGGTTTCCCTTGGCGATATCGTCGCCCGGCACGCCGCCGTTGAGCCGAATTATGACCTGTTTAGATCTAGGGATGGGTCCTCCCGGGAAGCAATCTACAAGGACCGTCTCGATTTTGTGCGGCGTTTTTACGAATATTCGAAGGCATTCCGCTCCGGGGATAAAGCCGGATGGACTGAATGGCTGAAAAGGTCAAAAGAGAGGTCTCTGGTTTATTCGGCAAATGATCACTTCTTTTCGGAATAAAAATAAGCACTTGGGGATAGATTTTTTTGTAACGCTGACGGCAATCAGCGTTTTTTTATGCCTTAGCAGCCGTCCGGTTTGTGCGCAGCCTGATCCGGACGAATTGCTCAAAGAAGCTAAGCTGGAATATTCTGAGGTTAGGCCGCCAGAGCTATTGTCTTTGCCAATCCTGGATAAGGTCGAAGAATATAAAGACGATCTTTATAACAGATTCGGCACTTCTGTGGCGACGGCATTGGTTTATGCAAATCAAGTATTATTGGCGAGCAAACACAACAACGGAAAAGACAGGAGCGTTGGCTGGTTTAAGATAAAAATCAATCAGGATATCTGGAGGGGCGGAAAAATAGAGCTTAAGTTAAGGGGGGGCAGTTGCGGGAATGGCATTGACAGCTTGGCGCCCTCATTTTCTAAGTTTAATAAAGGAGCTGGAAGGCCCGCTACGATATATGTGTCCAAACTATATCTCAAACAGGCTTTATTTGATGACAAGGTATATTTAGGCGCCGGCCGCATATCTGCTTCTCATTTGTTCGATAGGAATGTTGTGGCCAATAGCGCCGAGAAGCAATTTCTTTCCCGCGCCCTCGTGCATAATTTGACAATACCATTTCCGTCGAGTGGGCTGGGTATTGAAGCGCGGATAAAACCTCTAGATTGGGCTTATATGAGTTTCGGATGGGCGAATGCCGATAGCGAATCCACAATGATAAGGATGCGGAACCCTTTTTACAATTCTTTCTGCATAACGGAATTGGGTATTACTCCGAAAATATATGATTTGCAGGGAAACTACAGGTTTATATACAGATGGAACAGGGAGAATCTGGACAGGATAGACGGTTACGGCATACAAAAAGGTGACCAGGGGTTTGCTTTAAGTTTTGATCAGCAATTAACGAAAAAAATAAATGTGTTTTTCAGGTATGGCATTACCGATGAAAAGGTGAGGCCCATACAGAATTTCTGGTCTATGGGGGGTGAGGTGGCCGGCCTGATACCCGGCAGAGAGCTTGATGTTGTCGCGATAGGCCTTGCCCAGTCAATAGCCGGGCATGATTATTCCGAGGCCTACGAGCACGTATCTCCCGAAACGATGATAGAGATGTATTATAAGATTATGGTAAGCGAGTATCTTTTCGTAACACCGGATTTACAAATACTATCTAATCCTGATATGGATAGGAAGCAGAAAACAGCGGTTGCCATAGGCGTAAAGGCACTTTTATTATTTTAAATATTATCAACGAGGAATTGCCTCGCTAAGCCCAGAATAGTCTTGATATATTGAGGTATTACGCATATAATTAGGCTAATAAATACAGAGAGGTTTCCCCTTCCATAGATGACTAATCAAAAGAAAACCGCATTCCAACTAATATTTCTTTTTGGCCTTGTGAGCCTTTTCGGCGACATAGTCTACGAGGGGGCGCGCAGCGTTAACGGCCCATATCTTAAGACGTTGGGTGCAAATGCCGTAATAGTAGGGATGGTCGCCGGGATTGCGGAGTTTTTAGGTTATGCGATTCGTCTGGCCTCAGGGTATTTTGCCGATAAGACCAGGGCTTATTGGTTATTTACTTTCTTAGGTTATGGAATGTTGATCAGCGTACCTTTGCTTTCTCTCGTTGGAGTATGGCAGGTTGCGGTTGTTTTTATTATAATGGAGAGATTGGGCAAGGCCCTGCGCAGCCCGGCAAAAGATACTATTCTTTCTCAGGCCACTAAGCAGGTGGGCACAGGTTTTGGTTTTGCAATAGCCGAGGTGCTTGACCAGATTGGTGCGATCTGTGGCCCATTAATTTTTACCGTGCTTTTCCTGCTGCTTGGCAAAGGAGACAGGGGTATAAGAGATTATCAACAGGGATATTCATTGCTTTGGATCCCTTTGATTTTGGTTATGCTCTGTATTTATTTTGCTTGGCGCCGCGTACCTAATCCGCAAGTCTTAGAGGCCTCCGTAATCAAAGCACCTGAAGCAGAAAAATTAAGCAAAACTTTTTGGATTTATACTGTTTTCACTTTTATTACTACTGTTGGTTTTGCTAATTTCGCATTAATCGGTTATCACTTTAAAGCTCAGCATGTGCTTACTGATGCACAAATCCCTCTATTTTACGCTTTAGCCATGGGGGTGGATGCTGTAGCGGCTTTGGTTATCGGCAAGGCCTATGATATTTTTAAAACCAGGCATAATAATGAAAAGGCCGGCTTGATTACCTTGATTGCCATTCCGGTATTATCGTTATTTATACCCGTGTTTGTTTTTTCTACAAAGTTTTCCTTATGCTTAGCCGGTGCGATCATATGGGGAATTGTCATGGGGGCTCATGAGACGATTATGAAATCTGCAATTGCTGATCTGACACCTTTAAAGAAAAGAGGGACAGGTTATGGAATATTTAATACGGCTTACGGGCTGGCAATCTTTATCGGCAGTGCTCTTGTCGGTTTGCTGTATGAGCACTCTATACTTGCAGTTATTATTATCAGCGTTGCTATTGAAATAGCGGCTATCCCGGTTTTCTTTATTTTGCGCAAAGAGGCTTTAAAATAGGAAGGAAGAAACTGTTGAAAAAATTTGTACATCATGCCGTTATTGAAACAGCGGTTTGTTTTGGAATAATACAGGTATTTTTGATTTTATGTCTATCCGCCGGCTTTTCACAAGAACAATGCAATCCTCCGGCGCCGGAACTGCAGGCCAGGATTTTTTGTAAATTTGGGACAGGCAAAGCAGATGCTTCTTTGCCTGCGGTAAATCCGCCTGACGGATTAGCATTTACTGATGACGGATTATTGCTGGCCACGGATGCGCTAAATCACCGGGTCCAGATATTTGATCCTTATTCCGGTAAGCATCTGGGTTCTATTGGCGATCCAGGCCTTTTCACCGGCGAAGTCGTAGATATTGCTGTTTTGCCGGATAAAGGATTGCTGATAAGCGATGAAAAGGCTAATCAGATTTACCGTTTTAAGCGGACTGCGGTTTTTCCGGCAGAATTTCAGTCAGTGCCTCCACCGCTATTAAGCGGCGAAGGATACAAAAGGCTCTGCGGAATGGCCTGTGATTCGAAAGGCCGGATATATGTTGTCGACGGGCTCACAGGGCAGGTTCGCCGGTATCTCCTGGGTTTTAAACCTGACTCCAGTTGGCAATTTCAATCAATACGCCCGGACAAAGGCCCTGTTTTAAATAAGGCCGAAGGAATCGCGATTGACGAATCAACCGGTACACTCTTTTTATCCAGCGACTTGGACGGCATAATCCGTGCATTTGATCTTGAAACGGGGAAAGGTACGAATAAATCAATCGGAAGAGGAGCGGATATCCTGACAGGAAAACCGCTTGGCCAGTCAGTCTTTTCGATGTCTGTAGAAGGGCTCGCCATAATAGATAACTATCTTTTGGTAGTAGATGAAGGCGAAATCTCCGCGTTAAAAAATTATCACGGGCATCTATTGATTTTCGATTTGCGCAGCCCTGTGCTATATAAAACAGACAGGGAGATGTGCCGGAAGAGGATGGCTAATGGCGTCGCGGATGGCTTGGTAGGATGGTTCGGTTCTTATGTGTCGCCTGACGCGGTCGCGGTTTTTCCGGGCAACGCAAAACATCCGCCGTTAGTAGCAATCGCCAATCAGGGTTCGTATGAGGTCCTGGTTTATAAATGGGAAGACATCAAAAATAAAATAACAAAAACGCATAAAAAAGGAATGGCTCCTTGATCAAGCGGTTTCTAGGCAAATGGTACGGGGATTTTACGCGTGAGGAACTTATCCGGGCGTTGCTGCTGGGGATGGCATTTGCTTTGATCATCGGCACATACTGGACGCTGCGGCCGCTAAAGGACGCGTTATTCAAAGCATGTGTAATCGGGGACGGCCATTATAGCGATGCTTCGCCTCTGGCCTGGGCCAAGATGCTTTCAGTTTTTACGCTGATCCCATTGATAATGTTTTACAGCCGCCTTGTCGACCGGCTCAAGCGCCAGTCGCTCTTTTATATTATTGGCGGAGTTATGGTATGCGGGCTGTTGATTTTTAGTCTTTTGTTTAATCACCCGACGTTGGGGCTGGATAATAAAATTGCCAGCACCGGGCGATGGCTCGGCTGGGCATGGTATGTTTTTGTCGAGGCTTACGGGTCGATTCTAATCGCGCTGTTTTGGGCATATGCCTCTGATTCAATCGACGCCGAAAGTGCAAAAAAATCTTTTCCTCTGATCGTCATGTTTGGCCAGTTCGGCGGTATTTTAGGCCCGCAATCAACAGACCTGCCGGTATTACTTGGTTTTCGTAATTGTGCGCCTCTTGTGGCATTATGCGCGGTCAATACTGTAATCATAGCGTTGATAATCCGCCGGTTTGCCGCCAGGATTGCCCGGCAAGCTGTTTCAATCCCCGCCAGAGATACACAACCGCCCCAGGATAACAAAAAAAGCGGAGCCGGTTTTATGGAAGGCTTGCGGTTATTAGTTACAGACCGTTATCTGTTTAGCATATTCCTGGTCATAGGTTTTTATGAAGTAATAGTCACAATATTCGATTTCAATTTCAAACGGCTTGTATTCCAAAATGCCGTCGGGGATATGTCTACGGCGCAAACGCTCGGCGATTTCGGCACTGCGGTAAACGCGGTAACTTTTGCATGCCTTGCGTTAGGCATAGGCAATGTGCAGCGCCGGCTGGGAATGAAAACGGCGTTATGCTCGATGCCGTTTATAATCGGGATAATGGTAATAAGTTTTAAATTAAACCCTTCGATTAACCTGCTTTTCTGGATCATGGTAGCCGGTAAAGCGCTTAATTATGCCCTTAATTCGCCTTCGTTGAAACAACTCTATATTCCCACCTCTCCGGCCGCCAAGTATAAAGCCCAGGCATGGATCGAGATGTTCGGTTCGCGCAGCGCCAAGGCCCGCGGC
>Ga0247841_10010301_pt1 | contig 12771 bp, 15 predicted proteins | sample LaCruzMarch2015__2_FD_192410 | JGI IMG/M metagenome (GOLD analysis project Ga0247841, IMG submission 192410) | Freshwater microbial communities from meromictic Lake La Cruz, Castile-La Mancha, Spain - LaCruzMarch2015_18m | ecosystem: Environmental > Aquatic > Freshwater > Lake | place: Spain... | reverse complement strand
CATCTTAACCCTCGGACTGAGGGGGATAGCCTGTGGAGAACTGACCTCCGGCTTAGGCATACGTCTAAGTAAGCGTCGGCTCGGTGAAGCAGGAAGCCCTGGTCTTTAGGCCAGGGAGGAAGTCACGCTAGGCTTTATGGATATGCCATATGGCTCTTCCGGGGAAAGAACCTGGAGGAAATCCTGGAGATGGCCTTTGATGTTGGCATTCTGGGGCGGGGGACTCTCTTGGGCGTCGCCGGTTCTCTGACTTTGGGCTCCAGTTGCAGGAATTCGTGCAGATTGGTCAGGAAGAGGTTGCTCTCGTAAAGCCTGGCCAGGTTGGTGAGAAAGCTGGAGAGGAAGGACTGGCCCTGCTGCACGGCACCAAAGTACATCACCATTGATCCCAGAGTAATGCTTTCCAGCAGAGCCTGATTGGCGATGAAGGCCAGGGAGGCAAAGACGGCGGTCAGGGCAACGGCCTGAGACACAAGATCCAGGGCGGATCTCTGGAAGACAATGGCCATGCGTTCCTTTCGCACCACCGCGCGAATGTCTCGGTACTGGCGCATGAATAGCGATCCCAGGTTGAGTTGAAGAGCCTGATCTCCTTGGCATAACCGTCGCTGGTGAGCAGCCAGTGCCGGTACCAGTCAGCTCTCTCCTTCCTGGTACAACTGCGCTGCCAGAGGTAAAGCTTCCTGGCATATCCGGCCTGGATCAGGGCGCTGGGCAGGGCGCTGGGCAGGGCGGCTATACCCAGGAGCAGGGCCACCAGCGTATCCCAGTGCCTCTGCCCTGGCGTGGGCCACGGCGCAAAAATAAGGCACCTGGGCATCAATCTCTCCTATTCGCTATCCCGGAAAAGCCTGCCTCGCTCTATTCCCTCCTTTTCTTGCATCGAAGTGCCTTTTATATCCTCTCGCCCCAAAATGTCCCTCATGCGTAAGGAGTTTCGTAGCCTCATCTCGCTGGAGGAAGCTCAATCGATCGTTCAGAGCCGCCTTCCCCGCACGGCGACAAAAGCCGTGCCACTGCAAGAGGCCCGGGGCCGCATCCTGGCCGAGAAGGTCGTCTCCTCTCAGGATGTGCCGGGCTTCTCTCGCGCCTCCATGGACGGCTTTGCCCTGCTGGCGGAGGACACCCTGGCGGCCAGAGAGGACCGGCCCGTCAGCCTGCGCCTGGCCGGCAGCGTGCCCATGGGCGCACTTCCCCAGTTGCGCGTGGCGCAGGGCGAGGCGGCCGAGGTCTCCACCGGTTCCATGATGCCAGACGGCGCGGACGCGGTTGTCATGATCGAATACAGCCAGGCAGAGGGAGATCGGGTTCTGATCAGAAGGCCGGTTTTCAGCAGCGAGAACGTGCAGGCGGCGGGAAGCGACATCTCTTTTGGCGATGCCGTGCTTTTTCCCGGATGCAGGCTGGCGGCGCGAGAGATGGGGGTTCTGGCCGCTCTGGGCCGGACCGAGGTGACGGTGCGTAGCCTCAAGGTGGGAGTGGCCTCTACCGGCAATGAGCTGGTACCGCCCGGACGGACGCTGGCCGCGGGCCAAATCTACGACATCAACACCTATACCATCGCAACGGCTGTTGCCGACTGCGGTGCTCTCGCTATCCCCTACGGCATCCTTCCCGATGAAAAGAGATCAATGGCAGCGATGCTGGAAAAGATGGCCAAAGAGTGCGACATGATTCTGGTGAGCGGCAGCACCTCCGCCGGGGCCGGGGACATGATCTTTCAGGTGATCGAAGAGGAGGGCGAGCTGATATTTCACGGCGTGAACCTCAAGCCCGGCAAGCCCACCATCTTCGGCACAATCGACAGCAAGCCCTGCCTGGGTCTGCCAGGCTATCCTACCAGTGCGCTTACCGTCTTCTCCTGCCTGGCCGCTCCCGCCATTCGCGCCGCGTTAGGCCAAAAGCATTCCAGAAAAAGTGTGACAGGTAGGCTGGCCGGGCCGCTGCGATTCGATGGCCGCCGGCAGATGCTGGCCGTGGGCCTATCAGGCGAGCTGGTCTATCCTGTGGACAAGGGCAGCGGCTCCATCACCACTCTGGCCGGGGCGGATGGAGTCATTGACATCCCGGCCGGGGTGGAGTATCTGGAGAAGGGCGAGAAGGTAGAGGTGGAGATCTTTAGTGAGGTGGATGCTGCGGATCTGGTGGTGGCGGGGGAAAACTGCATCCTTCTGGAGCAGTTGGCAGAAAGAGTGCCCTGGCATCTCCGACTTCTGAATACCGGCTCGGTGCGAGCCAGGCTCTACCTGGAGGACGGCGTGGCCGACCTGGCCTGCGTTTCAGGACTTGCAGCGGTGCCGGAAGGAATGGTCTTGATCTGGGAATTTAAAAGAGAACTGGGCCTGGTCTTCCGGGATGTCGGCACATTGTCGGACCTTGCCGGCCGGAGCATTGTGGGCTGGCACCGCGACTTTGCCATGCATGCTGCATTTGAGCGACACCTGTTCGCCCTGGGCCTGACTCATCCCAAGTATGTACGGGTGGCCAGGACGCATTCAGCCGTGGCGGCAGCCGTCGCCTCCGGTCGGGCGGAGGTGGGCTTTGCCGAAAGGCAGGCCACGGTGGAGGCGGGCCTGGGCTTCGAGCCCCTGGGGCATGATGAGATAAAATTGCTGGCCAGGGTTGCAAAGCGCGAAGATGCCCGGTTCAAGTACCTTGTTTTTGCTCTTTCTCAGGCAGGAGGGGCTTAACGGTCATCATCCTTCGCTCATAGTAGCTGAGGGGATGACGAACTCTCCGGCATAGCTCGTCCTCGCCCGGGCAGTTGCCGTAGGTGGCCATGGTGGCACAGGCCGGAGGCTTGTAGTGAGTGCCGGAGGCTCCCGCGATGTGCTCCACCTGATACCTTGTCCTCTGTGCATCAAAGTCCGGGCTGGTGTTGAAGAGAGATACGACCTCGTCGGCTGTCATGTTAATGTGCAAGAGAAAGCTGACCAGTGCAAAGCGCGCACTGTGGGCCAGGTTGACGCCCCTGGCCACATCGGAGAGCATCTTCTTGATGCAAGGCGGGAATGCCCCCTCTTCCACATGCCCCAGGTCCACCTTGTCGCGGGCTCTTATGACCTCCAGTTGCTCTTTGAGCGGCCCCAGGTATTCCTGGAGGGAGGCGCAAATCTTCTCGTCTACGGGCAAAGGCAGCTCTTTTAAGACCTTCTCCCGGGCAGCCTCTTCCATGATTCTTTTCAGCTCCTCCTCTGTAATGGTGAGGTAGCCCTGCTGAAGATCGCGGTTGGTCAGCTTCCATTTAGGACTGTGTATGCCATGCGCCGCCCGGATATACTCAGAAAAATGAATCTTGTAGGGGCCGGGTCCCTGGGGATGAAGCCCCAGGTCGTCTGCGATGATTGCCAGCCCCTCCTTCTCATTTTGCATCCTTTTATAGGCCAGCTTTGCCTCAGCCAGGGCATAGCGGCGCAGCAAAATGGCATCGCCCAGGCAGGAAACCATGACTCTGGCCAGGGGGTAAGAAAGAAGCTCAGAGAGAAGCTCAGCATCCGTATTAGCTGCGCTTTCGGAAATAGTGCCGCCGATAGCTCCCGCCACCCTTTCTGCGGCCCGGCCCCGTACCGTTTTAAAAGAGGTTTTGCCCAGAAGGCTTTCTAAAGAGTAGCCGGCCGCCCGCACCAGGGCAGCAGCAACTTCCGTAAAAGGGTAATCGGAGACCCTCATTCCTGCTCAATTCTGGGAGCCAAGAGGTAATTGATCTCCACAAACGAGCCCAGCTTGAAGTGAACGCGCAGCGGATAGTCTATGCCCATCTCTAAAGTGACCTCGCCCGCCTTGCTGATGGATTTGGATATGTCTTCCAGATAGTCCAGGGAGAATAGGCTCCTGGCCTCGCCAGGCTTCATGCCCAATAGCTCAGTGCTGGGGATCTTGAGCTTTAGCGAATCGATGTCTCCTTTGGCCTCCATGTAAAAGCCCTCATCAGAGACGCCGAGTATTGCATGATCGCTGACCTTTTCTGCCGCTTTTACCGCCCGGCGCAACTCCACTCCCGGCAGGGTAACGTGGGCGGGAAGATCCAGCTCGGGTATGCGCGGCTCTTTCCTGATGGCCGTGGGATCGATCAGGCTTAAAGTGTAGGAGAGGGATCCCACTCCAATCTTCAGCTTGTGGCTCTCCTCTTCCAGCTCCAGTTGAACATTTTCACCCTTATCGGCCATGCTCAGCACATCGCTGAGCCGAACCAGGTCTATGCCGATTTCACAAGTTTCGGCTTTAAAGTATTCGAAGGCCTCATTGCCGATCTTGAGTGAGACCATAGCCACGTTCGCAGGGTCTACAGCCTTCAGTTCCAGGCCATTTTCCGATATGGAGAACTTGACTTCATCCACCAGAGAAGAGACTGAATCGATTGCATCGCGCAGAGTTTCTGCGTTGATTACTGCCTTGAACATTCCTTGAGCCTCCTCTATCCGAACCATTTAATATTTAATATAGTTGATGCTTAGTCATACTCTCGCCAGGTTCTGTTGCATTTGGTGCAGCGGAAAAAGCGAGCCTCGCCGCCATGAAGCTGACTACCCCAATAGTATGCGAAATATTGTTGCGCGAGTGCGCTGTTGCAGCTTGACATGGAGATAATTGCATGACTCGGGAATGCTTTTGCAGTCGGGCAAAAATTATTCGTATTTTCGCCACCTGAAACGGCATTTTGTGCAAATGAGAAAGAGCGTTGGGCTCTCATCCGCCCCTCTAGTCTGTTTCATCTCCCAGTAAGCGGTATTATTGCCGCACTCTTTGCACTTGGCGTTGGTCGTGGGAAGAAGTTGTATATTCCCCTCCAGAATGGGCATTTCGCTTTTTTTCTGCTCCGTCTTGCTTATGAAAGAGCTGCTTGCGGTCTTCGGCTTCTCATATTTGCATTTTTTGCAGGTCAACATACCACTCTTGGGTATGGGCACCAGGACTTTGCCGCAATTGGGACAGTATTCGGGAGTATACGCCATTGCTCTCCAGGTATTCACTCGCCATATTAAAGTTTACCAGTGTTATTACAAAGCCTCATATGAGTACTGCGATTAATGTAATATGTCTGGATCGTCCGGGAATGCTGCGCGACATCGCCGGCGCGGTGGCCAAAAGGGGCGGCAACATCGTCTACACTCAACAGTTCGTAGTGGAAAGGGGCATGAATCGGGGCAAAGCTTCCGTTTATATGGAGATCGACCTCCCGGCAGAGGATGTTCGTAGAATGGTAGAAGAGCTGGCCTCTTTTGATTCCATCTTCGAGGTCTCCATCCACGAGCCTTTCGAGAAGATCTACGGCTCCAGAGTGATCATCATAGGCGGCGGCGCTCAGGTGGCTCAGGTCGCGGTGGGTGCGGTGAGCGAGGCCGACCGGCATAATCTGCGAGGAGAGCGCATCAGCGTGGATACCATTCCCCTGGTGGGAGAAGATGCTATTGCCGATGCCGTAAGCGCTGTCTGCCGGCTGCCGCGCGCCTCCATCCTGGTATTGGCCGGGGCCCTCATGGGAGGACGCATCACGAAAGAGGTGAAAAGGCTTCAGGCGGAAGGGATACCGGTTATCGCCCTGAAGATGGCAGGCTCGGTTCCAGACCAGGCGGATCTGGTAGTAACTGATCCTATTCAAGCAGGCACCTTCGCGGTGATGCATGTAGCCAGCACCGCCGTCTTCGATATAGGTCGCGTGCGGGGCCGGGAGTTCTAGTTCTTCAGGATCTCGGCCAGATCGACAAGCATCTCGCCTGAGAAAAGCTCCTCCGTCGTGTAGAACCTATCATCCGCCTGGAGCACAGGCGCAGAAAGGGTGAATACCCCGTTAATGCGAAGCTCCGTGAGGGCCTCGGGGGTGCTCATATCCTGATTCTCAAAAGAGATGCCGGCCTTTCCCAGCGCCGCTTTGAGCTGTTCGCATTTGGGGCAGGACGGTGTGGAATATACTATGTACTTCAAAGGGATACCTCTTTGATTTCAGCGCAGTGCTCTGGGATAGGATTTCGTGGCGAAGGTCGCATACCCGCTCTCTACCGCCTTCTTTGCACACTCTGAACAGCAGGAGAAATTTGCCATGTAGTCTATGCCCCCCATCTCATGCTCAAAGACCTGGTTGCAGGTAAATCCCGATGTTCGCCTGAAATCAAAGCCCTTGCCGAATTCGTCATACTCCGCCTGGGCGGGGCGCTCCACTATGACCCAGTCTCGGGGAAGAAGTATGGGCAGAGTGGCCAGATTCATACCGCATCCACAGGGACCATAAACATCTTCTAAATCTTTATATATAATTGCCTTACATACCTGCTCGCTCATCGTTTGCTCCTCTCTTGCTAATGTTATTCGCGGCAACATAAATAACATTTCCCATCCACTTTCCGGATTTTTCCGCTCTTCTGGCTTTATTTTTCAAATAAACCCTAAAAATGAAAACCTTTGCCCAACAAAAATTATATATGGAATTGCAGGTGAATAGACAGCTTATTCTGGCTTGTAGCTCTCGAAGATTTAGATTTTGTCTTTTCTGGCTGCAAAATCCAGATTTATGAGGTGTATGACAAATGCCGATACTTCCTGTTGCCCCGGTGAGCAGACTCATCCGCGAGGCTGGAGCTAAGAGAGTGAGCGAAGGCGCGAGGGATGCGCTGGCAGAGGTTTTAGAAGGCTATGGCTTGGAGGTGGCCCGTGAGGCAGTCGGCTGGGCCAATCACGCCAAGAGAAAGACAGTCAAGTCCGAGGATATTAGAGAGGCAGTCAAAAGAGTTAAACCTCCCCTGGTCTCTGAAAGGTAGATCGATGGCAAAAGAAGACTCTCCCCGGTTAGACTATCGTGCTCTAGGCCTGATATGCGGCATTGAGATTCACCAGCAGCTTGACACGACCCGTAAGCTCTTCTGCGGCTGCCCCACCAAACACCGGGAGGTGGAGGAGTCCAATAACGAGTTCTTCCGGTATCTGCGACCATCAAGAAGCGAGCTTGGCGAGATCGATCGCGCCGCGCTGGAAGAGGTCCTGGTATCGCGCAAATTCCATTACAAGTCCTATGACAGCACCTGTCTGGTAGAAGCCGATGAGGAGCCGCCCCGCGAGATAAATGCCGAGGCCCTCGAGATTTCCCTGGTCATTGCCCGGCTGCTCAACATGAAGATCGTAGATGAGCTGGAGACCATGCGTAAAATGGTGATAGACGGCTCCAACACCTCCGGCTTCCAGCGCACCGGCTACGTCGCATCGGACGGCAGTATCGAGACCGCAGAAGGCGTTGTCGGCATAAGCATACTCAGCCTGGAGGAGGAGGCGGCGCGCATCATCGAGGACCGGGGAGACAGCGTGGTCTACTCACTGGACAGGCTGGGCATTCCTCTGGTGGAGATCGGCACAGCACCGGATATCGTCTCTCCGGCGCACGCCCGTGAGGTGGCATCCTATCTGGGAATGATCCTGCGCTCTACCGGCCGGGTCAAGCGAGGTCTTGGTACCATCCGCCAGGATGTGAATGTCTCCATCAAAGGCGGGGCGCGCGTGGAGGTCAAGGGCGTTCAGGCCCTCAATCTGGTCGATAAGGTGGTGGAGTTTGAGGCACTGCGCCAGGTGCGGCTATTGGAGATAAAAGAGGAGCTGGTCCGGCGCAGGGCCTCGGTTGATGATGTTGTAAGGAACGTCACAGATATATTCGCGAATACCGGCTCCAAGGTTCTGGCCCGCTCCCTTAAAAGTGGCGGCGTGGTCCTGGCCGGCAGGCTTGCGGGCTTTGCCGGGCTGGTGGGCCGGGAGATTCAGCCTGACCGCCGCCTGGGCTCCGAGATGTCGGACAGAGCCAAAAGAGCAGGTGTGGGCGGGATCTTTCATAGCGATGAGCTTCCCGCTTATGGCATAACAACCGCTGAGGTTGAGGCCGTGCAGGGCCTGCTTGCCGCAGCCGAGGGCGACGCCGTGATCATGGTCACCGGGCCGCGGGAAAGGGCGGACAAGGCGCTGCAAGCCGTACTGGTTCGGGCTCGCGAGGCTCTGGCCTTCGTGCCTGAGGAGACGCGCCGGGCTCTGCCCAACGGCTGCTCGGAGTACATGCGGCCCCTGCCCGGCTCCGCCCGCATGTACCCGGAGACGGATGTGCCTTCGGTTGCCATCACTGAGGATATGCTTCGTCAACTGCGACTGCCTGAGCTCTTTGCAGAGCGATCGAAGCGTTTCGAGCGCGAATATGGCTTGAATGCCGAGCAGGCTAAAGTTATGGCTGCCTCGGCCAGCTATCCGCTCTTTGAGGAGATTGTGCAAAATTATCCGGTCTCACCCTCCATCGTGGTCCGGGCACTGGAGACCATTCCCCTTGTGCTGGCCCGTGAGGCCGTGCCCGTTTCCAATCTGACCGACCGGCATTATGTGGAGAGCTTTGCCCTCCTGGCCCAGGGCCGTGTGGCCAAAGAGGGCCTGACGGATCTGCTGCTTACCCTGGCCGCGCATCCGGAAATGACGGCTGATGAGGCGGCGGCGGCTGCGGGCCTGGCGGGCGTGGATGAGGCCGAAGTGGAGAAGGCAGTGCGGGCAATTGTGGCCGGCAAGGTCGATCTGGTGCGCTCCAAGGGGGAGCGGGCCGCAGCACCACTGATGGGCCTGGTGATGAAGGAATTGAGGGGCAAGGCAGACGGCGGCACGGTGAGCGCCATATTGAAGAAGGAAATACAAAATATACTCAATGAGTGAGCCCCGAAAAACCTGATATGCTCCTCTGGGAGGAGACGCTCTTCAAGGACAGGGATCTGTTCGAGTTAGATCACCTGCCCGAGCACTTCCTGCACCGGGAAGATCAGATGAACAGCCTTAAATTCTGCATCCGTCCGGCAATGCAAGGTGCCCGCCCTGTTAATGCGCTTTGCCTCGGGCCGCCCGGCACGGGCAAGACCACGGCTCTTTTCAAGCTCTTCGAGGAGATCGAGGCCCATTCGGCAAAGGTCATTCCTGTTCATGTCAACTGTCAGATGGACTCCACCAGATATTCCGTTTTTTATCAGATCTACAAAAAGATCTTCGAGCATGCCCCCCCCTCCAGCGGCATATCCTTCAAACGCATCTTCGAGAAGGTGGCCCTGGCCGTCGCAGACCAGGATAAGGTGCTGATGGTGGCTTTAGACGATATAAATTATCTCTTCCACGAAAAGGAGGTGGATCACGTCTTATACTCCCTCTTGCGGGCCCATGAGACCTGTCCCGGTGCCAGGATGGGCGTGATCGGAGTTATGAGCGAGCTTGCCTTGAACTACGTTCTCGACCCACGCGTGGTCTCCGTCTTCCAGCCGGAAGAGATCATCTTTCCTCTCTATGCCCGATCAGAGATACGCGACATCCTGAGCCGCCGGGCGCAGATGGGCTTCTATCCCGGCGTGATGGCCGATGATGTCCTGGAGGCAGTTGTGGACTGCACAGAGAGGTCCGGGGACCTGCGGGTGGGAATTGACCTTCTCAAGAGGTCCGGCCTGTCTGCAGAAAAGCGTGCCTCCAAGAGCGTCTCTCTGGCGGATGTGGCCGGCTCATGCGACCGCTCCCGCCTGGTTCACCTCACCTATGCCCTGAAATCCCTGAAAGATGATGAACTGGTTGTGCTGCGTCTGGCAGCGGAGCAGAAAAGCTGGCGCGCAGGCGAATTATTTGTTCGCTTTCATGAGCAGACCGATGCGGGATACACCCGTTTTCATGAGATTCTCAATAAGCTCGATTCTATCCGGCTGATCAATGCCGATTTTACCGGGGCGGGGGAGAGAGGCAGAAGCCGCGTCATCAGCGTGCGCTATGAGCCCGAGGAAATCTTGAGCCGGCTGGGTCCATAAATAATTATTTGCAAAAGCGATCTATATAAAAACTTTATTTAGTATTTCCTCTATATAGATCATATAGACAAGGGCTTTAACCCGTTAATGTATTCTGCCAGGGCGTATGGATCGGCCCAGGATAAAGATGCCTCGCAAATACGCTGAGATGTTCGTGGAGGCTCTGCTATTCATGTCTGCCATCACCTCCATCCTCATTATGCTTCTCATTTTCTACTTCCTTATCCATGAAAGCCTCCCCGCCTTTTCAAGTCTGGGCCTCTTCTCCCTGTTATCCGGCTCGAAATGGCATCCTGCCGGTGATATTTACGGATTCTTGCCTCTTATTGCCGCCTCATTGGTCATCACTCTTCTGGCCCTTTTTATCAATATCATCATCGGTTTTCCTCTGGCCATTTACCTGGCGGAGCTGGCCGGGCCCAGGAGCAAAGCTTTTTTGAAACCGGCCATTGAGCTCTTGGCCGGCGTCCCTTCCATTGTCTACGGCTTTTTAGGAGTAATAATACTCGTATCTTACCTGCAGGACAGCTTTGACATGCTCACCGGCAGGTCGATCCTGGCCGGATCGATTCTCTTAGGCGTTATGTTCATTCCCTACCTCACCACCATTTGTGAGGATGCTCTGCGAGCTGTGCCCAGCGAATTCAAGGAGGGCTCGCTGGCGCTGGGGGCCAATCGCTGGCAGACACTCCGAAATGTGACCATACCGGCGGCATCATCCGGAATTACGGCTGCAGTTCTACTTAACATTGGAAGCATAATCGGGGAGACCATGGCCGTGCTCCTGGTGGTGGGAAACGTTGCCAGACTGGCCTCACCCCCTTACGATATCTTTGATCAGGGAGCAACCTTCACATCGGTCATTGCCGGGGAGATGGGTGAGGTGGCCAGAGGTTCAATGCATTATCATGTTCTTTTTGCGGTTGGATTCGTTCTTCTCATTGTGGTCTCCATCTTAAGTTTGGTTGCAGATTACGCACGCTCTCGCATCAGACGGAAATTCGGAGGATACTAAATGTTGGTCAAGCCCGCCCTGGCGGCCTCTCTTGCCATATCGGCGTTTTTATTCGTCTCCTCGTTAGCATGTCTTTTCCTTCAGCCCGACCTGGAAAAGCTGACGCCCCTCTGGCAGGCCGGCATTCTCGTGAGCCTTCTGTTGATTATTGCATCCTATTTATTCTCGCGGACCGTTTCCCTGAAGACGGCTCCCTTCCTGGCCCTGGATGTCCTCATCTGTTGCTTCATCTTTTTCCTGATGTATTCCGGGACCCTTCATGCCGGATTTGTCATCCACCGGCCACTAGGAGTAGGCGCCTCCTTCGATTATTCGTTTATTCTCTCTATTCTGATATTTTTTGCCGGCTTGCTGTGCCTAAAGGACGCTTTTAATATCATCTACGGATACAGCGCCCGGGGTCGGGAGGCCCTGGTATTTCTGGCTGTCCGGCTCTCTGCAGTGCTCTCGCTCCTCTTATTAGGTGGAATACTCTTCATAATAATCTACAAAGGAATTGGGGTCATAAACTGGGAATTTCTAACCACACCCCACAGGCGCCTGGGCCAGGCGGGCGGGATCAGCACGGCCATATTAGGCTCTTTATGGATGGTTTTGGGTGCCATGATTGTCTCCTCTCCCCTGGGCATAGGCGCTGCCATCTATCTTCATGAATACTCCAAGAGCCAGAGGCTCAACCGTCTCATCACCATTGCAGTAAGCTGCTTAAACGGCGTTCCTTCCGTGGTCTTCGGACTATTCGGTCTGGCCTTCTTGGTGAGGTTCTTCGGAGTATCCCTTTTATCCGGCTCCATAATTCTGGGACTCATAAATATCCCCACCATAATCTTGACCTGCCAGGAGGCCTTAAAGAGCGTTCCCAATTCCCTGCGAGAGGGGAGCATGGCTTTGGGGGCCAGCAAGTGGCAGACGATAAGCAAGGTGGTTTTGCCTACTGCCATGCCCGGCATACTCACAGGCGTGATCATGGGGGTGGCCAAGGCCTCAGGAGAGACAGCCCCCATCATGTGGACGGCAGTGACCTTTACTGCCACTCCCGTGCAGATGATCTACGGCGTTATCCCCAATGTATTTCAGCCGGTCAACAACCTGGATTATCATCTTTTGAACCTGATCTACTTCCTGGGGGCATGGGATGTGGAGGCCAGGGCCTGGGGCACGGCTCTGGTGTTGATCGCTTTAGTGCTGGGCACCAATATGCTGGCCATAGTGGTGAGAAATCACTATCGAAAGAAGATCTCCTGGTAGGCCGACCGGTTCATAGCTTGGCCATATTAACTCATTCAAATGTGTGAATTATCCATTCTCTGATATCGTCTCTGACCCGCCGGAAGACCTTGAGCTGCTCTTCCTCCGAGTCGCCTGCCTGTGCAGGGTCCTCAAAGCTTCTGTGAATGACTTCTCTTGCTTTGGGAGATTTGGCTGGAAACTCAAGTTGCGTGCTGCAGATCGGGCAGGCCTGTTTTGCTCTGTCGCAGACCGAGACTGCCAGGTCAAATATTGTATCATGAAATTCTTCGGCTGATTTGGAGTATTGACCAGAGATATCAATACCGATTTCCTTCATGACCAACACCGCGCGAGGATCGACAAAAGTGGCCGTTACGCCAGCGCTGTACGCATCGTATCTTCCGCCGTAAATAGTCCTCAAGAGTCCTTCCGCCATCTGCGAGCGAGCTGAGTTATGGGTGCACAGAAAAAGAACTTCCTTCTTGCCCTGGGTTTTTATGCTCATTATCATCCTGCCTTTATGCGCATAATTAATCAGCATTTTGGTCGCTCTTGTATACAGGAGCAAGATAACAGGACGCTACTACGATACCGAATATATGTTGTATTTACTCTATTGTTTTTTAAACCTGGTATGATGTCTATTGCGTTTATATATTCTATTTTGAAAAGATTTCTCAACAAGGTCGAATAATTAGGCTTCTGTGATATGTCTAGTCTAAGTCTAATTAAAAAATTTGAGGT
>Ga0247841_10010298_pt1 | contig 12773 bp, 14 predicted proteins | sample LaCruzMarch2015__2_FD_192410 | JGI IMG/M metagenome (GOLD analysis project Ga0247841, IMG submission 192410) | Freshwater microbial communities from meromictic Lake La Cruz, Castile-La Mancha, Spain - LaCruzMarch2015_18m | ecosystem: Environmental > Aquatic > Freshwater > Lake | place: Spain... | reverse complement strand
TTCAATAAACAATTTTCTGACCAATGTAGGATTGAATTCATCGAATTCGACAACCCCCACAATGGGCAACACCGGAGCATATCAATCATGTTACGTGATGGATGATTACAAACTTATCTATCTTCAATGTAACTCGCCCGATTTTAAGCTTTCAGATATTCTTCCGGAACGACCTAATCCGTTGTGGTGATCAGAATTCTTTTTGGTTTTGAATGAGGATAATCTAAGATTTACTATTTTTGCCACTTATTCATGCCACTCACACACACTCACCCGATTCGCGGTAGTAGCTCAGATGGTAGAGCATCAGCTTCCCAAGCTGAGGGTCGTGGGTTCGATCCCCATTTACCGCTCACAGTCAATTGCACTCAATTTCTTCGTAAAAGCCCGTTAAAACTAAGTAAATAAGGTTTAAGGGGCTTTTTTTTATCTCCCCTGGAATTTGTCTAACCAATATAGAACAATGAAAATAAGGATTTTAATGGCCCTTCACCAGTATATTATTTTTTTACCGATTTCCATAAAACGACCCCGCCAATCCCCATCACTGCAATGCCGATCAGAGGCGACCAATCGAGTTTGTGAGGTTTGTCCCTGGTGATTTCAAGTTTTCCGATGTCGACTACCTTCTCTTTGGTGAAAAAAGTAAAGGCTGTAAAAATGGTCAACCCCAAACCTATTAGTATGATTGCGATGCCTGTATATTTCATTAGTCAATAATATTAGTTTTGATCTTGGTTCATGAATTTTGAATAAAGGAAACTATTTTGTAAGTCTGAAGTTAAGACCTATGGAAGCATAAGCAAAATTATAGCCAATTTCAACATTGAATCCAATAACATCGTTGAAGAAATAGGAGCCACCTATAAAAGCGGCAGGTAGAAAACCAACATGTGAGGATTTTTTGCCTGAGTCATAACCATGATCATTATACATACTGAACCATGTGCCTGCACCGAAACCTGCGTATGTGTCAAGTCCAGGAACTTTCCATCCATAATGATAGGCACCTCTGAACACAAAACCCAGGTTTGTCCAGCTGTATTTGTATTTGGCCCCCTGATGTGAAAAATTATACCAGAAGAAGGAGGTGCCGATCTGTCCGCCAAGGCTGATGGTTCCAGGGCCGGCTTTCCAGATACTTTGATCATAGTGAACAAGTATAGCCGGTCCAAAGCCGCTACTTCCATAATAGGGAATACCAGGACCAAATCCGAATCCCAGGATTCCGTTGCCTTTACCAGCAGGGTCTAATGGACCATTACCGCTGAAAGAAGGCGACGGGAATCCTGCCAAAAAGACAAGGAAGAGAATGATTGTTACGTTGTTTTTCATTTAAACCTTATTGGTCCAATAGTTTATATAACTCTTTCAGGTCGGGAGATAGTATGACTTCGGTTCTGCGGTTACCTGCCCGTCCTTCAACTGTTTCATTCGTTTTTACGGGGTGAAACTGGCTTCTGCCTGATGCAGTGATACGGCTCGGATCAAAATTATTGTCTTTTGTCAAAATACGTACAATGGATGTAGCTCTTGCAGTACTGAGATCCCAATTATCTTTAAACTGGCTTGTTTTGATCGGTACATTATCCGTATGGCCTTCAATCATCACGGTGATGTCTTTGGTGTTGTTCAGCACCCTGGCAAGCGACTTGAGCGCTTCTTTTCCTTGAGGATTAACCACATCACTACCCGATTTGAAAAGCAATTTTTCTTCCAGTGAAACATAAACATTTCCGTCTTTAATATAAACAGACAGCTCATCTGCTTTAAAACTCAACAACGCTTCGGATATTGAATTTTTAAGATTGGCCATAACATTTTTCTGTGCCTGAATCATATCCTGAAGGCTTTTTAACCGTTTTGCCTGGTCGGCGATAGTCATTTTTGATTCGGTGGAAAGAACTTTCAAATCGTTTTCGACTGATGCATTTTGATTCTGCAAGGAAGCTTTTTCATCTTTAAGATTTTTTACCTGCACATTACAATCATTAAGCTGATTAAGTGATTTGGCGTTGTCTTTTTGAAGCTTATCAACTTTGGCTTCGGAAGCCATGAATTTCTTATTTGACACGCAAGAGGTTAATAGCAAACCAAGAATCAAGGATAAGAATGCAAGGGACTGGAATACTTTTTTCATTTTGTTTTTTTTAAGTGATTAATAATTTCACAAAGGTGAGTATCAAAAAAATTAAATGTGTTACACAACTATTTAATAATATTACATGATTCACACATTTTCAAATTGTCTTAAAGCGTGCTTTTACTTTGTTTAGGTTCGGTTTTATGTTTTTTCCTGTGTGCTTCATCATTTAAATCATTCATTTTGTTGTACGCCCTGATTAAGGATTCCGGAAGTTCCCCTTTGTAAGTTATTTTATAGAATGAGAATCCATTATATGGGATTATGTTTTCGCCGGGATAAATTTTTACATGGTCATCTACACCTTTTTTCTTAAAGGGCAGCATAAAAGCGTCTTCTCTCTCTTTATTCAACTGTTTGAACCGGGCATTGACAATAGCTGAGCCAATATATTTGTCGCAATTCTCCTGTATGGTAAAAAGCATGGCATCTTTATTCCGTTTGTTTAAATAATGAACAAATAATGAATCTTTTACCGATGTTTTATCAACTCTTTCTGAGTCCGCTTCATTAAAAGATCCTAAATTCATATTCTTTGTCGCCAGAAAGTACTTTTTCTTCGCTTCAAAGAACATGATGTATTCTTTTTCTTTCAGGTCATACTGCTGCGGATAAACAGTAACAAATGCCTCCGGAGTTTTAACAAGGAAGTCAACCATTTTGGCTATAAATTTTTTCTGGTCACGTTGAAGAGAACTCTTCCGCATTTCCCACTTCATGGTGAGTATTTCCCTGATTTCACTTTCTATATGTTTTACCTGAATTCTATGGGGAATTGCGGCTGGATTATCAAAAAAATTTCCAATCATCACAAGGATTTGATGGCCCAAGTGAAAGTTTGGATCATTTAAATTACCGGTTATTGGAATTTCGTAATCAATAATGTTGCCACCTTCACGGATAAGAGACATCATCAGAGGGACAGGAAGCCATTTTTTATCTTTATTCTTGATCCGCCTGGCTACAAGAGGGTCAATGATCACCAGGTGATTATTGCTTTGTATAATTCCATCCCGCACATTCCATGTACCATTGAGTTCAATCGTTCCCCTGTCCAATGGGAAAGAGGTATAGGTAACCAGGTAGGGGTTAAAAACAGACACAGGCAATCTTTGTAAATTATATTGTAAATCAAAATCCATGCTGTCTTTTGGGTTTATGCGTAATGTCACAATGATGTTGCCATAGGGTTTAATGCCGGATTTCAAAGATACCTCCACCCATTTGTGATTTTTATCAATAGAATCTGCAACGATGTCAAGTGGACTTAGTTCTGCAGAAAATTTCTCGCTGATAGCAAAGTCATTGAAATTCAAATCGCCATTGTAAATTGCCAGTTTGTTGATTTTGTAATAACTCTGAAAAAAGTTTTTTACAAGCACTTTTACGTAACGTGCTATTTCAATAACAAGATTAAATTTGGCAGGATCTGTTTTGGCAGCTGAGATGTTGGCCCCGTTTTCTCCGAACATCATTTGCAGGTTATCCAGATGATCATAACGTTCATATTTGAAATATGGATGTATGATTGATACTGAGTCGAAAAGATACTTATGATACTTTGGACTTACCTCATTCATTGCTAATATCAATTTGTCGAAGGACGCATAATCATCTGCCGGATTTTTTCCGAAATGAAAATCATTAATTGCCATAAACCCGGTGACAGTAATATTTTCCTGCTCCCTGAAGTTCCCTTCTGTTTTCACATCTGCATCAAGGTTGGCAGAGAAGCTTCCATAGTTTATTAAATCTTTCAGGTATTGTTCTATAATATTCAAATCGAATTTATGAACGATAGCTGCAAGCCGATAATCCATGGTCCTGAAATTGATCAGGATATTTCCTTTTGCAGTACCCCTTCCGGGTCCTGATAAGATTGAAAATTTTATTGCCATGGTATCTGCATTCCACCTTTTGCCTGTACTTTCGAGATTTACTTCTTTGATAAAATAATTTATTGGAGTTATCTCTTCACGATAATAGAAGACTCCGTTTTCTATTTTTATGCTTAAGATATTAAAATGGTACGTCGATGGGGTGGTACGGGGTTTTTCAGGAGTAAATAGTTTTATCAGGTCACTGAAATTTAAATCCTTGTTATTTTGAATAATTATTCCCTTTGGCTGATCTGATATTTCGATCGTTTTCGATAATAATTTAAATATGGCAAAATTTGCACTTACTCCTTTTGCAGAAAAGAATATGCTGTCTCCTTTTTTACAGGCAGGTAGTTTCTTTGATTCATAAATTTTCAGATTGCTGATATGTACATACCCGGTAAAAGGATTAACATAAACCCAGCCCATAGTGATTTTTCTTCCTGAGTATTTCTCGTCGTACTTTTCAACCAGGTATTTTGCGATGGGGGAAATCAATGAAATAGCAACTATTACTGTAATGATGAGGAGACTGATTACAATAATGAATACTCTCTTCAATCTGGTGGTTATTTTCATTTTTCAAAACAACCCGGTATCAGGATCATTGTTTTTTCTTTTTATCCACTGCTTTTTGCTCCGCTGCTTTCTTTTTCTCAGCGTCCTTCTTCTTTTTCTCGGCGTTCTTTATTATTTTGTCTGCTTCCTTCTTCTTTTTTTCGTCAGCTTCTGCTTTCGCTTCTGCCTGCCTTCTGAAATAACCTCTTAAAAGAAAATTTTCTTTTGCAGCATTCATGTTTTCATTTAAACCTTTGCTGCTGCTTCTTATATTCACCATGGTCTGACTTAAATTGTTCGCAATGGTTGAATCCTCGATTAATCTCCCGATAGTTCCTTGCCCACTATTTACTTTAATCATAATTTCCGCCAACTGATCTGAAATAATTGCGGCATTAACGGCTGTTACCTGCAAACTTGCCATTATGGCATCTATTTCAACAGGCTCGGCTGATACAAGGTTTTGTCCTTCTTTTGCCAAAGGAGCATCAGTGCTTCCTTGAGTGATGACTAATAGACGGTCGCCTATAAGTCCTTCTGAACCTATTGCCACTTCACAATCGGATTTAATAAACTTCTTAACATCTTTCCTTATAAGCATGACTACCTTGACTGTTGAATCGTTTATAATGTCGATTTTGTCAACAATACCTACATTGATTCCTGAAAAACGGATATTATTCCCCACCTGTAATCCACTTACATTATAAAATGATGTTGTAAGTTTGTAAACCGGGTTAAATAAATTCTTTTGTTTACCGATAATAAATATGGCAAAGACAAAGAGCGCCAATCCTCCGGCAATAAACAGCCCAAGCCTGATTTTGAATTTTTGTGTATGCGTTTCCATTTGATTTATAATGAGTAATGAGAATTAATTAAAAAATGACTGAATGAATGGATCCGTTGAATTTTCAAAGTCAGCCGCCTTTCCCTCTTTATATACTTCCCCTTCATTCAGCATGATCATCCGGTTAGCTGTATTACGAGCACATTTGATATCATGTGTGATGATGATGGAGGAAGTTTTATACTTTTTCTGAACATCATTAATGAGCGAACTGATTTCATCGGAAGTAACAGGGTCAAGCCCTGTTGTGGGTTCATCGTACAGCATAATCATCGGATCTACAACGATAGAACGTGCCAGACTAATTCTTTTTCGCATGCCACCGGAAAGCTGTGAGGGCATTTTGTGCAAAGCGTCCGCCAAACCGACGCTTTCCAGTACTTCATTTACTTTTTCTTCAATTTCTTTTTCAGTAAGCTTCATTTTTTTCCTTCGCAAAGGAAATTCCAGATTCTGTTTCACTGTCATGGAATCATATAATGCACCGCTTTGAAAAAGAAAACCAATTTTCTGTCTTAACACTCCTAAACCATCAGTGTTTAATTCACTCACATTTTCCCCGAGTACTCTGATTGCTCCTTCGTCTGGATTCAATAAACGAACAATACATTTTATCAGGACGGATTTCCCTGAACCGGATCTTCCAAGCACTACCAGGTTTTCTCCAATATAAAGCTTTAAAGAAACATTTTTTAATACTACCTGTTCGCCAAATGATTTTTTAAGGTTATTTATTTCAATAACCGGTTCATCGCCTGGCAATTTAATTGCAGCATTTTCTAGTGTTTCTAACTGGGTTGTGTTCATCTTCAAATCTTCAAATCAGCACATTTTTAAATTAAATAAGCATATCGGTTATTTGGACTGCAATCATATCTAAGATTATCACCAGTAGGGATGCCAGCACGACGGCAGAATTCGCTGCGATGCCAACACTTTCAGTTCCGCGTCCGGCGTTGTATCCTTTATAACAACCTACCAATCCTATTACTGCTCCAAAGAAAAATGATTTTATGAAAGCCGGTATAAAATCCATAAACGAAACATGGCTGAATGCCTGTGAGAAAAATAAAAAAAATGTCACATCTCCTTTAATGTTGGCGCCTGCCCAGCTTCCCAATATTCCAAGTGCATCAGCATATAAAATCAATATAGGGATCATAAGCGTAGCTGCCAGCACTCTTGTGACAACTAAAAACCGTATAGGATTAGTAGAGGATACTTCCATGGCATCAATTTGTTCGGTCACTTTCATTGAACCTAATTCTGCTCCCATTCCCGACCCGATTTTTCCAGCACAGATAAGCGCCGTTATCACCGGACCCATTTCCCTGATAAGAGATATTGCTACCATTCCGGGAAGCATGGTCACTGCTCCGAAATCAACTAGTACCGGGCGTGATTGAATCGTAAGCACCAAACCCATTATGGTTCCAGTAATTGTAATAAGCGGTAATGATTTATATCCTATTTGAAAACACTGGCGAAAAAATTCTTTAAATTCAAAATCGCGCGAAAATGTCTCTTTTACGATACGCATTAAAAAGAAGAAAACGTCTGCAAGATCTGTCAAAAAGTTGTTTGCCTGGGCAGTTTTTGCCATCGTTTTTTCGCTGAGCCTCACGGATTGAGCTGTTGCGAACCCTTTTACTTTTACAGCAGGATTAAATTTCTTCATCTTATTTCGAAAATCAGAAGTAGCAGCATCTTTTTACAAAAGTATGTGCAGACTTCGATGTAAGTGTTACATAACTATTTAAATAACTTACATGATTCACACATTTTTAATATGATCCCTCCCGATCCCTCCACTCAAAGGGGAGGAGTAGGGGTGGGGTGAATGTGTGAATGATGTAACTCTTTTCCTGAATTGTGTAACACTTACATTTTTAAAGGTGTGCAACTTTGCGTTGTGATAATTAGCATCACATTAAAACAAAATCCATGGAAACAAAAATTAAAATTCTATTACTTTTTATTGTGTTATATATAGGTATATTTTCAACACCGCAAAGAATAAATGCGCAAGTAGTATCAGTCAACTTCCAGGTTTTTTACGATGAATTAAGCCCTTACGGTACCTGGGTAATCAATCCCGATTACGGGTATGTTTGGATTCCCGATGTAGATCCCGGGTTTACACCTTACGCAACAAACGGTTACTGGGTTTTTACTGATGAGGGTTGGACATGGGTTTCCAATTATTCGTGGGGATGGGCGCCTTTTCACTATGGTCGCTGGTACACTGATCCTTATTATGGCCCAATGTGGGTCCCTGATAATGAATGGGGTCCAGGTTGGGTAACATGGAGAAGATCTGCAAATTATTACGGATGGGCTCCGATAGGACCGGGTGTCAGTATAAGTGTGGCCTATGGCAACAACTACTATGTCCCATATAACCAGTACACCTTCGTCAGTGGTGGATTTATGGGAAGAACAAACATTAATAACTACTATATCAACAACTCAAACAATGTTACGATCATTAACAATTCCACGGTTATTAATAATATAAGGGTAGATAAGGTACGTAATGTCAGGTATAACCAGGGTCCTGATAGAATAGAGGTCGAAAAACGTGTTGGTAAACCAATTAGGCCTGTAGTCATTAAAGAAAGCAGCAAGCCTGGACAGCAAATGAGCAAGAATCAGCTTCAGATTTACAGACCACAGGTGCAGAAAACCGTAACTAACAATCGGAAACCAGCACCATCTAAAGTAGAAAGTCTGAAAAATGTGAAACCCGCAGCACAAAGAACTTCTGAAACTCCATCTCAGAAAGGGAATCAGCCGGTTAAACAGCAGCCAGTGCAGAAGCAAACCCAACCAACGAAGCAACAGCCAACGCAACAAAAGCAAACCCAACCAACGAAACAACAGCCAACGCAACAAAAGCAGACACAACCGAAGCAGCAACAGCAGCAGGCTCAGCCGAAACAACAGCTGCAGACTCAACCGAAACAAAAACAGCAGCAGGTACAACCGAAACAGCAACAGCAGCAGGCTCAACCGAAACAGCAACAGCAGCAGGCTCAACCGAAACAGCAACAGCAACAGGCTCAACCGAAACAGAAACAGCAACAGCAGCAGGCTCAACCGAAGCAGCAGCAATCAAAACCCAGACAAACAAATCCACCTCAAAAAGAACAGAAGGAAAAGCAATCAGAACAGAATAAGCCACCTAAAAATATGAGGGGATAAAAGCATCGTCAATATCAAAAAATCATAATTTATGAATGTCAAAAGAATCTTTGGGGCAGTACTTACTATCCTGGGAATAGGTAGTCTTATTTATGCTGCCGTATTATTTACGATAACATCAGGAGGCACCCGGGATATTAAATCGCTTGTCATTTTCGGTCTCCTTGGTCTTATCTTCTTTATTGCCGGCATTGGCCTGATCCGGACAACAAAAGACGAATCATAATGTGTGAATGATTCACTATTTATGAACAATCAATCACAAATTAATACAAAACAGAATGAAAACGCAATTGCTCAATGCATTTGTAGCGGTTATTCTGTCATTAATGCCAAACTTAAATTTCGGACAGGTACCTGATTTAGGGGCGGCATCCGCTTTCGTGTTATTTACCAAAGCCGGAGCATTTAACAATACCGGTGCAACATACGCAACTGGCGATATTGGCTCTAATTCGGCTAGCGTCACCGGATTTCCTCCCGGAATTGTGGCCGGAACAATTTATAATCCCCCGGATCCTGTTTTAGCGGAAGCTGCAACAGATGTAGGTCTTGCATATACTTATTTGAGCGGACTTCCTTGCGGCCTGGTTATAGGATCCACATTAGGAAGCGGCCAGGTTCTTTTCCCAAACGTTTACTGTCCGGGAGATGCGTCAACATTAACCGGAGATTTGACATTAAACGGGGAGGGTGATTGTAATGCCTTATTTATTTTCAAGATAAATGGCGAATTTTCGACAAGTACGAATTCAAATGTTCTTTTACTTAACGGAGCCCAGGTAAAAAATGTGTACTGGCAGATAAATGGAGCTTTCACTTTAGGAGGTGGTTCTGTTTTCAGGGGAACTGTAATTGCTGGCGGAGCTATCACCTTAAACACGGGTGCCGCACTGTACGGAAGAGCACTTACTACCGCCGGAGCTATAAATATCGATGTAATAACTGCCACCATTACCCAGAATGTATGGGATGGCAGTGCAAGTGAAGATTGGAATACGGCAGAAAACTGGAGCCTGGGAATTGTCCCCGGTTGCAGTCTGGCAATCAATGCAGTAATTCCAACCGGGGCGACCCCTTATCCTGTCATCAGTAGCACCGCTAATTATACTGACAACCTTATCATTCAAAATGGAGCTACCCTGACGATCAATTCAGGAAAAGATTTGACCGTATGCGGATGTACCGAGATCAACGGACCTGATGCCCTGATTCTTCAATCGGGACCAAACAATAGCGGAAATGCTACATTTATTGACAATGGAACGATTACCTATCCGAATAACGGTTCAGTTAAAATTGAACTCTATCTTTCAGATTGTACAATCAGCAATGGGGGATGCTGGCATTATATTTCACCACCTGTGACCAGCGCTCTGGCTCAGGTATTTTTGGGTGATTATCTGAAATACTATGACGAAGTAGCTGGTGCATGGAGTAATTTTATTACCAGTGAATCATTTCCTTTAAAAGTAATGCAGGGTTATATTGTAAGCAATAACGGAACTGTAACACGTGTTTTTCAAGGCGAGGTAAATACCGGGAACCTATCGGAATTACTTTCACGTACTACACCTCCGCCACAGGGTGGGTATGGATGGAACCTGGCTGGAAATCCGTATCCAAGTCCGTTGGATCTTGAATCTCCAGGTATTACCTGGAACAACATAGAGAAAAAAGTTTGGTATTACAGTAAGTTTGCTGAAAATTACAAACCTTATGTAGTAGGGGGTCTGGCAAACCCTGGTACGCGGTATTGCCCATCAATGCAGGGATTCTTTGTTCATGTGCCATCTGGTTATAACGCAGAAACGTTGCAGGTTACTAATGTTGCCCGCACCACTGCCCGTGATACATCTTTTTATAAAAGCACACGGTCAATAAATGATCTCATATGGCTGAAAGTAGAAGAAAGCAGAGGGATGAATGATGAAGTCGTTATTTATTTCAGACCTGATGCAACGAGTGGTTATGATAAAGACTTTGACTGTCAAAAATTAAACGGAACCGCAATTGCCCCTCAGTTATATGCTGTTTCATCTGACGATTCCAGGCTGACCATAGATGTATTACCATTTGCAGGCATAAATACATCCATTCCACTGGAATTTTCAGTATCCTCCGAAGGGACCGGAAACTATTCAATGACAGCAAGTAAGCTTGAAAGTTTCCGTGCCGGAACAAAGATCAGGCTCGAAGATAAAAAAGAGTCGAAAACACAGGAATTGACTGAGAATCCTGTTTATAATTTCAGCTATAATGAGGGAGATAACCCTTCAAGGTTTATCTTGCATTTCTTCAATCCGTTCTATGGGATTGATGATCATGACAGAGAAGATGGTCTGCTGATCTATTCATCCGGAAAAGATGTTTACCTGAAGAATCTTACAGGAAATCCTGAAAAAGGCGAAATGTTCATTTACAATACGCTTGGACTGGAGATAACACAAAAATCGGTTTCAGCCATTTCACTGAATAAATACACATTCAATTTACCGGATGGTTACTATATCGTCAGTGTTGTTACAAGTGACAAAACCTATAACAATATGGTTTTCCTGGATTAATAATTAGTGGGGCTGGTGAGGGCGGCGTGAATTGAATCAGACTTGATAATGTGTGAATCATATAACTTATTTCTAAAGTTGTGTAACACATTCGGGAATTAAAGGTGGGACCTTTGCAGCGTGAAAATTCTTTCACAATTTAACATCCAATAAAATGAACACAACTGAAGTAAAAGGAAACTGGAATGAGCAGAAAGGCAAGCTCAAACAGAAATTTGCAAGCTTAACTGACAATGACCTGCTGTTTGAAGAAGGAAAGAAAGAAGAAATGTACGGAAAACTTCAAATCAAGCTTGGCAAAACAAAGGAAGAATTGCACAAGATTATATCAGCACTTTAATCATGTACTTTGTGCAGAAGGTACCGTTTAGGCGGGCATATTTAAACGGTACCTTTTCAACGACTCAACAAAATTTCACAAACAATATAAAACCAATTACAATGAAAAAATCAATTTTAATATTTGCTGCATGCACATTTATATCAGGTGCAATTCTAACTAGCTGTAATACATCTGCCGAAAAGGTAGAAGCCGCACAAAATAATGTTATACAAGCAAATAAGGATCTGGATCAGGCTAACAAAGAATACCTGGCGGATATCGAAAGTTACAGGATAGAGACGGCGAACAGGATTGCAGCTAACGACGCGAGTATCGCTGAGTTTAAAACAAGAATGGAACATCAAAGGAAAGCCGTCAAAGCAGATTACAGGAAGAAGATAGCTGAACTGGAGGAAAAAAACAAGGAAATGAAACAAAAGATGGATAATTATAAAGAAGAAGGAAAAGAAAAATGGCAAATCTTTAAAGCGGAATTCAGTCATGATATGGATGAACTGGGACAAGCATTTAAAGATTTGACAGTTAGAAACGTTAAATAGTTTTGAAATAGTAAAGAAAATACATAACTCACAATTAATAACAAACATTATGAACTCAGGAAAAATTATATTAGGTGTATTGGCAGGAGTTGCTGTTGGCGCTACTTTAGGAGTCTTATTCGCTCCCAAAAAAGGTTCATCCACAAGGAAAAGGATCTCCAGGAAAAGCAATGAATATGTAAATGAATTGGAGGGTAAATTCAATGAATTCATCGACGGTGTCACTGAAAAATTTGAAACTGTTAAAGCTGAAGCCACCCGCATGACTGAAACAGGAAAACATAAAGCGGAAGGTTTTGTAGAAGATAAAACGTAAAAACATGGAAACCCCGGTTAGCTCGATTGAATCTTTACTCGAGAGAGTTGAAGCATACAGCAAAACCACGATTGAGCTATCAAAGCTTAAATTCCTGGAGACGACCATCAATGTAGTTAACACATTGGTTCCACGGCTCAGTGTTATCATCATGATTTCATTGTTCGCACTTGTATTGAACATTGGAATTGCACTATTGCTGGGTGAGCTGCTCGGTAAATCTTATTATGGTTTTTTTATTGTTGCGGGATTTTACCTTGTCGCGGCGATCGTGTTTCATTTTTTCCTTCCTAGATGGATTAAAAAGCCCATGAGCGAATTAATCATTAAACAAGCTCTTCAATAGATTGTATCATGCAAAAAATAAATTCGG
>Ga0247841_10010297_pt1 | contig 12773 bp, 10 predicted proteins | sample LaCruzMarch2015__2_FD_192410 | JGI IMG/M metagenome (GOLD analysis project Ga0247841, IMG submission 192410) | Freshwater microbial communities from meromictic Lake La Cruz, Castile-La Mancha, Spain - LaCruzMarch2015_18m | ecosystem: Environmental > Aquatic > Freshwater > Lake | place: Spain... | reverse complement strand
AGTATAGGGGAGCATGACACCTTCAAACTTGTTATTAAAAGAAACGCAAGGCGAAATTTTTCCCAAATCAAATGATTTTAATTTATTTGAAACGCTGTCACGATGTATAAGTTTCAGATCTAAATTCAGACCTGTTTCTTGATCAGTGTTGCTTTTAAATAACTTTTTTTTAAGAAGGACTATAGGAGCTTTGGGTGATTTAAGAAGTTCTTTTTCAAAACTGTTTAATTTATAAAAAAATACAGCTGTTTTGATATTTTTAACCATTAAAGCAAAAGGTTTACGGGGTCTTTTCTTATTCTTTCTAAGCCTGGCAACGGCCTTATCGCAAGTTGCATCGCAGGCTATCTGAAAACCTCCGAGGCTTTTGATGCCTATTATTTTACCTTTTTTTAACTGACCGGTTATAAAACTTACTGGATCTTTTGTTTTTTGAATATTACCGTAATTATCAGTAACCTGTAATTTGGGACCGCAATTATTGCAGGCGGCTGGCTGGGCATGGAATCTTCTGTCTGAAGGGTCAAGGTATTCTTTGCGGCATTCAGGGCACATTGTAAAATCGGACATAGTAGTGAAGGCTCTGTCATAGGGTAGTTTTTTAATTATTGTAAATCTTGGACCGCAGTTGGTGCAATTGGTAAAAGCATAGTCAAGCCTTCTTTTTTCCATACGGTTGTTAATATCTTTAAGGCAATTACTGCATGTGGCAAGATCAGGGGAAACCAGCACAAAACCACCATCAATGCTCTTGCTTTCTTTTATTTTGAAATCCTCAAACTCTAAATAATCTATTTCTTCTGCATCTATATTTTCAATAAAAGAAGGTCTGGGTTTGTTTATTTTTATATAATCCATAAAATCATTAACAACAGCCAGATCTGCTGCATTTACTCTTATTATTACACCATAAGAAGTATTGCAGACATCACCTCTGAAATTATTTCTTAGAGCACAGTTAAAAATAAAAGGCCTGAAGCCCACGCCCTGTACAATTCCTGTTATGTTTATTTGAAATGTTTTTTCCAACTTTTTGACCGAACCAATCAAGCACAAAATATTTTAAGAATAAATTAATTTAATTCCTGTGAATTATCAGCAGCTGTCTTACTGGGGTTTTGAAGTGCTCGTGCTGGAAGAACTCTCAGTTGAGAGTGAAGGATCGCCGCCGTCTATAAGGATAAGTGTTCCAAGGCTTGAAACATCATTTAAGACAAATTGTTTTGATGAGGAAACAACGAGTTCGGTTGACTCCAAATTATCTGTATCAAAAATTGAAACAGTAAAACCCATAACCAGTTCATCGGCAGGAGTTAAAGTTGGCATCGAGTACCATGGGATGCTTCCTTCAATTATGTAACCTCCGGAACCTTTTTTTGCTGCCAGAACTGAGCCTTTCAAAGGTGTGCTTGAAGGCCACCTGACAAATGATTCAGCGCCGGAGCTGCTATTATTCCCAGCTGAAAATTCCATCTGGTAATCGTCACTGTTCAAAAAAGGAATGTTGAAATCTTTTTCAAGCTCTGTATCCAAAACGAAAGTAATGTTGTCACCTTTGTTGATCTGGTTTGTGTTATAAGGCTGGTTATATACATCATCGGTTACTTTGATAAAGAAATAAAAATTATCTTTATCCCAGCAGGAAGAAAAAGTTCCTGATACATCGCTGGCATTTGAATAATTTTCTTTTAAAATAGTTGGCGTAAATGAAGAAAATTTATCAAAAGTACCCCATTCATCAATGCTGCCGTCAATAACAGGGGGAGAATAACATTTTAATGCAAAAATAGGTACAGCATTTTGAGAGCGGTAACTGGTTTTTTCAAGAAGTTTATTTTTCTTTTCTTCAATATTTATATTTAGAGGAGAGGAAGAATCTGTAGTATTTTCTCCCTTTATATTGACAGAAAAGGAAACTTTTTCACTTGTATATAATACCTTGTTGTTTTTATCTGTTACCTCGGCGTAAATATCATAAGCCCCTGTTTGCGAGGGACTCCAGTTATAGGAATAAGGAGAGCTGTTTAATGTCTTTATAAGTTCGCTGTTAATGAAGATATTTACATTATAGTTTTCACTGTTTTCAACATTCTTGCCCTTGATCTCAACAGGAACAGTTTCATTTACACTTACCAGTTCGAATGTCTGGTTTTTTGTAGGTGATGCAAAATATAAATCAAGCGTGCCTGCTGCTTCAACGGTAACAGTCTTTTTTGTAAAAAAATCCAAAGGCAGACGCTCTTTGACAACAAAGAATATTATAAGTGAAATTCCTATAATTAATACAAAAATTATATAAGGAAACCTGTCAGTAAAAAAGGTTTTTTGTTTTTTTAATTTTCTACTGTTTTTATCGTCCATTTAAAATATCCAAATTTTAAAAAATATTATTTAAATAATAATTATATCAGCTCTTGAATAAATAATTATTAAGTATTTGTAAGCTATTTCATAAATAGTGATTAAATAATTACAGGCTCTTTCATAAATAATAATTATAAAAGATTATAACAGCTCGGATACATCAATGCCAACTTAATACACAAAAACCAGAGGCAGTCTTTAAAAAAAATTGCCTGGAATAATTCAATAATATCTTGCACACATCCTTAACCGTTAACAATATTTATATAATTATAATATAAATTATTAGCAAAGCTTCTTTTTTTACAAATAATTATTAATATTATTCGTGAGTCTCCTGATGTTTCTTTCTTTCTTCAATAATAGGTTCTGCCAGGTTTCCAGGAAGATCATCATAATGCGAGAATTTCTGGCTAAAAGTTCCTCTTCCCTGAGTCATTGATTTTAAATCTACCGCATAATTAAAAGTTTCCGACTGAGGAATGGAGGCTTTTATTATCTGATTATGTTTTTCAGCAGCAATACTTATTATTTTTCCTCTTTTTGAATTTACGTCTCCGATAATATCACCCATATATTCTTCGGGGACTGTAATATCGAGCTCCATAATAGGCTCCAGTATTACAGGTGAGGCATCTGCCATACCTTTTTTAAAGGCCATTGAAGCTGCAATCTTAAAAGCCATTTCTGAAGAGTCAACTGAATGATAGGATCCGTCAAAAAGATTAGTTGCCACGTCTACAACAGGAAATCCACCTAAAATTCCTGACAGCAAAGCTTCTCTGAGTCCTTTTTCAACTCCGGGTATATATCCCTTGGGAATGGAGCCTCCGAAAATAGTATTTTCAAATTTAAAACCTTCTCCTTTTTGTAAAGGTCTAAGCTCTATAAGAACGTGGCCATACTGGCCTCTTCCACCTGATTGCTTTTTGTACTTGTATTCGGTCTTTACTGATTTTCTTATAGTCTCCTTATATGCAACTTTGGGTGTTTCCATATTGACTTCTATGTCAAATTTTTCTTTTAGTTTTTCTTTTACTATTGCAAGATGAAGTTCACCCATTCCCCAGACAAGGCTTTGTTTTACCTCATGGTCGTTTTCGAGTCTTATGGTTGGATCTTCTTCTATAAGTCTTATTATTCCGCTGTGTATTTTTTCTTCGTCACCTTTTGCCGCAGGAGTAATAGCTTTTGGGAATATAGGTTCAGGATATACGACTCTTTCCATTTCAAGAGGGTTATCAGAATTTGATATTGTGTTGTCTATGGAAATATCTGTAATTTTTGCAACAGCAACAATATCACCAACAGAAGCCTCATGAATTTCAGACTGGGTTTTACCCTGAATTTTTAGAAGATTGGAAAACTTGAAACTGTTTTTGGGTCCTGAAACAAAATAATTTATTCCTGGCTTCATGGTACCGGAAAAAATTCTAAAAATTGAAAGTTTTCCTATAAAAGGATCAGCCATAGTTTTAAAAACATATGCAGATAACTGTTTTTCTTCTGAAGGATCAATTTCAATACTGTTCTTGCTGTTAATTTCCACTGCATTTTTTATTGAGGCTTCAAGAGGTGATGGGAGCAGATTATTAATATAATCCATTAAAATGTCTATTCCTATGTTTTTTCCTGAACTGATTACAAAAACAGGAATTATGGATCTGTTAATTACTGATTTTCTAAGCACTATGTTTAAATTTTCGGTGTCAATTGCTTCACCATTTAGATATTTCTCTAGAAGTGCTTCATCATTTTCAACAACATTTTCTACCAGAGAGTTATATTTTGACTCTGTAATTTCTTTTAGATTAGGATCAAGATCAATTTTTGTTCCTGTCTTTGAATCTGCCTTATATGTATAAGCAGTTTTATTAAGTAAATCTACAATACCGTTAAAATTTTCACCTTCCCCGACAGGAATAGTAAAAGGTACGAGCGGTACTGAAAAATTTCTATTAATATTTTCAATTGCCTTAAGATAATCTATGTTTTCCTGATCCATCTTGTTTAGCACACAGAAAACAGGGGTATTTTTCTTGTTAAGCTCTTCAATTATTTTTTCAGTGACAGCCTGAATGCTGGCTTTGGGATCAAAAAGAAGAAGTGCACCGTCAATAACCTGAACTGCCTCCATGGTCTGCCCTATAAAATCAAGATATCCCGGACAGTCAATGACATTAATAGTGTGATTTTTCCATTGAAAGTTTAAAATGCTGGAGCTGATGCTAAAACCTCTTTTGGTTTCAAGGGGGCTGAAATCAGATACTGTATTCTTGCTTTCAATTCTGCCCATTCTGTCAATTGTCTGAGAATTAAATAAAAAACATTCAGCAAGAGTGGTTTTTCCTGTATTATTTCCTGAAACAAGTCCGATAACTCTTTTTTTATCTGTATTTACAACCGCCATTAATTCCTCCTAATATATTCCAAATTATAAGAAAAATTTTTTAGATAAATAAAATTGAGAAATAAAAAGTACCAAAAAAACAATGAAAAATATACCACAAAATAGAGCATGTGTAAAAAAATAAAGAAACTCATTTAAAATGACTTAATAACAATTACTATTATTTTTATTTAAAAAAATAAAACCACTGGGTACAGAACGGTAAAATATTAATTAGTTTCCGGTGAGTAACTCAAAGCATAAACCTACATTAAATTATGAATATTTACAACATTTTAAGATTAAAAAAGCCTGTAAAATATGGTAAAATTACTTTAATACAATCACGAATTAAAGGAGAATACTATATGTTTACAGGCCTTAAAAATCAATTAGAACTGTCAGACAGTTCTAATTACAAATATTTTACCAAAGGATAATGAACTTGTAAAATTAAAGAAGATTTTAAACTGGGAAGGCATTAATAATATATATAAATCCTGCTTTAATTCTACTATCGGAAACAAATCAAAAACAACTGATATCGTTCTTGGACTTATTCTATTAAAGCACTTATATAAAAAATCAGACAGAAATTTAATAAATGAACTTCACTTAAATAACTCATATATGTATTTCTGCTCTCTATCTTATGAATCTGTAGCAGAAGCAAACAGGCTTGGGCTAAAATTAATAGATCACTCAACAATAGTTAAGATAACAAAAAGACTGGGTTCAGTTAAAATTTCAGAAATTTTGTCTTTATTTACATCAGAGCTAATAAAAAACAAGATAATAGATGGAAAATATCTCTTTACTAATACTACAAGCTTAGAAAAAAATATAATATATCCTATAGATGTAAGCCTGCCCTCAAGAGTAATTAGGGAAGCAGACTATATAATACAGAATGTAAACTATAAAAAAAATGTAATTATTTCAAGTGCAGTTAAAAAAGCAAAAACATTATCTAAGATTTACTACTCATCATCTAAGAAAACAAAAGATCTTTTAAATAAAACAGCAACCTCCCTTGCCCGTATTGCAAAAGCACAGCTAAATGTTGCCGGTGTTGCTGCAAATATTGAAGGGTCCATAAGTGAAGCCAATATTAAAAGATATAAAAAATTAAAAGAGGTTGGAATAAAAATAGTAAGACAGGCAGAAAACAGGATTAAGGGAGTAAAAGTACGTTCCAGTATACTCTCCTATCTTCCAAAAGGCAAGGTTGGTAAGATTTGTGAGTTTGGAACAAAACTCTCTCTTAGTATGAGTGCCAATGGATATATAACAGCTCATAAACTATATGACAGTAATGTTACCGATGTATTAACTTTAAAAGAAGCAGAGGGTATTCACAGTAAAACTTTCGGCAGAGATTTTTTGGGCGCAGCAACTGACAGGGCTTACTATGACGCAGATTTAAATAATACTCTTGAGAAAAAACATAAAATAGCTCTTGCAATACCGCATAAAAAGAACAGGAGTACGATTATGGGAAAAGACAAAGATAAATTATATAACAAAAGGGCAGCACTTGTGAAGCTAAGATAAGTGAAGGAAAAAGAATGTATGGTTTAGATAAATCTTACTACAAGGGCTTTGATGCAGACAAGATGTGGGCGTGTCTTGGAGTAATGCCATTAAACATAAGAAAGCTAATAAGAGATATAAGTAAAAAGCCTGAACTGATGCTGATGTTTGCAGGATAGATGGTGTCCTTCCGGCAAGCCTGTATGAATTGAATTTTAAAATGTGTTAGCATCGAATATTAAAAAGATATGGAGTATAGCCGATGCAAAAAAACATAACTGCCCCGCAGCCAACACTTGAGGAAGTCAGCATCCACTTTAAAAACTGGCGCCAAATCAAAATAAAACGTCGTGATCCTATTCCTAAAAAGCTGTGGCAGGAGGCAATTGATCTTACCCTGCAGTATCCATTAAGCACCATCTCAAAAGAACTTCACCTGAGATATCTGGATTTTAAAGAACGCATTAATGCCTCAATTCCTGAAATAAAAGATACAGAAATAAATCCAAATTTGTCCTATTTCATTCTGCAATAAATATACCAAAAAACGGATTTTAAAATTATTGTATCTCCCTCAATATAAACATAAACACTATCACCTGTTTTAAATTAGGTTTTTTAAATTGCCTGCCGCTAAAGAATCAGAAACCTTTCTCTTATTTTTACTACCATTTAATCTCATTTTAATTTGGAACGAAAATCTTACTTTCGTATAACTGGGTTGTATTATTTTCCAATAATAATTTAAATAATTATTAGGAACAGGTATAAATAATTGATGTTTATCTTTAAATGGAATTTTGCTAAAATTAAGCAAGCGCTTAAATAACAAATTATTGTTTAATACAGAAAATGACTTAGTGGGGAAAAAAGATGGTAAATTTCAATGACATTGCCAAAATCGCGAAAGTATCTTCAGCGACCGTGTCTCATGTAATCAATAAAACCCGCTTTGTCTCTCCGGAAACAAGCAATAAGGTTCTTGAAGCTATGCAGGAATTGAATTATAAACCAAACCTGCTTGCACGAAGTCTTGCAACGGGCATTACAAATACAATAGGCCTTGTTATATCGGATATAAAAAACCCTTTTTACCCGGAAATCATCCAGGGCGTTGAGGAGTGTGCTGTTCAAAGCGACTATAATATTTTTCTATGTAATACAGATTATGATGTTGGTAAAGGGTTAAAATCCATTAGTGCACTTATAAGAAAAAAAGTTGATGGAATTATTATTGCCTCAAGCCAGGCTGACAATTTTTTACTGGAAGAGCTAATTGAATCTCCAATCCCATTTTTTCTTGTTGACTGGAATGAAAGCAAAATTAATGTTGACAGCATTTATTTTGATTTCGAATCGGGAATAAGGGAAGCAATAGAGCATCTTGTCTCTTTGGGGCACAAAAAGATTTATTTTGTCAGCGGTCCTCAGGATTTAAAAACTGCCTGCATAAGGAAAGACAACTTCATAAGCATAATTAGAAATTATGAAAAAAAAGGAGTATCCTATAAGATTATTGAGGGCAATCATAAAATAGATGGCGGTATAAATGCCGCAAAAGAAATTGAAAAAGAAAAAGATATGCCCTCCTCTATTATCTGCTCAAACGACCTGACCGCAATAGGAGTTATGAAAACCCTTCAGGTCGACGGTATTAGCGTACCGGATAGAATTTCCATAATAGGTCTGGACAACATAATGCTTTCAGAGATTGTTACTCCTGCTCTGACAACGATTGCTCTTGAGAGATATTTAATTGGTAAATCGGCTTCGGAACTTTTATTAAACAGGATAAAAAATAAAAACATACCCAAGCAGACAAAATGCTTTGACACCAGGCTCATTATCAGGACAAGCACAAGCATTGCCAGTAATTCATAATACTTAGTATTTTTATAATTAAAAGAATTTCCGTTCAATTCAGTAAATTTGATAAATTGATTTGAGAATGGCAGCACTCTTTTTAATCCTCGCAGAACTCATCTAAATTATTGTTAATAAAACTAAAAGTCAGTATATTTTTAAAATTATTTGACATTAAAAAAAATATTTTATAGTATTTAAAGTAAGCGCTTGCGCAAGTGCTTAACATATAAACATATGGCTAAACATTTAATTCCAAAAGGGTTCAGTAAGCGGGGCTTTTGTTACCGGACAGGATTATTTTTATGATAAGGTCCATTTATTATAACAATATGTTAAATTCTTATTCAATGCGGGGTTAAGATGAATTCAAGAGAAAGAGCAGGAAAAGCATTAAACCATGAAGAAACAGACAGGGCTCCGATAGACTTTGGTTCCACTCCCGTTACAGGTATAGCTGCAGGTATTGTTTCCAAATTGAGAGAGTATTATAAACTTGACATAAAGACACCGGTAAAAGTTATAGAACCATTTCAGATGCTGGGTGAGATCGCAAATGATCTGAAACAAAAAATGGGAATTGATTTTATTGAACTTCCAGGAAGAAAAAACATGTTTGGTTTTAGAAATGAAAGATGGCAAAACTGGCAGCTTTTTGATGGAACCAAAGTGCTTGTTCCAGAAAACTTTAATACTGAATTTGAAGAAGATGGTTCTGTGCTTCAATATCCTGAAGGGGATAAAAGCGTTTTAGCAAGCGGAAAAATGCCAAGAAATGGATATTATTTTGATGCGATCATCAGGCAGACGCCCATCGACGATAATAATTTGCAGGTTGAAGACAATCTGGAAGAATTTAAAGAACTGAGCGATGAGGATTTGAAATATTTTGAAAAAGAAGCTGAAGATTTGTTTAAAAATACAGATTATGCAATTGTAGCAAATATTGGAGGCATTTCTTTTGGAGATATAGGTGTTTTACCGGCTCCTTCTCTAAAAAACCCAAAGGGTATCCGAGATATCGAAGAATGGTATGTATCCATGATAACCCGCAAAAATTACATTCAAGACATTTTTGAAAAGCAGTGTGAAATTGCTATAGAAAATATGGATAAATTCAGGCAGGCTGTTTCAAATAAAATTAGCGTTATTTTAACAAGTGCCACAGATTTTGGGACTCAGAGATATCCATTTCTCTCAAATGAGTTATATCGGGAACTATATAAGCCGTTTCATAAAAAAGTAAATAACTGGGTTCACAATAACACCAGGTGGAAAACATTTATGCATACTTGCGGGTCAATTGAAAAATTAATTCCTGAATTTATTGAAGCAGGATTTGATATTTTAAATCCTGTCCAGCTTTCAGCTTCAGACATGGATGCCCGGTCATTAAAAGAAAAATATGGAAATCAGATGATTTTTTGGGGCGGCGGAGTTGATACTCAAAAAACATTGCCGTTTGGGACCACCGATGAGGTTACAGGAGAGGTCAAAGAAAGGATAGAAATCTTTTCAAAAAATGGCGGATTTGTATTTAGTTCTATTCATAATGTCCAGGCGAATACACCTGTTGAAAATATTGTTGCAATGATTGAGGCAGCTAAAATATATAGAGTAAAAAATGGTAATTAAATTCTGTAATTTAATAAATATAAAATTTTAAAACAAAATTAGAAATTATTTAATTTTTAAACTGATTTGGCATTGGAAAATAATTAATGGAAAAAATATTTAATTCTGAAACTCAAAAAAAGCAAAAACAACTGCTTTTAAGCAAGTTTGCAGGCTTCAGAGACATTAGTGTTGAGGAGAGCAATATTGTTAATATCCTATCACCGGGCAGAGCAAATATTATTGGGGAGCATACTGATTATAACAGCGGACTTTCGCTGCCTATTGCGATAGATAAATATAAATTTTTAACAGGAATGAAAAATAATTCTGATTTTGTTGAAATATATGACAGCAGCTTTAAAGAATTTTATAAATTTTCATTAAAAAATATCTATTTTGATTCTGGAGTAGAGTGGTCTAATTATGTTAAAGGAGTAGTAAAAGAATATCTGATTCATGATCATAAAATTGGGGGTTTTAGTTTTATTATTGACAGTAATCTTTCTATAGGCTCAGGGGTTAGTTCTTCGGCGGCCATGGAGGTAGGAGTTGCAAAACTAATAGAGCAGCTATTTGATTTAAAAATCAAACCAATTGACACTGTCAAATACTGCTATTCTGCAGAAAATAATTTCGTAGGTGTGAAATGCGGATATTTGGATCAGATTTCAGTAGTATTTGGTAAAAAAAATTATGCCATATTTCTGGATTTTAAGGATTTATCACATAATTATTTACCATTTAATTTGAAAGATTATTTGATTTTAATTATTGATTCAAAAGAAAAGAGAAATCTTTCAAATACGGAATATAACAAACGAAGAGAAGAATGCAGTGAGGCAGTAGAAATATTTATAAAAGTGTCAGACAGGAAAGATATAAAAAATTTATCTGAAATTGATCTTGAAATGTTAAATACCATAAAAGCCAAAATTCCTGAGAAACTCTATGGGAGAGCAAGACATGTAATAACTGAGAACATCAGAGTAATAAAAACAAGGGAGGCTTTAGTAAGCGGGCATATTAAAGAAATAGGCAGTTTACTTAATGAATCTCATAAAAGTTTAAGAGATGATTATGAAGTTTCAACTGAAAGGCTTGATTATCTGGCTGATGAGATAGTTAAGATTGATGGAGTTCTTGGCGCCAGGCTCATGGGCGGAGGTTTTGGCGGAAATATCATCAGTATAGTTAAAGATACTGAGCTGGATAATATAATAAATATAATTGGAGAAAAATATACAAATAAATTTAACAATACTCCTGATTTTATTTGCTGCAAGCCATCGGATGGAGCAAAAAAGATAAACTTTTAAAAATTTAATAAACAGGAGATACAGATATACAGGTGTAGAAAATTAGTTTAATTATTTTCTAAAAGTAATTAGTAAAGAAGGCCAAATTAAGAATATTTTAATTTTAATTTAAACAAAAAAATAACTGTTCAGAGGTTATACGTAACAATAAGGCTTCTTGGGGGGTAAGTTAGTATTATTACTGACTTTAACTAGAATATCTTAATCTGACATTGAGTATGGCTAAACTGGTACGAAATAATTTATTTAAACTGAGGTATTTTTAGGGTACATGTCAGTTTACGGAGAGAAATTTGCAAAAGGGTCAGAGTTAAAAAAATATTAAACTAAATTTAAATAAATGACTCACCAAAAAAATGTTTATCCATTAGAGGCTGGCTATATGTATCAATATTTATAAGATTTATAAAATAAAAAAAGGTGATTCGAAATATGAACATGACATCCAGAGAAAGAGTTTTAACAGTTCTTGATCATAAAGAAGCTGACAGAGTTCCAAAGTTTTCAAGTTTTACCCCTGAATTCGCTTCAAGGCTAAGAAAGCATCTTGGGCTAAAGGACAACCTCATCAATCCGCATGGCACAACAGAGCATGATTTAGATATCGAAATTGGCAATGACATGCTTTTATTTGCACAGGGTTTTGCAAACTCATATTACCAGAGCCTGGATAGGGATTATGTCGACGAATGGGGAATTGAGTGGAAAGTAGTCAGCTATAATACAAGGTTTGGAAAGGGAAGCTACACGGAAATTTCAGGTAATCCATTACAAGACGATATTTCCCTCAAAACATATATTCCCCCGGATCCTAAGATCGAATCTAGGTACGACGGATGTAAAAAAACGATTCAGTGTTATCATAATCAATATGCTACTATGGGTGTAATTGTCTGTACTATTTTTGAGAGTGCATGGGCATTAAGAGGCTTAAATAAACTCATGATAGATTTAATAGAAAATGAAGAAACTGCTAATAAAATTTTAGACATTCCATTTAACTATCATTTGTATGCTGCCAGGAGAATGGCAGAGCTTGGAGTTGATTTAATCTGGACGGGAGATGACATTGGGAGTCAGACATCGATGATAATGTCACCAGGATTATGGAGAAAATATTTTAAACCCCGAATGGCAAGACTTTATTCTGAACTAAAGAGAATAAAATCAGATTTAAAAATAGCATATCATTCTGATGGTTACATAATTCCAATAATTGATGATCTTGTTGAAATTGGCCTTGATATCTTAAATCCAATTCAACCTAAATGCATGAATCCATATAACCTTAAAAAACGTTATGGGAAAAATTTAAGTTTATGGGGGACTATCGATATCCAGGAAACTCTCCCATTCGGCACAAAAGAGCAGGTTATTGCTGAGACAAAGGAAAGGATAAGCATCTTAGGTCCGGGTGGAGGATTTATTATAAGTCCTACTCATCATATTCAAAATGATACTTCTATAGAAAATTTCTTTGCTTTTTGGGATAGCGCAGAAAAGTTTGGTAAGTATCCCATAGTAATTTAAAACTAATTGTTTATTTTTTTTAAAAGGAAAGTAATGTTAAGATTAATTTTGTCTGTCAGGTAATAGTTAAGTGTAATAATAATAAATTATCAGGAGGTAAATCTATGGCTCAAAAACCGATGAAAATTACTATTATAGGTTCCAGCGGGTTCTATGCTTTC
>Ga0247841_10010296_pt1 | contig 12773 bp, 28 predicted proteins | sample LaCruzMarch2015__2_FD_192410 | JGI IMG/M metagenome (GOLD analysis project Ga0247841, IMG submission 192410) | Freshwater microbial communities from meromictic Lake La Cruz, Castile-La Mancha, Spain - LaCruzMarch2015_18m | ecosystem: Environmental > Aquatic > Freshwater > Lake | place: Spain... | reverse complement strand
AAGAGGCGTATCAGGACAGGGAATGCGACGGGGGAATGGGAGACGTTCTTTACGAAAATTGTTCCTGTAGTGCTTGCGGGGCCTCGTGGAGAAACCACTACGAAATTTTCCAGCAGGAAATCATGGAAGGGAGCACAAAACTATGAAAACCATCCCGGCCAAAGAAGCCAACCCCCTCGCCTGTCCAATCTGCGGGGAAGCCTGCGATTGGGAAGTCGGCACCCTCAGTAATAATCGAACCATCGCGGAAGCCTGCACCTGCGGCAATTGCGGCGGCAAATGGATGAACATCTTCAAGATGCGGGATCAGGTCATCCTTGAGCCCGGCGAAGAGTTTCCAGAAGATATTGAGGATGATTAACATGTCAGACGCCGAACATCCCGAGCCCGAGTTCTACGAAGCCCGGTTCATCAAGAACACCCAAGACAAGACCCTCGAAGCAGAAATATACGAGGGGTTTTCTTACGGTGGAAACATCGATGAAACAACCGGGTTCGCACTTCCGTATTTCACGAAAGAAGTATCTGAAGAAATTGCAGGAAACCACAATTTCCCAAAACTGCCAGAACACATGTGCATACGGTACGACGAAGCCAAGGACTCATACCAGTATTCATTCAACGGGGGGACATTCGATTGGGAAGGAGAAGACATCGAAATCGAAGGAATGACATTCCATGTTTACCCCATCGGTCATGGCATATTCCCGTGGGGAGAAATCACCAAATCGTGGATACCGGTCATTCGTTCACAATGCCCGTACTGCGGATGGGAACACCCCGAGGCACGAGACACATGCGACGAATGCGGGCATGAGGTGAGCCTATGATTACCAAACGCATCCGCCCCGATCTTCTCCAAGACGTGGTTGACCTCGAAAACGAGGACACGCTGGAAATTGTCACCCTCGAAATCCCCCGGTACAACAACATGCACGCACGGGGTCTTACCGATGCCCAGATATTCAACGAAATAGCGCTGGCCCACGACACCCCGACGTTCCAAGAGTTAATCGACGAACACCTTCCTGACTGGAAACTGAAACGATTCGCACAGGGTATGGCGAGAACATGAGCAGATTGCTCGAATTCCTCAGCCTTATCATCGGTATCGGGAAAATCTTACTGTTTTTCGCCATACTGATCCTTTCGCCCTTCGCATTCGCCCTCTTGTGGTATCATTTCGTCATAGCAGAACCGATTTCCTCCACCATAATAGGCGTCGTTTGTGGATTGCTATTCGATTTCGCGGTTCTTTGCCTCGTAGGAGCGTTCTCATGATCTCGTCTCAATCCCCCGATACTAAGAAAATGTACCTCCTCGTGACTTATCCCGAGGCACGACCGGGAAACCCGGTCATTCTCGGGCCGTACAATCTCGCCTGCGAGCGTACTATGGCAGCGGTATCCATCCACCACGGTGATCACATCGAGTGTTCCGCATTTATGATGAACATCAAACGGGACGACACTGCCGAAATAGTCCCGTACCCCAGAAAATTCTTCGACCAGCTCCATGCCCGCAAATCCCTGTTTTGCATCGAAGACGGAACCCAAATCGAAGGTTACACCGACGGATGCACATGGAACGGATGGGCAATGCCGTACTTTACCAAGGAGAACGCCATCGAAGTCCTAAAAGAATATCCCGGGAACGAATCAGACGACGAAGACGCGTACAGAAATTACTCTTTCCCGCCCGAAGACTCGTTTTACATCATCAATCCGGATACCGGTACCCCCATCGAAGTCTGGGGCATCGGATCCGGCGCATGGTGCTGGGAAGAAATCGCCGAGGGGGAATAACATTGTTCCCAGAAATTCCTCAAGGATGTGGAAACTGCCTCCTGCGCCAATCGCTCATCATTCCGAACGACTGCAATGGATGCAAATGCAACGGATGCCAACACCGCAGGGATTGCAAGGAAGGAAAAGACTGCCCTCGCATCGAGCCGGCCCAGATCCTTCATCTGACGTGGGACTCTCCCCCAAAACCCGCCTGCACGATCATCTTCTACAGCACTTCTATCCACTCCATGCCAGAATTCAAACAGCGGCTTCTGGAAAAAGTTGCGGAACGGCAAATCTTCGCTGTTCCTCGCCTCATTGAAGCTGCCGGAGAAGTTGCTGAGGAAATGGACTTAACAACCAAAATCCTCGACGAGAGAACAAACGCAATTACGTGGGTGATTTGACCATGACCGGATTCGACAAATGCGACATAACTGACCTTCTGCACGAAAAGATGTGCAGGCCGTGCTCAAAAATCAACGATTGCCACGGCGAAGATGAAGAGTTCAATGAAAACCAGATGTACCTCTGCCTCAACCAAAAAAACATTTCTAATGAGCCCAGCGGTCTCTGCGACTGGTGCCGGTGCGAGATGGTTGGTAACGCCGTTCGTTCTAAATCTACTGGAGACGACGAATTCTGTACCCTTTCCTGCCTTATCGAAGCAATTTCCCAACAGGGGGAAGTCTCTATCATCGGAGACGACCCGGATACAGGTAACGAAATTCTCGAATGCCCCCACTGCCACAAGAAAGGGCCATCAGTAACCGACCGCTGGGGGTCAGAAGGCCCGTTCGAAATAGAAGGTGTCGAATTCTCCATCATGACCTGTCCGTATTGCGGAGGGGTTGCGCCGTTAATCGAGGAGTAATTGAAATGTTCCTCAACGAAGAAGAAATTGACTGGAAGGTTTTACGAGTACAGAAAATGTACTTGCTCTATCTCGGAGAAGATAGTCGTCTTACCGAAAATGAAAAAGCAGCATTAACCGGCCTTTTACGCTTCCTCGATTATATTCAGGACCAAGGTATAAAATCCGGAGATATTTTCAAATCATATGATGAAATATTCACTCACCGGGAATTAGAAAAAGACGCAAAATCCCTGCACCTCCCGTACGAAGTAGTAGACGATGCACTATTTGTCATTCTCGATCCCAAACGTTCTCCCAGTATCGATGGTTGGCTCGACGCATTCATGTCATTTGAAAAGGCCAGCGAATCTCTCGGAAAACTCGCATCTGCGGGAATTCAAGAATTGAAAATCATCACCAAATCTGAATGGTCGAAAATAATTAGGGGGTATTTCGGTGAAACCGACAAAAAAGAACCTTGAAGACTTCTGCATCAAGGCAAATCCTCATTCTGATGAAGGGAAAGGGATGCTTCTGGATCTCGTCGCCTCATTCGAACTCGACGCGGCCAAGATCCGCTCTCACCTGGCAGAAATAAATGCCCCAAGGCCGGATGAACTTTCTAGCAACAAAGCGATGTTCCCCATGCGTCGTCACAAAAAGCGGGAATATAACATCTTTGAGGTCGAAATGGGTTACGTCGGCATCGTATTCGACCAGTATCGTCGCCCTTACTATCAAACTGATAGATGTGCATATATCGGACAAGCCATCGAGCGATCAAAACGCATCGCGGAACTTCTTGCCAAGGGGCAATGCGTCCCCTTCGGGTTCAAACTCGATAAAGGCAAAGCCATCCGCGAGAAAGAAGAACAGGCTCAGGCGGGAGCTGCAAAAACAAGAAGGAAATCGGCATGACCGCTCCCAACTACGACAACGTTGTCCGGTCCCTCGATTTCGAAGGGCTCCGGAAACTCGGTACTCAAACCCTCACGAGATCGGGAGACTACACGTACGATTACGACCAGAATATGAACCGGGTCCAACGATACTACTTCGGTACCTTCCCAAAAGGCAAACTCGCCCAAGCAGTCAGGGACCGGCTACACCAGCTCGATTACACTTCAGTTACCATCTTCGACTCACGGGATAAAGCCATTCATCACATCTACGCAAGCAAGGACGATTAATCATGCACGCTGACCGCTGCATCGCCAAAATCACCAACTTCATCACTACGATTTCCTGCTTCCCCGACCCCTTTCATCCGAACGCCTTCACCGTCAAAGTTGACACCCTTCACTTACCCGAAATGTCCCCTCGTCATGCCAGAAAAAGTAACATGACAGCCCCCGAAGCAGCCAGAATTTTCAACATGAATGCAAACGAGTACGGATTTCCAAAAAGAATAACCGTAGCAGACTTTACGGAGAAGTGAAAGCCAATGGAAGAAACGAAACCCAGCTTATTATCAATCGCATTCGGCAAGAGCAAATGCCCAGATTGCGGAGGCGATTTGGAATACGAAGGCGCGTCCGGTCACAACACCTGCCTCGTTTTCAAATGCAAAAAATGCCACAGGAGAGTAAGAACATGACATTGAAGAAAATAACCCCATGTATCAAACTGAAATTCGAAAGCGGACTTCCTATGATCCCGTATATCGAGATAGCCGGTAAGCGGTTCTATCACAGAGAAACTTCCGGAAATCTCGAAACTCTTCACGCTATCGCAAATGAACATCCAGGTTGCGAATGGGTTATCTGGCCCCGTATAGGAATTGTAGACGACGGCCCTCCCGCCATCTACATCAGAAACCCAGCCCGCGAGAAAGAACTGGAAGCAAAGGCCCGTGCAGCCCTCTCAGCGAGGACAGGATGATTTTATGGGGCATCTCAAAATAAAACCACTAGCCGAGACCGATGTCATTGTACAGTCGTTCGACGATAATGTCAATGCCAGAACCCCCTGCGTCAGCATGACCGTTCACTCTGATCCCAAAGGATGTCTTACCATCACGATTGACTTCCCCCGGTTAACCGGCCAAGCTCGCAAGGATGCACGAAATGTCATCTTCGTTTCCGAGAACGAGGAAATGATGGCGGAAAAATGTGTAGCGGAGATCATATAATGTCCCTCGAACATGACGAAGATCTCCGGAATGAAATTGCCGAAAAAGACCGGAAAGAAACTGAAAAGTCGTGTCGAGATTTACAGAACGATGCCGATGCCAAAAACAACTGGCTTGATGAACAAGCCCGTCTTCGGCACTTGCAACAATCCTGGTGCACGCAGGAGATTTAACATGCCCGATGGTCTTTACATTATCACAGAAGAAAAGTTAAAGGCTGCAATCGGGGCAATATCAGCAGCTGGCATCCTGTTGGGCACTCCCGAAAATGGAACGCTCGCAACCACTCGCAAAATGCTCGAAAACATTCATTCTTGCACGCTCCAGACCATTCCCCGCGACACCTTGATAGAAGAACTCTGCAAAAGAGAGGGAGTAAAATTTAACACAGTAATTCCCAACGATAATGGGACCGAATATTGGATAACGGAGCCACACACCATCATCCTCATACCCCGGAGCCCCTGATGTCTAACCAATCCCGGAAACCACGGCGACGGTATCATTCCCGGTACCCCGCCCCAGAGCCCAATCCGGAAACCCCCAGGGAAAAAGCAGAACGAATAGAACGCGAAACGTACCGTTCTATATCTTTTCTCGGAACAATAATGGCCACAGTATTATGCGCCATGATAGGTGCAAATTACTTCGGCCCCGATACCGGAATACCAATTGGAGGAACAATTGGTCTTATCGGGGCATCGTGGAGTTTCTATATATTTTCTCCCAATCATAAAAAGGAGATAAAACCATGAAGCAAAAACCGACCCCCTGTTACTTCATCCAGACCGGCGTGGGCAACATCGTCATGCGACTCGAAAAAATGGATACCGGGGCGGGAACAGCCTTGACACTTCACCAAATCGTCTCCGCGAACGTCCCTGTCAAAGAAATCCCTTTCTTCGACGTAGAAAAATTCAAAAAATTCTACCGCGCCTCTCTCATCACCAACGAATTCCTAATCCGTATTCTGGAAAAAGGCCAGCACAAATGCAGTTGCTCATCTCCTGAAATTCCCTCCCATGTTTCATTGGAGAAAACCTATGTACCGAAAATCATAGAAGCCCTCAACCTTGCTGAAAAAATCATCAAAGATGATTATCATCATGACGACTCGGTTTTCGCCCGGCAAAACGACGCTCTGCGATACGGAAATCTTTCAGCGGAACTCCGAAATTACATTTCAGCAGTACAGAGGAAAAACCCATGACTTCCACCCACGCAATCTCGTCCGACTTAATGGACCGGATTATCAAACACCTCGAATTCATGAGCAGCGAGCAGGCCCAGAAAACTTTCGTCAGCCCCGACCTTGCTAAACAGATTCAGGCCGACATCGCAGAACTCAACCAGGAACGAGACTGGGTAGTAATATCCGTCCTGCATCCGGGCCGCCTTGTCGAAAGCGCCGACGACCCGCTATCCAAACTCGCATGGGAGAACGCATCTGAAATGGCAAACAATATTGCAAACAATCAGCAATACGACGATGCCCTCGACGACGCCATTTTACAAGAATGGGATAAATTCCTCGAAGATCACAAAGAAGCCGAAAAAATCGTCAAAGAGATTACTGGTGAGTCCTCATGAGCCAGCGTACAAAAGACCGTCACTCTTTTGTCCAAGAAGTCGGGACAATAACCGGCGTCTATACCGGATGTGCATTCCCCAATTCGGTGAAAAAGAAACTTCGACTTTTTTATCACAAAGTCCACGATCGGGCACGTATTAAAAAAGTAAAAGATTTCATCGTCTCCATCGAGACAGAGCTGCAAGGAATTCTCGATCAGCACAATCTCGCACTACACGAACTCACGAAAGCCCGTGCAAAACAATTCACCGATGAAGAAAATATCGAATTCCGCCCCCTTCTCGAAAATCGAATGCATCTCGCAACCGAAAAAGAATACCTTCTCAAGGAACTCGAAAATATCACGAAGGAAATTTCTACAATCGATCTCGCCATTTCTACCACTCGACGTAAAAACGAAGCGGCCGTACAGCAAGAAATTTCCATGCTCACCGAGAAACAAAACCCGGAAATCCGGAAGCATATCTCCGAAGGCGCGGCAAAAATCGAAGCGTTCATCGATGAAGTCATGGGAAAGAAACTAAATGGCTGAACTCCCCCCGTGCATATCGCACAACATCGATAAAAATTATCGATGTACCCTAAAAGAATATCCGGAAAATCGGGAAAAATGCATGTTCCGCGATGGGAGATTCTGTCCCGATTCCTGGAACACCGATTACGGACCCCACCCCAGTCAAAAGGAGAAAACAGATGGCCAAACTCACTTTTAAAAAGACCACGAGCCCAACGCTCGATATTGCCGTTACCGATCACAAAGGAAAAGGCATATGGATCGTTCCAATGGTAGGCCCCAACTCCCCCGACCCGTGGGGAGGAACAGATGGCCGGGAGCACGGACTTTCCCCGGAACATCAGAAAGCACTTCTCCAATGGTTCAAAAATAACTGCCCGAAATTATACAAAGAGGTGTTCGATGATTGAAATGCCCGAATGCGAAAGACTCAAAGCCGTCCAGGAGCAGTCACAAATCATCGGAGAATTCCTCGAATGGCTTGGAGACGAAAAGGGATATTTTATCTGCACATACGGCGACAATGCAGAATTTCCTCAGCTACCTTTTTTGATCAGTGATTCCCGCGAGCGCCTGCTCGCCGAATTCTTCGGCATCGACCTCGATAAAGTCGAAAAGGAGAAAAGGGCATTGTTGGAAGAATTGAGGAAAAGTGATTAAAATGTCGCTTCTTCCGAAAAAAGGATATTTCTTATGTCCAAATTGCGGTACTCCAGAACGGGATGGCCGATTAGTAATCAAAAAACACATCGATTATTCGAATTTGGATCTAATAAAATGCACAAACTGCAAATCACAATTTATCCGAAAAGCGCAAATTCCTGATGGGTACAGTATCCTCCAAAGATTCCTACGAATGATACATCTTCCCCCATTCCCCCAGTGGGTTGTATGGTTATGTCCTCATTGCGGGCACCCCGATCAGTTCGGATTTATTGTTACCGGCAACAACATCGCATCTTGCAAATGGTGCGGAAAGTCCTTTAACCGGTATAAAATGACACCGGACAACATCAGTAAACGCTTCGTTCGTTGGATAACTGGAAAACATTACTGGGGCCCCGAATGGTGGCCGGAGGAAAACCAATGACCCTTCCGATTACTTTTACCATAGCAGGAATAGCTCTCATTTTCTCAAGTTTGGGAGTAATGATATTCGTAATTTCGAAATTTGTTCCTTGGGAATGGCACTGCGATCAGAAAATTTCGGGATATGCTGAAAAATCATTATTGATAGCAGCACTATTATTTTGCGTATCGTTGATAGTTTTAATCGTATCCGTTCTCTTAACCGGAGAAATGCTATGAAAGCTTTTATCCTTCCCCCTGGTAACCGTGTCCAAATCGGAGACACCATTTACAATACCAACAACAATCAAATCGAACAATCGCGGGCCGGCCGGCCGGGTCTGGCCGAAGAGTCCCTGAACTTCGTCGATGTCCCCTGTAAAAGCCTGGAGTATGCTATCATCGCAGTGACTCTTGCATCACGGAAAAACAACAAACACGGAGAAGACAATGTTCCTCGATCCTATCCTCGCAAAATTGGTCAACGAGCAGACAGTTATGTTCAATGATCCCGAGAGTACAGTAGAAGAACGAGAGAAAAAGCACAAAGAAATCCGAAAACGACAAGAGGAGTTGAGAACCCAAAAATGACAAAAATTGATTGTGAACGGAAAACAATTATTCCGTGCAATAACGAAAATATACTTTCCTGCGAAAATAGATGTCTATTACGCGGAATAACTCCGGCTCTATGGTGCCACAAGTGGCACGAAAATCATTCCAAAGACCGGATTATTCATGCCTGTGAAGACGGATTCAAAGAAAAACCATTGCACGTCCAGCAAATGGAGGCATACTGCTCCTCCACCAATCGCTGTAAAACATGCGGTAAAGCGTGTAAGCAACCAGAGGAAAAATAATGTTCCGCGTGTCAACCCTTCTCGTCAACGATACTCCGGAAAAGCGTCAGCAGGCCACAGAACAACTTATGAAACTCGTTCCGAAGCAAATACCAAAATACTGGGTTAAAACAACCTGGTCTCGTGGTCTCCCTACAGAAATCGTGTTAACGGAGTTGTCAAAGACGAGGATGTTGAAAATGTCTTCAAAAACTACATGCAGGAATACATCGACGACATAGTAAAACCCGATATCCCCGAACAATATCGTGAATATTTCGACGAAGACCGATTCATCGACGATATCAAAGACAATGACGGCATGGGTGGAATGGCTTCCTACGACGGCGATGACAACGAAGTCTATGTCAGAGACCAGATCTGGCATGTGTTCAGGGTGAATTAAAGATGGCAGACAGAGATCCAGGTGAATATATGAAAGGTGTCATTGAAAAAGCGAAACAATACAAAGAGTGTCCAGTCAACATAACAGGAATATACGATCTCGGTCCTAACTTCACAGACCGATATACGATAATGACAACCTCTATCGATGGCGAAACCAGTGAAACACGAGCACTTATTTTCGATGACCAAGCCGATCTTTACAGCAAACCTCACGGAGCACATTGGCTTTCAATTTCCTTATCGCAACCTCTAGGAAAAAGAATCTTATTTAAAGATCTCCCCGCCGATATCCAAAACTATCTCGACGATTACGATATCAAGACTCAAGAAGATAGACAACTGCGCGAATGGGCGCGAAAACCGCACGATAGCGTTTCCTACTTTCTTCGCCAACTCGATGGACCCGAGGCAAACATTGAAGATTTTCTCGACTGGATTGCCGACAGAATGATTTACGTTTATAAAGAAAAACCCAATGCCGATTTTATTCTTTCTATCAGGAAACGAGCGGCATCTGCTCGTTCAATACGATTCAAATCAACATAAGTTCCCTCTCTTTAATTAAAACCCCAACTTTTATTCTAACTCAAACCCTCATTACTTACAGGTGACACCTTGCCCCTCCCCGAACTCGAAACCCATCTCCGCGACCTGCTCAAAGATCCCGCTACCGTGCCCGCTTTTGCTGACTTACTATTTCCCAATGTTATTGGTCACTCCGATGTAAAAATTGGGCTTCTTGCAATGATGACGAGCCAGTGGGATGCACCCAACGAGCGACAACGTATACACATTTTACTTCATGGGAAACCAGGTACAGGAAAAAGCGCTCTTATGTTTCCATTAGAACGAAATTGGGAAGCGAAATACATCTCTTCTTCCCCAACCGCTGCTTCACTTAAAATGGATGCACGTAGAAAAGATCGCGGGGCGCAAATATTCACTAAAAACGATGGCAATATTATATGTCTCGATGATATTGAGCTCTTTGCAGATATGGATTCCTCCCTACGCGATATAATGGAACGCGGATTTTTCTCTGATAATAAAGGAGGAGCAGACACCGAATATCCAGCAAGGTGCAGAATATTGGCTGCGACCAACGATATTCGAAAGATGTCTCTACCAATTATAAGCCGATTTGATCTCATTTTTAATTTTAATTTTCCTACTGTTTCAAATTCCCTGGACATCGTTCACCAAATACTTAACAATTCAGAAGAAGATGTTGAATATCTTCCCATGCTTCAACATTACATATTCCTTACCCGTAATCACAAACCAGTGACAATAGAAAAAGAAAAAATCGAAAACCAATTTAAAATCTATTTTGAAAAACATGGCTTGCCTCACGAAGACGGAGGTCAAACCGGAAAAGAAGGTAGGTGGATATCAACGATAATGCGGCTTGCTACTGCACGAGCACGTATGGTGCTAGGGAACGTGGGTCCTGCCGAAATATCCTTTGCTCTTGAAAACAAATACAACAGTGACAAAATAATTGGATAATACAAATGGGACGCCCACGCCTTCCTCCGGTTTTTAAAACATGCCCGGTGTGCAACACCGAATTTATAGTTTCATCCAGACACAAAGATAAAAAATGTTGTTCTACAGAATGCGCAGGAAAAGCAAAGAGAAATAAATTTAAAATAAAATGCTTGGAATGCGGAAAAGAATTTGAAGTAATTTCTTCTAGAAAGACCGTGGCAAAATATTGTTCAGAAGAATGTTATTACAAAGCAATTCCTAAATTATATAGTAAAGAGAACAGTCCAAATTGGAAAAAAGTAAAAATAACATGTCAAGAATGCGGAATCGAATTCGAAGTCATTCCTTCTCATATTGGAGACAACAGTGGAAAATTTTGTTCTTCTGAATGTTATCATAAATATCAATCAAAAATATATCGAGAATCTAACAGTCCATCTTGGAAAGGTGGAAAAATAAAAGTTATTTGTCAGGAATGTGGAACAGAATTCAAAGTATTCCCAGAAGCACTCAAATCGGAAAATGGTAAATTTTGTTCACTGGAATGCATGTATGCATATCATGGAAGACATATACGAGGAGAAAACCATCCAATGTGGAAAGGAGGAAAATTAAAAAAGACATGCGAATGGTGCGGAAACGCATTTGAACTCTATCCGAGTGACATAAAAGCAAATAGAAAATATTGCTCGAATGAATGCTATTTTAAATCAATTTCCGGAGAAAACAACCACAATTGGAACGGGGGTTCCTCATTCGACCCTTATTGCCCTAAATTTAACGAAGAGTTCAAAGAGCGCGTTCGTGCTTTCTTCGAATACCAATGCCAAATGCCAGGATGCGGGCACATTTGGAAACCCGGAGAAAAGAAACTATCAGTACATCACATCAACTTTTTAAAGGATTCCTGTTGCAATCCTTCGATTCCTAGATTGTTTGTTCCTCTTTGCTCAGGAAAATGTCATATAAAAACCAATGGAAATCGTTCATATTGGGAAAAATTATTCACAGAATTAATAATGACAAAATACAACGGTCAATGCTATCTCCCCAAATACCAACCCAACCTTTAAAACCCCATGAGGAAATGAGTTATTATGACTGACGCGTACCACGTAATCGTAAAACGAAAAGATGGATCTCTGACCAAATCCGATAAAGAGAAAGAGTCATCTGCAATAAAATCAGCAAAGGCCTTCATTAATTTCAAACAAGAACCTGCTGCACTTGTCATCCAGAACAAAAAAATTATATTTTCGTTACCAGAGGAACCCGATAAAAAATTCGTTTCCGAAGCCATGAAAAAAGCTTACGATACCGGGCCCGAGAAACCCACTCACGTCAAGCCCGCTATCAAACCCGCCACGCCCGATAAAACCATCGTTCCGGCCGAACGTATCCGCTCTCTCGCCTCCCAGTACGAAAAGGAAGTAGGGGCCGGCCAGATTGTTATCCCCAAGACCCAGAGGAAAGCCGACCCGTGCACCATAAAGATTCTGGAAAATGCCTGCGTCGCCTCGTCCCTGGGCCAGGGAGTTCCCCTGGAAGCTGCCAAGCTTATCTGCCATGACAGTGGAGTAGAAATCGAAACGCTCGCAATCAGAATCGCGTCCGGCAGCGTCACGCTTGACCAGGCGCTCGAAGAATTAGTAGGTGCCAAGATGGAAGAAGAGAAAGCCCCAGTGACCCCCGTTTCAAATGCCCCAAATATTGCCAAGATCATGAGAGGCCGGAAAGACAAGATCTTCCCCAAGACCCGCGTTCGTGAAGATATCGGGACCGGAGAAGAAGATCTCAATACTTTAAAAAATCGTCAAATTTTGGAAGGAATCATTATCTATATTAAAAAAGAACACGACCAGAAAATCCATGACATGATCGCTTTTTCAATGGGATACACCCCATCCAGCCTGGTTAATATGCATTATCCGTCTCGTCGTAACGATTTCGATTACGAAAGAACACTCTCACTCATGCGCCCAAGCTATAAAGATCCCTTATGGAGAGGGGCCGGCGGACGTATTGGAAACCCATCCATATTAGTCAAACGCATTCAAGACCAATTTTCAAACGAAGAAGTAAAAATAG
>Ga0247841_10010295_pt1 | contig 12773 bp, 10 predicted proteins | sample LaCruzMarch2015__2_FD_192410 | JGI IMG/M metagenome (GOLD analysis project Ga0247841, IMG submission 192410) | Freshwater microbial communities from meromictic Lake La Cruz, Castile-La Mancha, Spain - LaCruzMarch2015_18m | ecosystem: Environmental > Aquatic > Freshwater > Lake | place: Spain... | reverse complement strand
GCGGTTCGAGTGCCACCATTGCGGGTTTGTCCTGCATGCCGATGTCAATGCTGCATTCAACATTGCGACAACGCCCCTCCGGCATGCGAGCCTGGAGAGTCTTTCAGAGCACGAAGAGATGCGGGCATTCATGCTATCAAAGAAACAGATGCGCAGGATTGCAAAAGCAGAGGCCCGGCACAAGCCGGTACTTTCCGTTGCGCCAAACGTACCGTTAATCACTGTTATGTCAGGTTGTGAAAACCTGCTTGCGGTGCTGGAATAAGCATTCAATTTTTCCTTTGGGGCGATTGCATAACGGTATGACAGGAATGATGTGCCGGTGTCAACATTTGATATAGGAAATACTTTCGGGACTGTACATTATTCAATCTGTTATGTGATACATAAAACAAAGGATGCTATGATTTGTTTCATACCCCCGACCAGATTCGAACTGGTGTCGCCAGCTCCAAAGGCTGGCATGATTGACCACTACACTACGGGGGTTCTCGACGAATAGACCACTAATCTAACATTTGCTAGATTCAGTGATCACATCTCCCTTTTATTTCAATGTCTTAACTCAAAAAAGCATTGATGATCTTTATATTGAGGATTGCTGATTTGGAAATACTATGATCGAATTTCTTGTTGCACTTGATACATACGGTAAGGATGAAGTTACTAAACTATTTTGGAATTGGATCAATGAATATCTGTCCCATTTGGAGGGTGTGTGTTTTTTCAAATATCCGATATTAATTGTAGAGTGCCACAATTAATGTCCGTTTTGTTGACAGAGTTTATGTCCGCTTTTGATATATTTTCGGTCTTTGTTGAAATTGATTTTGTTCATATAGACTGATGCAGGAGTCATCCAACCCAGGATCTCCTGCTTGCGCCAATTATTGTATTGATGGTCGAAGTTCCAGAGTTCTTTCTTGAAATGGCTGATCGAACGAAACTCTTTGAGAGCTATAAGTTCTTGGTAGAGAGTCTTGTGATAACGTTCGATCTTGCCGCGACCTTTTGGGTTGTATGGTCGGCCGAAGATTAACTTGATTCCGTGTTTCTGTGCTTCAGCTTTGAAGACTTTTGCGACAAATTGTTTTCCATTATCGAGATAAATTTCACGCGGGATTCGTCCGTTGCGAAGTGCCCAACGGAGAGCATTGACCGCTGATGATGCATCTTTGTGAAGGTAGACCTTACTCTTCACCCGATAACGTGAGCAGTCATCAGTAAAACCGGTGACATATACCTTACCGACTCCTCGGATACGAAACTGAAAAGTATCGCCCTGCCACATGCTGTCAACGTGTAAACGTTGGAATCGCTTTCCAGCGGGTTGGGGTTTAGCTTTAACACGAATGAGAAGTCCATGTCGTTTGAGGATTCGATGAACAGTTCGCCAGGAACATGGGAGATTGAACTGGTGCTTGATACGACGAGCTCCCCATGCAGGATATTTCTCTTTTAATCGGATAATCCGTCGTTCCAACGCCAGGGATATTGCATGAGGGGACCGTTTCGGCCCGGTCTTCTTTGGGTGTAATCCGTTCTCCTGGTCCTGACTATGGGCCTTTGCCCATCGTCTCACTGTCCTTTCTGAGATATTGTACGTCTCTCCGATCTCCTTTGCACTTCGTATCCCCTCATCATAGAATACGACTGCCTTGGTTCTGATTTCCATTGTCGCTTTAAACCTCAAGCACCTGTTCGGTGCTCTTGAAAGCGGACATAAATACTGTCACTATATTAGGACAGAAACTCTGGCACACTACAATTAATAACCAAAGCCGGGGTTACCCCCAAAGTTACTTTTTTCACAGTCTCATCAGACAGTTATTATCCGTTGTTTGCCGTACCATGTCGAAGCTTTTGAGACATGTCATCTATCATAATATCTGCATCTTCAGTAAGAGATCGCCGACATTGGCTGCAGAACTTTTTACCCGAGTGGTTAAAGGTGCAGAATCGGCACATGTGATAAGCATTCTAAATATTTTATATTTTTAATCAAAATATTATGTTTTTAAGAGGACGGGACCATTGTTCTTTTTGGAATACATATACTGGTAGACTATCCATCCGATAACTAATCCAATAGGATAAAACCAGAGATCTGTTTTATCAGCGAGCTGAATAAATGAAAGTATCACTCCACCGAAAACTGCACCTAATAAACCACCAAATACATCGACCGTAAAATTCTGGAATCGTCTTAAAAAGAATAGAATCATCCAGCCCACAAGAAACCCTACACAGAGCAATCCAAGAATTTCAACAACGTTATACATAATATATTGAAATCTTTTTAAGGTAATATATCTTGTGAAATAATTGTTAATGAAACTTAAAAAAAAATATACAGATTACATTTTCAATTGGTTAAAGAAATACATCTTATATCTCATCAAAAAAACAAAAAAAGGTGATTACTGAATATAAGCCACCCGAGAATACTCATAGATACATTTCACTAGAACATCATAAAGATCGTGATGACGGTGATTGTATCGGAATTCCAACTCTTTCAAGTATAGCGGGAATTTCCTGGGATTTACACCATGATATTTCATCAATCGTTCTTTTGCAAATGACCAAAATCCTTCGATACCATTGATGTAGACCTTCCCATTAACGAATCTTTTACCATGATCGATTCTCATATGACGAAACCCATAGGAGATGAGGCCGTTATAACTTCGAAATTTATCCGTGTAAATGAGACTTCCGCGTTTCACCTTCTTGATCGCCATAGTGAGGAGAGTTTCACCGGAGACATTCTGAACAACTTCTACTCGGACTTTTCCTCCGCGCTCCAGGATACCGAAGAATGGGATCTTACCGACAGCTCCCCGGCCACGGTTTCCTTTTCTCCTTCCGCCAAAGTACGACTCATCCATCTCGATCTCCCCAGAGAGAGTGAATGAAGGATAATTATCAGTAGTGACGATTGACTGCCTGAACAAATTGAAGAGATCGTAGACGGTGTTATAGGAAAGACCTAACTGGTGAGCAGCTTCACGAACTGAAGTATCCAACTCGAAAAGTTTGATGGCGATTAATACTCGGACTAAGGGAACTATCAATCCTTCAAGGATACTTCCTCGTCTTGGCTCCCATTCTTTCCGACAACCGTAACACTTGTACTTGCCGCGCCTTACTCGACCTATTCGATTACTCTTGCAATACGGACAAGTATCAAACCGTTGAAGAATGCCTTGCGCCTTAAGGTATTCTTCTGATTTTTCTTCAGATATCGTGTATCGTTGGAGTTCTATTAGGTTCATCCTTCCAACCACCTGAGTTTATCATGGTGGTCGTTATTAAGGAATCACCAAATTTTAAGATCCTATCATTATATCTGCCCGCTTTTCCCCACCGATTTTCTTTACAGATTCTTTCTGCTCATATATTTTTGACCCTTCGGTTTTCTCAGTATGCTCCTCACGCTTCTGAATTTGTTTCGGAAGACAAGCCAGTATTTCCCTGCTTACCTTGAGATGTTCTTTCATAACATTTGACAATTCAGCCAGGATTTTATTTTGTGCGACTAATAGTGACTCAAGTTCATATGAAGAATTAATTGCAGATTCGAGGGGCTCTTCAACAGGCTGCAGTTTCTTTAAAAAATCACTGCGGCGTTTCCAAATTTTACTGATGCTATCAATTCCTTTCTTTTTAGTTGGAAAGATCTGCCGATACCGTTCGTAGAACTCATGACTGTCGCCACACTGGACAACGAGATCTATCTCGGCTTCATCGATTTTCTCGTATTTTCGTTTGTGAGTCTTTGGCATGGAGTAAAACATTGGATATTTTCGGATTTGAATCTTTCTTCGTCAGAAAAATTCATCATTAATAAAATAGAATTTGATAAATACCAAACAAGAAACCCTTAAATTAAAAAAATCTAAATTTGAATCAGAATCTCATACATAAAATTTGGTTTGCTAAAAGTTTGGATTTTATAAATGATTGACAGAAAATAGAAATTTTTTGATTTTTTTCAAATAAATAATGATCGTAGTCGGAAAACATTGATTTCAATAACATTTGATTATTACAATATAAAAAAAACATTGCAAAACTTTCTAAAATATTCTTAATTAAAACACATTATACGAGCGTGATAGTGATTATATAAATAATTTGGAATGATTGGTTTTTCAGAGATGACTTGAAGATGTTTTAAAAATAATTGTTTTTAAAATAGATACGATGAAGTTTGGATTTCAAAACCATTAGATTAAATAAATATTGCTAAAAGATTTGACTAAATTAAGAAAAGATTAATTTGAACAAAAAATAACTTCGTAAAATGGTATTAAAAAAAAATGGAAATTATCAATTTTATGGTATAACATTATAATAAAAATGATAACTTTTGATTTGATAAGATATTTATTATCACAAAAATAATTTATCTAAATCATTGGATTTAACATTTGTTTTCACGATAATCTTCTGAAATTGGATTGAATTAAATTAAATAATTTCTAATTTTCAAAAATACGGCAATCGAATTCTCCTTAAATCACAGACCCATTTTGATTCTCAATTATTTCGCATAAGTGATGAAAGTAATCAGGATCTCACTCAATCCCTTCAGAATTATCGTACATGAAAATTTCCATAAACATGAGATCATCGGAAGAAACCCAAAGTATCCAGAAAAAACCAGACTTCCGAGCATAGTAAGGGGATTCAAATGATGCTTACTTTTTTGTAGATTTTCCTCATATTACAACCAAAATTTTCCTTATATTTTTTCATTTTAAAAATTTTATCCGGTTCATCATATTTTTTTTTAAACCCGTATGATGTCAAAGACTTCATAATAACCTTTGAAAAGTTTGCTTCCCAAACTCAATTTCATTTATATGCTCTATCTTCAGAAAATTTCAAAATTTAATATGAAAATCTCCCAAGCATTTTCATTTTTTATGCTTGTGGCCCTTTGACATCATGCTCGTTTTCATGACAAAACATGAACCAGTTATAAGAATTTTATTAATGCTCCTAATCTGAAAGTATTCCGATAGAAAAATTACCCCTAATCATATAGCATCATACGGTTTATAGTAGATAATTAACAAATTAGTAAATAATTCAAATACTCCCAGATTTGAGGCTAAATATGAAAATAAAAGAAAATATGCGATATTTTACATAAATAAAAAGTGATCGAAAAAGAAATAATTTCAATTCAATGAAAATTTGTAAGAAAGCTTATGTTTTATCGTTTGTACCAGATAGTGGGAAAAACTGTTGGTAGACCTGCCGACGCTCGTCAATATCGGTATGAAGATAAATCTCTGTTGTTTTGATCGAAGTATGCCCCAGGTTTTCCTGGACAACCCGTAGATTCTTTGAACGTTTGTAAAGCTCACTTGCATAACTATGGCGGATCTTATGCGGGGTGATACCAACGGGAGCATAATGCTTAAAAATATGCTGAATAGCACGAGGGGATATGTGTTTTCCCTGTTGACCAATAAATAGCGGACCCACAATTCGGGTTCCTATAAATTTAAGAATATCAGAAAGAGTATCATCATCAACAAAAACAATACGAATCTTGTCTCCTTTACCTCGGATACGGATTGTATGCTCATCAAAATCAATCTCTTCAATATTCATTTCACATAGTTCTGATACACGGACACCTGTGGCATAAATTGTCCTGACGATAAGCTTGTCACGTGGATCTTCTATTGAATCTATAAGCCTGAGCACCTGATTATGCTTGAGATATTTCACATCCTGCTGTTTTATTTTTGGACGATCGATACCCATTAAAGGGTTTGTACTGACTGCACCCTGAGTATAGAGGAACCGGTAAAAAGAACTTAACGTCGAGATAATTCGATGATATGTCTTTGGTTTGTATGTTCGCATTGATGAGACAAACGAAAGGAAGTCAGTAACAATTACTGGAGTTACTTCCACACTGGTATCAAGGCGGGCATTCTCAAAATCCTTCCAGTAGATGACGAGTTTGGTTTTTTCTGTATTCCTCCGAAGCCAGACATAGTAAGCGAAGTGTTTGATCACCTGCTCATAACTGTCAAGTGTACTGGAGGAATAATTGCGCATCCGCAGGTAATTCCGGTAGCTTTTGAGCCACGCCGAGAAATACCCGTTTTCCATGCTCTATTCTATCTTATCTCGTGTAAATAAAGGTTTTCGTAGAATACCTATTCTGCGAAGTTTGGAAATTTGAACAGTTTTATTCAGCTTATTTTGTAAACAGGCAATTTGCGCAATCAAATTTTGATGAAAAAACAAAAATTGGACCCATATCTCCATTCCCCGGTGCAAGGAAAATATAGATTCATCACTCCAAATTGATATGAGTGAAGAAAAAGTTCGATCTCAAAACAGCCCTTTTTTTCACATTGATGGTCCAGAGTATCCAACACCCCTACGATCATCGACCGGATGCCCGCTATTGCCTTACAAACACAATTAACGTCGAGAGATAAAAATCCCAATCGGAATCCTTTTTTAGAATGTGCTAAGGAAAGATTGACTAATTACTTTTTTGATCCAAAAATGTGTACAGTCCCAAAACGTATTTCCTATATCTGACGTTGAACCGAAGATAAATTCAACGATGAAGTTGACGATGAAGAAGATACGATGGATAATCTGTCAGAAGGAAAAAAAACGAATCCTCCGGAATAATGGCTAAGATCCAGCACATAACGAGAAGACGAGTGGATCAACTCTGGAAGCAGTATCGTTCAACCGGAGAAATTCCAATAATTGGAGAGGCAATGGGTCCACCGAAGAAACGAGTTACAGATGAGGAATCCTCTGTGATTGACGAAACTTACCAACCATTCCGGTATGGTGCAAGGATGTTAGAAAAATTGATCAGGAAGACCTATACCCTAACTATCTCTCATAACCGGATACACAGATTTCTGATGGACCGGAAACTCGCCAGAGCTGAATCATTCAGGCGAAAACAGCGGAAATGGGTACACTATGAGCGAAAACATAGCATGTCAGCCGGACACATCAACGGGCATGAAGATCCAATCAGGGGGCTCAAGATCTGTGCGGTCCTGGATGACTCCTCACGAAAAAACCTGGCAATCGATGAATTTGCTACCATCAACACAGAAAATTCAATTGTCGTTGTTCAACGAGAAATTCAGAAATATGGACCAATATGCCCACTTCGTGAACGGATTATGGATCATGGCAGCGAGTTAGGCACTCATCGGTGAGATGAGAACGGAGATTGGGATAATGAATTCAAACAATATCTCGGAACTCATGATATCAGACCTATTCTTGCACGGGTAAAACATCCCCAAACAAATGGGAAAATTAAGAAATTGTTTGATACCTACAAACGATTCTGATATGATTTTGCTTCTCTCGATGAATTCATTTTCTGGTTCAATAACCACCCTATCGGAAGCCTTGATTTCGATAGTATTGAATCTCCGGACCTTGCATTCGGGAAAAGATTACCCCATGAGGATATCCTTGGTATCGACATCAGAGTTTTTGATTGGTGAATTGATGAAACGTTCAAGTTATCTTAAGCTAAAATTATGAGAAATAGTATCAGGACTCGACAAAAAGTCATAATTAGTAAAACCGGTATTATATACATTCTCTAATCAGAATACGAAACTGAAATGTATCGCATCGCAACAAGTCATCAACGTGATACTGCTGAAATTGTTTACGGGTGATTGGAGTTTAGATTTCAGATGAATGAGAAATCCTTGCCGTTTGAGAATCCAATGAACAGCTAGCCACGAGGAATGTAGACTATATTGGTAGTTGATAAGAAGTGTAGCTCTCATTCAGATATTTCTCTTTTAGCCGGATATTAGTCGTTCAAACGTAGGGGATATCTCTTTTGTGGGGATAGTATCTGCTCTGGCTTCATTGATCGTAACCGTTTTTTTACCGGATTTGAGTGTTCACAGTTTAAGAAACAAAAACCAGAACGCACGGTAATCAAGGAAAAACAATATTTCTAAAAAAAAGGAAATAACTCCAATTTTTGAGTTTTATCTAAAAAGGAACTTATTTTAAGCAATCTGATGAATCTGAAATAATACTGAATGTTTTTAAATAAACCATATGATGCTATACGCAATATAGCCCATATTATGACTTTTTCAATACCCAAGGCAACGTTTCACCCAAACGGGTTCATATTATACAAAACGAAACAGCAAACCAGAACAACAGATGAAAAAAGGTTCATCCAATATTCGAGGGAAATTTATTTTACGCAAACACGACCACAACAAGTATTCGGGAAAATTTTAATTTGGTATTTCTGACGTCGTACCTCAAAGTGAATGAATATAGACAGAAATTACAATCTGAAATTTTTACAGAAATTGCCCGGTGGGCACGCCGGATTTGTTACCAATCATGCAGTGTTGATACAGCAAGATGTATGGAATAACCATCGCATCCGATACATACTTCTCAAGGTCTTCGCTCAATTTATCAGATAAAAATGTAGGCTTATGCAACTTCACCATCAGATACCAAAAAGGATTGTTTGATCATTTTTAGTTGAGCCATATTCAAACTGGAAGAAGATCCTTAAACATTATCCAACTATTTTCGCAAAAAAATTTCCCTACGAATATAATCAGCTTGCAGATCAGTCTCAAAAAATAAGAATGTCTAGCCAACCAAAGAAAAAGCAATCAATCTCCGTATTTTTAAGATAAAAAAAATGAAAACAAAAAAAGCCAATTCAGGATTTGTTTTTGAATTTATTCGATTTTGTACTCTTAAATTATGAATTCATTCATCCACATCAGACGTAATTATTACCCATAATAAACCTTATAATGCTATATACAAAGCAGTCAAATTATCAACAATCTCTTGAAGAATAATCCCAAACATGGATAAACCAATTATTCAAAGGTGTACGAGAATGGACAGCGCAAACATTCAGCAGGAGATTAATAAATATAAAAAATTCAAGAAAGTCGATGGTGCAACTTATCGCAAAGTGAACCAGTTTTTACGTAAGCGGACCTACATCACCGCCAGGGAATGGGCACTTGCACGATTATGCACAGATTTCCGCACATCCGGCGGAGCTGAAATGACATTCATTGGTAACCATCTTCCGGAACTCGTCCCATTTATGGAAGATACATACACCCCACAGGCAGTGAATCAGGCAAGAAATTCATTTAAAAAAAAGGTGCGTAAATCAAGCGCCACATTTTTTTACGGGGCTATGTGCGGGTTCTTTACTACGGACGAATTAGACGATCTGCTCTTTGAAGCCAGCGAAGTTGCACGGTTTTTACTTGAAGTTGAAGGGACAACTCTGGATATAGATGAAGAGATCGATATTGAGGATCGTATCACCCAGGTTATGCGGAGTGTTGGAGAAGCTGCAAAAACAATACTCCGCACAAGAGGAGAAGAAACCGAAGATGGAAATATGACTCGTGTCAGTGAACCACATCAACTGAAAAAAATCCCCGTCTCTCTAAAAACAGATATCTCAACCCCTCAAAAAATAAAGAGAAGAAAGAAAAACACAGATAATCAACCTTCACAAAGCCCCCACATTGGATCTGCTATTATTGAAAATGTGGAAGTATACCCTGTAATTACAGAAAAAACAGCTATAAATGGAATTATATCAACTATAAATATCCCACCAAGTGCTTCAAGGGTCATTAATCAGGAACAGAAGATCAATTCCTCTTTGCCCACAACCCCATTGGCTTTACCAAATAAGGATAAAAAAAATATCCAAGATCACTACCCCATTAAAGAAGAACAAGAAATTCCTGGAGACAAGATCCAATGAAGATAATTCAGGTTGTTGGCAGATCAAATACTGGAAAAACTACATTTATCAAACAGCTGATACCAAAACTCAAAACGCACGGGCGTGTTGCAGTTATCAAACATCTCGGAGACCATGAATTTGAGCTTGAAGAGGGAAAAGACACAACCGGTTTTTTTGATTCTGGTGCTGACATATCAGTAGGAATCGACGCACATAAATCCGTAGCTGCGATACGTAACAATTCCTTGGAGAGTTCATTGCAGCTTCTCTTTGACCAGGGAATTGATTTTGCCATTATAGAAGGATTCAAACAGCGAAAATTTCCCAGAATTGTTATTGGTGCTCTCGAAACGGACCACTGTGTTCTCACAAACCCGTGTCCCGATGAAGTCCTTGCATCAATCGATGCGTTTGAAGAATTTTATCCAAAAAAATCGCTGGAGTGAGAAGATATGGAAGTAAAAAAGATACAAAAACGGTTGTTCGGTACTAATGGAGTGAGAGGGATAGTTGGAAAAGACCTGACACCTGAACTTGTCCTTTCAATTGGGGAAGCTTTTGGAACAATGAGGAAGGGACGGATTGCTGTTGGAAGAGACACAAGAACAAGCGGTGAAACTCTTATCAATGCAGTTAAGTCAGGTCTCCTCGCAGTGGGTTGCGATGTAATTGACTGTGGTATACTCCCGACACCAGCACTCCAGTATCTGGTAAAGGATCAATTTGATGGCGGGGCGATGATCACCGCATCTCATAATCCTCCAGAGTATAATGGAGTTAAAATCATCGAATCTGATGGAACAGAAATGGGAGATGAAGAGACCCTCAAACTCGAACAAAGGATATTCGAACGCTCATATTCCACAAATTCCTGGGAACATGTGGGAAAAGAGACCATCGCACACCACCTCATTGAAGACTATATCGCAGCAATTGTAAATCATTTCCCCGGCAACCCGGGAAAGGGAATTACCGTGGTTGTGGACCCGGGTTCGGGCCCAGCCTGCTTAACAACATCGCAGATCCTTACACGTATGGGTTGCAGGGTGCTGACGATCAATGGTATTATGGATGGTACATTTCCCGGAAGACTTCCAGAACCATCTACGGATGGACTTAAAGGACTTGCAGCTCTCGTTGTGAGCAGCGGTGCCGCATTTGGCGTTGCTCATGATGGTGATGCCGATCGCGCAGTCTTTATTGATGAAAATGGACAATTCGTAGAGGAAAACCAGGAATTTGCACTCGTAACAGACCATATATGTCACAAGAAAAAGGGCGTAATTGTTACCCCGGTTAGTACATCACAAATTGTTGAGATCGTGGCAAAAAAGAACGACTGTTCGGTAACTTACACTCCTGTCGGAAGTATCTATGTTGCCCGTACGATGCGGTCGCTCATCGAGAAAGGGTTCCCTGTTATTTTTGGGGGAGAAGGAAATGGTGGACTAATCTTTCCCGACCATCAGTTCTGCCGTGACGGGGGTATGACAGCCGCGATGATGGTAGCAATTCTTGCTTCACGCGGACAAAAATTATCGACATTATTAGAACAATTACCCAAGCGGCATATGATTAAAGATAAGATCTCTGCAGATGGGGGAGAGGCAATACTTAAAGCACTCAAATCTGTGTATTCTCTTAAAACCATTGATGAAACAGATGGAGTGAAAATATTTCTGGGAAATACATGGGCACTTGTGCGAGCATCTGGTACTGAACCCTTAATCAGGATTATCATTGATGCGGAGAATGAAGTGGAGGGCCGGTCACTTCGGGACGAGCTTATGAGAACAATCCTTAAGGTTTCTTAAAAACCCACTCATATTCAAATAATCCTACACGAGATTTTTAATAACTGATTGTAATTATCAAAAAAGGGATTATTGGGGTTAAATTCAGAAAATATTCCAAATTACTGCATTTTTTTAAAAATGAAGGTTCATTTATTGATATTTTAGGTAAAAAACCGATGAATTTGCTTTAATATCCAAAAAAAATATAAAATTGTGCGCAAATAAAATAGTAACGTTTATTAATTAAATCAGTTAAATTGAGATAAATAACCTGAATTTCTGTAACCGGAAAATAAATAATGGTTAAACCCACTGAAATAATCGATAAGATTCAGAAGGCACTATCAGCAGAGGATTGGAAGATCGTCAAGAATAGTATTGGGGATCTGCACCAGACTCAGGAACGACATGCCAGAAAAACAATTGTCTCTGATCTTAACAATCTCCTTGTTGATACAGCTATAAAAACAAACAAACCTGCCTTTCTATACGCCATAACCGATATTCCTAGCAATGAAATAGAGAGAATATTCTCCATAATTATCTGCCAGTTCATTAAAACCAATGATGATGTCTGGCTACAGTCACTTTTTTTCCTGTCTGATATATTAGGAAAAAAAAGTTATCAGTCCCGCGTGTTTGCACTGATGGCACGGGATCTCATTGAAGCTGGTGTTTCTCGTTCAGATCCATCATTTATCGAACAGGGTATGATTATGCTTGATCGGATCAGCTTCCGGAAATACCGATCTGATATCATGATCGATATCATTCCCCTTTTGATAGTCTGGGCGATAACAACACGTGATGAAAAACGTCTCCGCACTTCACTCAGTCTCATAGAGGATATCGGTGATATCTCAAAGCGTGCAATCCTTCATTCTGAACTTGCAAAAGCAATCGCAACCATAGCAGTTCTTGAAAGGAATCGCCCATTATTTCTTGAAAGTATCCGGATAGCGACCGATATCCACCAGAAAAACCGCAGGCAAAACAGTATAAATATAATTATCGAGAAAGGAGTGAAATCTGCTTTTTCCAGAGACATGTCCGAAATTGCAGAATTTATCTGTAACTTTAACGATATTAATTCTGAAAAGCAACTCGAGATTATCAGTGCTCTTATCTATCAGCTTCTCGAATGCGAAAAGGATAAAACTCATATTGCTAAAATT
>Ga0247841_10010294_pt1 | contig 12774 bp, 10 predicted proteins | sample LaCruzMarch2015__2_FD_192410 | JGI IMG/M metagenome (GOLD analysis project Ga0247841, IMG submission 192410) | Freshwater microbial communities from meromictic Lake La Cruz, Castile-La Mancha, Spain - LaCruzMarch2015_18m | ecosystem: Environmental > Aquatic > Freshwater > Lake | place: Spain... | reverse complement strand
AGCTGGATTGGATGATTCTATTGCGTCAAGGTTTTTCTGTAACTGATCATATTTTTTTTCAATTATTAGTTGTGCTGATGCACTAGCGATGATACTATTTGACAAGTTTGCTTTGCGTCGTAATTCTAGATCGAATGTATTATTGGTTGATTGAACCATAATCCATGTATTTGCAAATAATATCAAGGGAATCGTTATCAGAACACCAATCGAGTACGCAATTTCAAGTTTATTACGATTCATAATTAGCAACTATTTTTGAACATTAGCTGGAGTTTCTGGGACCACACTTTTTACTGGATCACCGATTAAATTATTACAATGCGGACAAGCCAAATTATCAATTTCGACCTTTTTATTAACCTCGGCAAGATTTATTTTGTGTTTATTATGTGATCGAATTATAAAAAACAGACCAACAAAGCCTACGGCCAACGCAGCAATCGAACCGACGATATACATAATCAAACTAGTATTTGACCCAGTGGCAGACTTTTCGGGAGGCTCGCTGAGTGTCAATCCTAAACCATTCGGATTAGTGTCACTAGCGCTAGCCGTGCTAATCAAAAATGACATTGGGTCAGACCGTTTATAAACGCCATCACCATTATCTACAATAGAATAAACTTCGTGTTTCCCGGGCTCAAGCGGATCTTCGATAATATACTGCCAATTGCCATCACTATCTGATTGGGTGGTAATAACCAAAGGATCAGAATAGACATACAAGATTACAGTACTATTCGGAGCTGCCTTGCCTGTAATTTTTAACGTCTGTTTATCCTTGGAATCAACTTTTGTCATCACGTTTTCTAGGTTACTAACTGTTACTTTATCGCTAAAGTCTAATTTACTAACCTTCATCGGATCTACTGGTGAAAAGTTGGACGGTAAAATATATTTGCTAGGGGCAAAACAAGTTGCCATTTTAGTGACCTCACCAGCTGTTGGCCGAGATTTGCCACTATTAATTGCTGCATATCGATCCGCAGTCAACGACTCTTCGACGCAGGTTTTTGTGACTGGCGTAACTTGAACCTGCGATGATGATAATTGTATTGTTGTTGCCGGAACTAATGGTATAGTCTGAATCGATTTTGTTGAATCATCATTAGTTGCAGGATTTACGGTTGTCGCAACAGGTGCAGACGAATTAACAGTACTATTAGCACCGTTTGACGTTGTTTCAGATGCTTTTACAGTTACGGGTATAGATTCAGTTCGTTCGATTCCACCATAAATAACTTTTACGGATATTGTATTAACACCTGGCACATTACCAGAATTAAATTGAATTTGTGATTTTTCAATATAACCATTAGGAATACTCGATAAATAACCAATATCAGTTGATTCTGTCCAACTTAAAATTCTATATGGTGTTAAGTCAATTGTAGTTGACGATACACCATTAACTACACTATTGACAGTATAAATGGAAGTTGACCCAACATAAGTTGGAGCAGTTTGACCAGTTATTGTAACTGTCATATTAGCTTGTTGATCATTAATGACATAATACATATCTGATGAATCAACTGTGCAGCTACCATTCCCCAGATAGGCAACATTTGCTGACAGTTTAATTGCGCGAGATTTCAATGGCCATAGTGCAGTTTCCCATTTAAAAGTCCACTTTGGCCCAGTGGATAACAACTGAGCTTGACCAATAGTTATCTTCTGATTATCGATGCCACTAGCACTAATAACTATCTGACCAATCTGATATGCATTAGTTGGAATATTTACATCAACACTAACTAAACCAGATAATATTCTATTAGTATCCCCAGAATTCGAAGGTTGAATAGAAATAGAATAACCACTGCCACAAGCACCACCCACAGTAGTCGATAGCGCCTGCGACGTTGAACGTCCAACGCTGATAAAAATGGCGAATGCCGCAACGATTATGGCAACAGCGCATAATGCCGAAAAAGTAATTCTTTTTTTATTTATAATACGCATATGTTTAAATAATACACGAAACCAACCGATAATGTAAGTATCGCTTAATTCGGATCCGAATTAAACACCGTTCTTGTCATCAATTATCGCTTGAAACGCCTTATTAAAAGCGACTATGTTAGTCTCATTAATACCGTTTCCAACAGCAAATGCCCATTCCAAATAATCAAAAGCTTGGCCGTATTCTGCATGTCTAGCATAATTTTCAGCTATAGCCAGCATGACTTGGTCCTTATGCTCATCACTTATAATTTCGTCCCTATTCACAATTTCAATAGCAAATTCTGGTTGATCACTGCTTGCAAGTGCGACACCTAACTCTGCAGCCAATGCACTTTGATTATATTGTTGAGATCCATCATATAATACTGACAATAATTCTACGCCATCTTGCATATCTAATCTGACAGAAGTTTCACCACCAATCACAGTTTGTTTTCTTTCAATACTATAGTCAACTAAAGCATTCACAAACGGCTCTGTTTTTGAGTTTTGGCATGGATATATTATGCCCCCACTCATAGATTCTAAAACTCCGACTCTCGCAATTGCGACATCTAACCAATCGCTTTCTCCGGCTTTTTGTAATAAATCCAATTCATATTCATAGTCATCAAATAATTGTTCATTTCTTTCGCCACTTTCAATTGACATATTCATACTCCATATTTAGTTGCTAAAGGCCTATTGCAGAATAAACCATGAATTCATAACCTGATGACTTTTGTTCCAAAAATGCTAAACTGACAAAGCATAACAGTAGTTACGCTGCGGAGTTTTTTGTGTATTTGAGGCAATAATATCAGATCATGGGTCATGTGGTTATTTCGCAAGCGGTCTTTTACACTATGTGCTACTGATTATTACTTTGCAAGCATAACAAGAATAGTCTAAAAAGGACTAGAGACATACATAAAACAAAAAGTACAGTTAGTTCAGGGAAAAGACACTATTTTATCATCAACACCATTTTTATCAACGAGCGCCTTGACAGTCCCAGTCAAACCATTAAATTCGATAATTTCTACCACCGAATCAGCGCCATTTTCTTGTTGCCACTTCTTAGCTTCCGCCAAAGCCTGATCATATGTTTTGATAGGTTTCAAATTCTCCCAATCTGGCTCATGAGAATCCAAACTAGCCATCGAAATATACCCCGAAAGTCCAAATGGGTTTTGTCTCACGCCGTTTATGTATGTAGGTTTTTAAAAAGATCGTATATTTCTCCAAACAAAAAAAGCGATTACAGCTATTGCAATAATAACTAACGAGTAAATAAAGACTCTAATTGAACCTTCTTGCATAAATACTAAAAATCCTTTCTAATGCATACACTTGTTATTATATTATAACAATCTATTCAGTTGTAAACAAAAAATCCTCCATAGCCCAAAGGGCGACGGAGGATGGTGCGGGTGAAGAGACTCTAGAACTCCCGGCGTCTGTAGACGCGGGAGCAAATCTCTCGACTATTTTTATCTTTGAAGAGGTCAAGAGTTAGAGTTTATTCATACCAATAAAGAAATCCCGTGCAAGACGGGAATTCTTTATTGGTGCGGGTGAAGAGACTCTAACTCTCGACCTCTTCCTTGGCAAGGAAGCGCTCTAACGGCTGAGCTACACCCGCGTATATTGTGCATGTACCAGTATTATTATATTAGATGTGATGAATTATTCCTAGAGCTTCCTTGATAATTATAAACTACGAACGCATAACGCAAATCGAATGACTACTCCCATCAGTTAGTCTCCTACGTCGCCAAGGTTATGGAGGATTACCTATACCCGCTCATTCGCAAAAAAACGTAACCACATCGCTCCATGAATTGGGGGCTATTTTGCTTTCAGTAAAAGCCCCCAATTCAAGTCTAGAAAAATATCACCATATAAATGCCCCATCACATAGATGGGGAATTTATTTGGTGGCTCCTCCCAGACTTGAACTGGGGACACAAGGCTCTTCAAGCCTCTGCTCTACCAGCTGAGCTAAAGAGCCACACTTTATCTATTGTAAGCGAAAAACGGTTACTTTTCAAGTCAAGATAATATGCAAAATTATCAAACCGTCGAATTTAAAATTTAGAACTTATTATTCAAAAATTTATTATTTGCTCATAATTCGGCCAACCGTATCAATCAAATCAGACGGTAAAACGAATAATGTCTTTTGGCTAGGCTCAACAGAAATTTTTTCAAGTGTTTGCAGTGTACGAATGTTAATTCCACCTGGAGTTTTAGTCAATATCGCGGCTGCGTCTGATACAGCCTGTGCAGCGGCTTTTTCACCCTCAGCAGTGATAATAACTGCTCGACGCTCTCGCTCTGCCTCAGCCTGTTTAGCCATGGCACGCTTCATATCTTGTGGCAACTCGATATTCTGAATTTTGACACTTTCGATATCAATTCCCCACTTTTCGGCTTGATTATCAACAATTTCCTTTATCTGAGCGCTAACTTCTTCACGTTTACCCAACAATGCATCTAGTTCAACATTTCCAGTAACATCACGAAGTGCAGCCTGTGCGAATTGACTGCTGGCATAAATAAAATTCGATACTTCTAAAATCGCTTTTTCTGCAACCAAGACCTTGAAATAAACAACGGCATCAACATTTACTGTTACATTGTCCTTGGTAATCACCTCTTGTTTTGGAATATCAATCGTATTTGTACGAATATCAACTCGAATCATCCTCTGAAAAACAGGGACGATTACTCGCAACCCTGGATTACGTAATCCACTATATTTTCCGAGTGTCAACACAACACCTCGCTCGTACTGATTAACAATTTTTAGTCCACTTAAAATAAATATAATGACCACCGCTGCCAAAAAATACAACAAAAACATAATTATTCCTCCTTTAATTTATACTAAATGCTACTAACTATTTGTCTCATACAATTTAGTCCTACGATTAACTTTACATTGTATAATATAAGAATGCAACGAGTCCCACTGGCAGAACGTATGAGGCCTACCACATTAAATGATGTAGTCGGTCAAACACATCTGTTAGGTAATGGCGAAATTTTGCGCCAAATCGTAAATAATAAAGAACCCGTCAGTTTAATATTATGGGGACCACCTGGTAGTGGCAAAACAACCTTAGCCCGTATTATTGCTAGCGAAGTACAGGCTGAATTTGTTGAAATTTCAGCTGTAACAAGTGGCAAAAAAGATATTACCAACATTATCGAACATGCCCGGCAAAATTGGAATCTGCAATTACGGACAATTCTATTCGTTGACGAAATACATCGATTCAACAAAGCTCAACAAGACGCCTTTCTGCCACATATTGAATCTGGTCTAATCACACTAATTGGCGCCACAACTGAAAACCCGAGTTTTGAAATAATTACTCCTTTACTATCACGAACTAGGGTATTAGTATTAGAACCGTTGAATAAATCTGACATTATTAAAATACTGAGAAATGCCATTAAATTAGATGCTAAATCTAAAAAAGTTACGCCCAAGGCACTTGATTATTTAGCCGAACTAGCAAATGGCGATGCCAGAATCGCCCTCGGTAATCTGGAATTAGCACTTGGCATGAGCGACAAAGTGACACCTGAAATTGTGAAAATCGCGGCTCAAAAAATAATTCCTGGCTATGACAAAAAAGGTGATATGCATTACAACGTCATCAGTGCCTTTATCAAAAGTATGCGCGGCGGCGACGTCAATGCCACATTATATTATCTGGCACGAATGATTGCTGCTGGTGAAGATCCGAAATTTATTGCCCGTCGTATGATTATATTTGCATCCGAAGATATTGGACTAGCTGGTAATGGCGCACTAGGACTAGCGCTAAATGCCTTTCAAGCCGTTGAACGAATTGGCATGCCAGAATCAAATTATATCTTGTTCCACGTCGCCACCGCCCTTACTGGCAGTAATAAATCACGCCAAACAACTGATGCCATGAACCGTGCAATCAAACTGGCAGATAAATATCCTAATTTGCCAGTACCACTACAACTACGGAATGCACCAACTAAATTAATGAAAGACATTGGTTATGGCGTCGACTATAAATGGGAATCGGGGTTCAAACATGACAAAGGTTTTTTGCCAAATGAGATAAGGGATGAGAAAATATTTTTCTAATTAAACTTAAATGGATCGTCAAGATCAACTACACCAATCCTAGCATCTGACAAACCAGCCCATAATCGGTACCGATTATCGCCAATTTTTTCCAAACAACCAGGAAAAACAATATCCCCAAGTTGATTGTCTTTTTGTGGACCATCCTCAAAACAAGAACGAGTCGCAATAATATTGGCTTTCATATTGTTCGATTGACCATTAATTAATTCATCAAGCTTGATTTTATAGGTTGTTGCGACATAATGCTTGACGCCATTACTCTCTTTACTGGCCATATGGCCAAGTAGCCCAACCCACTGAATGTTAAATTTATCTGTTAATAAATAGATATTATTAATTCCGACCCAATCATCATCATTAAGACCTTTCAAAATAGCTACTGCCGGTGGAATGATAGCATTTACAGACGCAACATCATGCAAATTATCCAAAATATGGATAACAATACTACCGACACCTTGACTATCAAGGGGGCGACGACAAAGTAGAAATCGCCCATCTGGCAATTGGCACAAATGTTCGTCTTTCATACCATTAATAATCGCAAAAGGTTTTCGCTCAAGTGTCTCTAGCGAGCTGCCTTTATATAACTCAGTATTAACTAAAACATTATTTTCTGATAATAATTTAGCTCTTACGCCACCAAAGACAATACATTCATTACCATGTATTTTAGCCTCCATAAACGTTGGATCTTCCAACATATCAAATGGAAGAATGCTATCGATTACTCTCCACGTATGGTTTTCATCCTGTTTTGCAAATCTAATTGATGGATGATAATTATTAGTATCGAAAATTTGACTATTTCTATTTTCACAACGGAAAGCCAAAATCTTCTGACCACCATAGTCGCATAATACTGGGTTATACGTATCTTTATCGCCAACACCTTCAATATTAATAATTTTACCTTTTTGCAATATTGATAATTGCTGACTAGGAAGGTTATTTAAAACGTATGACTCATTCACTTTGTATATTCCTTTATATATTCCATTAATTTTTCAGCAATAACCTGTTTACCAAATCTACCAACTGCAATATCTCTTGCTTGACCTGACAAAGAATTGCGTAACTGCACATCCCTCAAAGCATAATCAAGTTGAGTTGCAAGACTATCAATATTCGCTCTAACAATTTCTTTGCCATCATCTGACATAGAGACACTACTCTCAGCCAGTAGACCAGTTTTACCTGTCACAATTATTTCTCTAGTTGAAGTTGAATCATGAGTAATAACCATTTTGCCACACATCTGTGCTTCTGCCAAAGGTAAACCAAAACCTTCGCCACGCGAAGCAGCAATATATATGTCACATAAGTTCATTAACTGGACTAAAAATTTTGATGAGAATTCTCCAACAATATATTTTACCCGACCAGACAAATCATCTAAATTAGAATATTCATCAGCACTAGTTCTGAAACTATACTCATAAGGTAGCGTTTTTACAATCCAAATCCACGGAATAGCTGAATCTAATTTATGTAATGCCGATATTATCTCGATAGCTCCCTTACTGGTAGCATCGCCGCCAATTGTTAATAAAATCGGAATATTGTCAGATTTAGCCTTACGTAAATTAAATGAAATTGGCATTGCGATTTGATTTCCTTCATCAATCGATAAATAATCCAAAAACTCATCCATTTGTTGTGACGTAGAAGGTTGCCAAATGTCTTCGTCAATCGCCTCGTAAAGCACACGAACCTTGTCCGGCTGAACGCCATGACGAATAAAAATACTACGACAATATTCGCTCGTGGTCAAAAACCACGGAAATTGATTAAGTTTTTCAACAATTTCACTATCAACCTTGTCATCAGATACCAACCAAGGTAAAACCTTGCAGCCTGCCTGCAAAGCTGGCACAATTAATCGATTATAGTCTTGCCAAGAACCAACAATAACAACAACATAATCGCCATACCCTGATAAATCAGGAGGATGAGAAATATCTAATGGATTTACACCAACCAGGATCATCTGAGCATCAACACCGACTTTTGCTAACGCCGCCTGAAGACCGCGGCCTTGATTCATAAAACTTATCCATCCACCAGCAACAAGTATTAAAACTTTGGTAGATATTATTTGCGTATCAATATTTTTTTCACCCATTTAACTATTGTACCTTTTATTTGATACATTCTCGAAAGATTTTTGCATAATCAGATGCGGTATTTGACCAAATATATTGATGACCTCTAGCATAAGCTTTTTTTTGAATGCTTTCAGCCAATAACGGATCGTTAAATACACCAACTATACTATTTGCTATCGCAGTTGAGCTTTTTTGCCTGACGAGTATTCCAGCACCATCTGAAAGCATCTCACGAGCGTATTGAAAAGGTGTAGAAACACATATCTTTCCAGCGCCTAATGCCCATGCTAACGTTCCGGAAGCGGACTGTTGCATATTTAAATAGGGAGTAACAAAAAAATTTGCAGCCTGAAAGTAATCAAACAAATCATCACCAGCTAAATAATGATTTACAAAAACTACACTTTTACCAATTTCGAGTTTTTTAATAAGTGCCTCAAGACACTCTCTGTACAATTCACCATCATTTCTAATAATCACAGGATGAGTTTGACCTACAATAAATAATTTAGCCTTTGGTGCCGACTTCAAAATCTTGGGCATAGCATTTATTGCAAACTCAAGACCCTTGCCCGGACCCAATAAACCAGCCTCGAGTAACATTGGATTTGCATCTTTTATTCCTAATCTTTGTTGATACTTTTTTGTCTGATTATACTGAAAATCAGGTACACCATGACAAATAACTCTAACTTTATCGGTAGGACAGTTATACACTCTTATGAGTGCTTGCTTTGAAGCTTCGGTCATAGCAATAACAGCGTATGAATATTCGATCAATTTACGCATTTCGTACAGTTGTTGACTATCAGGATTTGATAAAATAGTGTGAAAAGTTGTAATTATTGGACTATTAATACTTTTTATCATTGATAACAAATAATTTCCATTTTCAAGATTAATATTCACTTGATTGTTACTCGTATCATCGTCCGCAATAGCCGACGAGCAACAGGCTTCATCTTTGTCTAATAATCTGTATAAGCCAAATTCATGCTGAAGGTTAACAACATTGGCCGATGATTTATTAATATATTCCACGGCTTTTTCGTAATCAGATTTATTAAACTGTCTTATTTGACATTTTACATCCTTATGATACTCATAACTTTGTCCATTATCCGTAATGGCGACTACTTCGGCTGAATTACCGACTTTTAATTTATTTACTGAAGATGTAAGGTCATGCGTAAAAGTTGCAATACCGCACTTTCTAGGTATGTACGACGAGATATAAATCACATTGACAGACTGTTTTTTTGATAAAGTTAAATTATTACTTTTTTTAGTATTTTTCAAAGCAAGAACCATAAGTTTCTCCATATTTAATTGAGTGCGCGCAATCCATTACGTCTAAACTATCTATATTGTAATAAATTTTCAGCAAATTTACAAGAGCATAAAGCTATTTCGTTATCAATAGACAATTTTACTGTATACCATTATAATATCAACTGTAGTATTTAAAAAAATAAATGCAACAGAAATGTAAAATGATAACACCCTACTTTGACAGTATGTTTGATAATTTCGGATTATGGCAACATACCGATGGGAAAAAACCGATAAAAAAAGAAGGCTACGCCCTTGATGATGCAACACGGGGTTTAATAGCATGCCTAGCATTAAAAAAGACGTCCAAAGCCAACATATTATTTGACTACATAATTAATTCAATTGATAATGATATAATATATGGTTTTGCAGATTCAAAGCAAAAATTCATTCATTCGCCCGCTTCCGAAGATGCCATGGGACAAATTGTATGGGCACTAGGCTATGCCGCAAGTTTAGGTTTTAGGGAAAATGAAGCTCGTAAATATATCGATCAGATTACCCCAGCATTGTTTAAAATGAACTCATTGCGAGGATATACGTATATGCTGCTTGGGGCAATATATGTTGACGATAAACTTTCCGACAAAGTATTCTGGGAATTAGTGAACCGATTTAAAGATGTAAAAGAATCTTGGTTCTGGCCAGAAGATATACTAACTTACGGCAATGGCATAGTACCATACGCTATTCTTCGATATTCCATAATTAATCAAAAAAAAGGCAACATAAAATTAGGTATTCAAATACTAAATTTTCTGGAAAAATGCTGTACTCATAATCGAATTCGCGGACCAATTGGTAATGACGGCTGGTTTTCCAAAACCGATTCATCCCCGGCAACTTATTCCCAACAACCAATTGATACTGCCTACATGATATGGGCATGGTTGTGTGCATATCAAATTAGTAATAACAAAACCTATTTGGACAATGCCAAATTGTGGATGCAGTGGTTTGAAGGAAAAAATATATCCAACTTTACCATGTATAATAAAAAAACGCTCCAAGCTTTCGATGGAATAAATAAAATAAATTCCGAACATAGTAACGAATTAGGTATCAACCGCCATAGCGGAGCTGAGACAAACATCTGTTTGTTACTAAGTCTCTGGATGCTAAAAAACAATCAAACAGTATAGATTAAATTTTGGCATTTCGTTTACGCTGATTTGGATCCAAAAAACGTTTTCTCAAACGCAAACTTTTTGGCGTAACTTCTAATAACTCATCATCTTCGATAAAATCAATGCACTGTTCCAGACTGAGGTCTGTAAATGGCGTTAACTGCACCGTGCCATCACTAGATGAACTGCGCATATTCGTCAAATGTTTAGCCTTGCAAACATTCATTTCCAAATCATCATTACGCTGATACAAACCAACTATCATGCCTTGATATACATTCACGCCTGGACCAATGTATAATACGCCTCGTGATTCGCCCATCTCTAGCGCATACGGAGTCGTAACACCAGCTTCAGTCGCAATAATTGCACCATTTCGACTTTTTTGAATGCTAGGGCCTAATTTTTGATAACCGTGGGGCAATGAATTCATAATTACAGTTCCCTTGGTGTCGGTCAAAAGTAGATTGCGAAGTCCGATTAATGCTCGAGTCGGCAAAACATAAGTCATACGATTTGTACCACTACTGGTTTGTTCTTGTTTAATCAAATCTGCGCGACGTATACCTAATTCTTGACTGACCACTCCCATAAATTCTGATGAAACTTCAATTAATAATTCCTCAACCGGTTCTTTTGTGACACCGTCTTCAACAATTGTTACGACCTGTGGACGACCAACTTCAAATTCAAAACCTTCACGACGCAATGTTTCAATTAATACCGATAAATGTAATTCGCCACGACCACAAACCTTAAACCCAATACCATCATCTTCGACACGCAAGCTAACATTTGTTTCAAGTTCTCTTTTTAGACGTTCACCAATTTGACGAGATGTATTGAATTGACCTTCCTTTCCCTTCATCGGACTAGTATTTGGTCCCAAATATATGCTAATTGTTGGAGCTTCGATATCTATTACTGGCAAAGCCTCGGGATTATCGTAATCGGCAATAGTTTCGCCAATATGAGCATTAGATATTCCAGTCAAGGCAACAATATCACCAGCGATTGCACTATCAATCTCTTCACGATTTAGCCCACGATAACCAAATACTTTGTCGATGCGCGAACTAATCTGCGTACCGTCTCGTTTGATTAACATAACAGACAAACCTTTTTTAACTTCACCACGCGTAACCCGACCAATTGCATATTTCCCAACAAATGAATCATATTGAAGAGCCGTTACGAGTAACTGCAAAGTCCCATCAGGCTGAACAGTTGGAGCCGGAATATCATTAATAATTGCATTGAAAATCGACGTTAAATCAGTATGTTCGCTAGGATTATTGGGCAATTCCTTCCAAGCCTTGCCTTCACGACCGATTGCAAAATAAATTGGATAGAACAATTGACTTTCATCAACGGCCAGTTCCAAAAAAAGGTCAGCTATTTCATCAATCACTTCATCTACCCTGCGTGCTGGTTTATCAATTTTATTAATAATAACAACAGGTTGCAAACCAAGTTCAAGTGCCTTTGTCAGCACAAATTTAGTTTGCGGCATTGGACCTTCCTGCGCATCAACAATTAGCAGTACTCCGTCAGCCATATTCAACGTTCGTTCTACCTCACCACTAAAATCAGCGTGTCCAGGAGTATCAATAATATTAATTTTGTAATCACCATAATACACTGAGGTCTGTTTAGCCGTAATTGTGATACCTCGTTCGTGTTCCTGATCACCACTATCCATAATCAAGGTTTGATCCATTTCGGCTTGATTAGAACGAAAAGTATTACTTTGTTTTAATAAACCATCAACAATAGTAGTCTTGCCGTGATCAACATGGGCAATAATGGCAACGTTACGTATTTTAGAACTGTTTTTCATAAAAATATGCCCATAGAACCTATTCATAATCCATCCATTCTGACTAAAAATCACTCAGTTTTGCCTATCAGATGGTCTGTGGATCTGCGATGTAGCTATAACTACCTCTTATCACCCCATACCGCTGTCAGTTCAAAACTGAACAATTTCGTCGATATGGAGGATCATGAACAGGTCCCTTACGGGCTCCTTATCTGAGAATTATAGCAGAAAATCAGAATAATACAAGCATGATGGAATAAAAAAATCCTCAATAGCCCAGAGGGTGACAAA
>Ga0247841_10010293_pt1 | contig 12774 bp, 12 predicted proteins | sample LaCruzMarch2015__2_FD_192410 | JGI IMG/M metagenome (GOLD analysis project Ga0247841, IMG submission 192410) | Freshwater microbial communities from meromictic Lake La Cruz, Castile-La Mancha, Spain - LaCruzMarch2015_18m | ecosystem: Environmental > Aquatic > Freshwater > Lake | place: Spain... | reverse complement strand
ATGAAGGCCTTACAGTCGTCGGACCAATGCTACGCGGACATGGAACCAAACCGGAAGATATTGAAAATGTAACCTGGGAAAATTGGCTTGAAGATTTGTCTGTTGAAGTTGATAAGCTGAAAAATGAATGTGAAAATGTTTATGTTGGTGGAACTTCCATTGGAGCGAATTTGGCTATGCTTCTGGGCATTAAAAGACCGGAAATCAAAGGCTTGGTCTTACTGGCTACGCCGTACAAAATTAAATTCGAGAAGATCTTGGAGCTTTGGGGCAAGATGTTGCTTCCGTTCAAGAAATATAACAATAAATATTATCCGCCAACTTTTGGCGTATCAACAACCATTACCCGATTGGTTTCATATCAAAAATATTCAATCAAAAGCGCTCTGGAGACATTGGAGTTGGTCAAGGTCTCAAGAAAGCGTCTGTCTGAAATAAAACAGCCTTGTATTCTGATTCAATCAATGCAAGATCACATCGTTTCCCATAGGAGTATGGACAGAATATATGAAGGACTTGGTTCGGCAATAAAAAAGAAAAAGTATATCCAAAAAGCCTATCATACCTTTATTTCGGATATTAAGAATGAACATGTGTTTGAGGACATCACCAATTTTCTAAAAGAAAACTAAGGCTTATGAATATTGCCTTTTTTACTAATAATTATCTGCCGAATGTTTACGGCGTTCCGATGTCTATTGAAACATTTCGGCAAGAGTTTGAATCCTTGGGACACAAGGTTTTTATTTTTGCGCCAAATTTTCCGGGATATTCCGATAAAAATAAAAATGTTTTTCGTTATCCGTCATTGGATATTGATATAAAATTTCGCTTGCCATTGGGGATTCCTTATTCCTTCAAAATAGACAAAATTCTTGAAGATTTGGATATTGATATAATACATTCGCATCATCCCAATCTTTTGGGGTCGGTAGCGTTAAAATGGGCTAAAAAGAAAAAGGTGCCTCTGGTTTTTACTTGGCATACACTCTATGATCAATACACCAATTTTGTGCCTTTTTTACCGGCCAAATTTGCGGCCAATTGGATAATCAAAAGAGCCGTGAAATATGCCAATCAGGCGAACGCGGTAATTGTGCCAACTGAATCGGTGATGCCAATTATTCAGAAGTGGGGGGTTAGAGAATTAGATCCCTCGACTTCGCTCGGGATGACAAAAAAAAGAATTATACCCATAGCCACAGGCGTAGTGGAAAGTGAATTTTTAAATCCGGACAGAAAAATAGTGCGTGAAAAATATGGCATAAAAGACGATGAAATATTATTACTTTTGGTTTCCCGTCTAACGGCAGAAAAAAATATCAACTTTCTTTTTGAAACAGTTTTGGAAATTTTACGCAAAAACGAAAAAACTAAATTTATGTTAGCAGGGGATGGCTATCTTTTGTCGGAACTAAAAGCCAAAGCCAAAAAAGAAAATCTGGAAGACAGAATTATTTTTGCCGGTATAGTTGCAAGAAAGGAACTAAAAAATTATTATGTCGCCGGAGATATTTTTGTGTACGCTTCCAAATCGGAAACGCAAGGCATGATAATTACCGAGGCGATGTATGTGGGACTGCCGATTGTGGCCGTGAAGGCCCCGGGGATTGAAAGTCTGGTGGAAAATAATCGTAACGGAATTTTAACCGCGGAAAGAAAAGACGAATTTGTCCTGGCAGTTGAAAAGTTGATTGCTGATGAAGGGCTGAGAAAAAAAATGGGCGAAGAATCCGCCAAAATTGCCAGAGAAAAATACACATCCAAAATCTGTGCCCAGAAGTTGTTGGAAGTTTACAAAACTTTAATAGACTCAAGGTAGTTGTCATTTTCGCTCCTTCGCTTGTCATCCCCGCGAAAGCGGGGATCCAGTTACCACTAAGCTTAATGGAACATGAAAACGGACAGAAATTGCAGAAACATATACAAAAGATTTACAACTCGATTTGATATAATAAAAAATTCCTGGAGCCTGGATTCCCGATCAGGTCGGGAATGACACAGCGAGTATGTTATAATTCCGATATGATTCTAGGCAGGAAATTTTATCAACAGAATACTTTAAAGGTAGCCCAAGATCTTTTGGGTTGTGTTTTGGTGCGAAAAATAAAAGGTAAAGAAATTCGGGCGATAATTACGGAAACGGAAGCCTATATGGGCAAAGATGATTTGGCTTCCCATGCTTCCAAGGGACGAACACCGAGAACGGAGCTGATGTATGGCGAGGCCGGGCGAGCGTATGTCTATATGATTTACGGCATGTATCATTGTTTAAATATTGTGACGGAGAAAAAAGATTTTCCGGCGGCCGTTTTGATTCGGGGGGTAGAAATTATAGGAGATTCAATCTCTCTCGACCGAAACGACCAAAAGAGGTTGAACCTCCAGAAATTGGATGGTCCGGGCAAATTGTGCAAGTTTTTGGAAATTGACAGAAAATTGAACGGTTGGGATATGACGAAAGGCGAAAAAATTTGGATTGCCAGTCCGAAGCTGGTCCGCCTTGGGCGGAAAAAGCACAAAATTATAAAATCTAAAAGAATCGGTATTGGTTATGCCAAGCATTGTAAAGAATATTCGTGGCGGTTTAGCCTTGAAATTGACAACTAAAAAACAAAGAGTATAATAGTGTTATGAAAAAGAAGATTCAAAAAAATAAGAATGAAAAAATGTTTGCTTCAGGAGAAGTAATGTCTTTGCTTGAGAATATGAATGACGGAATTCAAATAATAGCAGAGCAGCAAAGCGAAACAAACAAAAAACTTACGAAAATTGAAAGTCGACTGGGCGATGTAGAAGAAAATATAGAATTAATAAAAAGCGATATTGTTGATATTAAATTTGATTTAAAGAAAAAGGTTAGCTACGATGAGTTTGAAAAGCTGGAAAACAGAGTTGTGAAATTGGAAAAACTATCTTTTGCCAGGTAATTATTCTAAGTGAATTTTTTCCTGAAATTTTTGCAGAGCATCTTTGAGTAAAGGATGTTTTTTTAATTCCAGGTCGGATTTTAAAATTTCCAACGCCTCTGCTCTGGCGAATTTTATCAGTTTTACATTAGTTAGATTTTCCATAGCGATATCCGGCAAGCCTGATTGAAGGGTACCGAAAAATTGTCCCGGACCGCGCAGTTTCAGATCTTTTTCCGCAATTTCAAATCCGTCGTTGCTTTTTTCCAAAGCCCTGAGTCTCTCGGTTGATTTGTTGGAATCGGAATTGGTAAAAAGAAAACAATAGGACTGATGCTGGGCTCGTCCCACGCGACCGCGAAATTGATGCAGTTGCGAAAGTCCAAAACGATCAGCTTCTTCAATAATCATAACGCTGGCATTGGGAATATCAATGCCGACTTCAACAACTGAAGTGGAAACCAGAATATCCAATTTTTTATCGGAAAAATCCTGCATAATTTTTTCTTTCTCTTTGGCCTTGAGCTTTCCGTGCATAAGTCCTAATTTTAATTCCGGAAAAATTTCCGCAGATAATCTTTTGTGTTCTGAAACAGCGGCTTTAACTTCGGTCATAATTTTTGAATCTTCAACCAAAGGTAAAATGATGAAAACTTGCCGTCCATCTTTGATTTGTTGGCGAATAAATTCGTAAGCCCCGTCTCTTTTTTGTGATGGAATTATCCGGGTAATTATTTTTTTTCTATCTTTTGGCATTTCATCTAAAATAGAAATATCCAGGTTTCCCGAAAAAGCTATGGCTAGGGTGCGGGGAATGGGCGTGGCAGTCATGGAAAGCAGATGGGGAATAGTTTGCTTTGATCCATCTTTCGTTGTCATAGTTTCTTGTTGCAGATAGGCTCTTTGGGCGACGCCAAAACGATGTTGCTCGTCAATAATGGTTAAAGCTAATTTTTTAAACGCCACGTCCTTTTGGATGAGAGCATGAGTGCCGATGGCCAGATCTATTTTGCCGGATTTTATTTTTTTCAGGAGATTCTCTCTTTTGTCATTCCCGCGGAAGCGGGAATCCAGTGTTGTTTCTATAGATTTTCGACTGGATCCCGCATCAAGTGCGGGATGACAAGTTAGTTTATACGAATTGGTCAGCAAGGCAATTTTAAAATTGTAATCCTTTAAAATATTTGAAAACGTCAGAAAATGTTGGCGGGCCAAAACTTCCGTTGGAGCCATAATGGAAACCTGATAGCCGGCTTTCACGGTTTGCAAAGCCGCAATAGCGGCGACGACTGTTTTGCCGGAACCGACATCGCCATTTAGCAATCGGTTCATGGGCCGATTTTTTTCCAAATCTTTCAAAATTTCGAAGGAGGCTTTTCTTTGAGCGTCGGTTAGTTTAAAAGGCAGACCGGAAACAAAAGGTTTGATTAATTTTTCATCAAATTTAATTTTGAGGGAATTGGTAGCCTCCCATTGGTTTTTTGTTTGCAATGATTTCAGTTGAACCAGAAGCATTTCCTGGAAAGCAAATCTTTTTTGCGCGATGCGTAATTTTTCTTGCGACGCTGGAAAATGAACCTGGGCCAGGGCTGCGCTGAGACCTGGGAGATTAAATTTTTGCAATACTGAAAGCGGAATCATGTCGTCAATTTTGGTTTTTTCCAAAAACATTTTCATTTGCCACCGGATCCACTTGGAAGTGAGGCCCCTGGTTTCACTGTAAATTGGCACCAGGCGCCCCGTGTTGGTTGCATCGCGAGCTGATTTTTCCCAAGCCGGATTCAGCATGGAAAATCTTTTTTTATCCAACGCTAATTTTCCACTGAGACGAACCGCTTCGCCTTCCTTGAGAGTTTCGGCTATATATGGTTGATTGAACCACACGGCCTTGAGAGGAATATTATTTTTATCCCGGATAATTATTTCTGCAATAGTCATTTTTCTTCTGAAAATTCGCGCGAGCTTGATTTTGATAATTTCTCCTTCGACCGTGATGACTTCATTTAAATATTTTTCTTCCAACAAAACTATTTGGGAAAAATCATCATAGCGAAAGGGGAAATAAAACAAAAAATCTCCGACTGTACATAAGCCGATTTTTTCCAAAACCTTGTGGTATTTGGCATTAATCAGAGGGATATTTTGCAGTGAAGTTTTGATGCTAATCATGCATATAGTATATCTCAGCTTGGCTTTTGCATAAAGTATCAAAGATAAAACCCCGATTTAATCGGGGTTGTTAATGTTCTTGGAATTGCTCAGGCAGTGGGCTTAATTGTCGTAATTTCATTTTTGAATTCAGTATAAATTTTTTCCAGTAGCGCTAATTTAGGATCTCCGTCAGCCGAAATAAGTTTCATACGTGAACGATAAATTCTTTCTTGCACTTCATCAATGGAAAGATTTTTATCATGGGCTTCAATAAAGGCGATGGAAATATCTCGGAGGTTTTTAATAAAATCCTGGCAATTTTTTTTATCGGAAAACTCTTGCAGTAATTTTTCGGCAATGGCATATGCTTGAGAAATGGTCATATAGACCAGACCAAAAGCATCCCTAATAGAGTGAAGCATATTTTCATCCAACGCGCTGTCAATACTGAAGAAATGCATTTCCGCTTTGATTATTTCTTCTTTAACTTCTGTCTTGCTGGAACTGTAGATACGCGATCTGGCGAAAATTTTTTCCATAGAGGAGAGATAGACAATAAAAGATTCCAACGCCTTGTATTCGCCGTATTCTTCAATGAGTTTTGCTTCCACAATTTCTATCTTATCCAGTTCTCGCTGAATTTGCATTTCATATTCGAATTGCTTTTTTTCAAATTGTTCGGATTCGTTTTCATTTACCATGCCTATATCTTACAACAGTATCGAGCGGATGGAAAGTCGCCATGCAGATTTACAAATTTCAGGAGAGCTGATATGGTTAATATTGAAATGGAAGGGTGCCCGACCACCGCTAGAGTGGGGCCCCGCCAACGGCGGTGGGTGGTTTAAGGGAACAGCTTGTCCCGCACCAAAAAATTTATACAAATTAATACGGAAGTGTGGCAGAGTGGTCGAATGCGGCGGTCCTGAAAACCGTTGGGCCCGAAAGGGTCTCGGAGGTTCGAATCCTCCCGCTTCCGCAGGAGCAAAAATAAAAAACAAAACAAACTAACGCACTTTAACAATCTGGAAAGGAGAACGCTCATGGGAAACGCGGTAATAGTTGATACGAATATTTTGATTCACGATCCAGATTCAATTGATACCTTGCGAGAGGGTGGAGCTAATACATTATTTGTTCCTTGGATGGTATGGATGGAGTTGGATAAATTAAAAACCAAACCGGATGTCGGAGTTGATGCAAGGGAGTGCATTAGGCGAATTGAAAAAATTCGCATGACTGATGATCCAACTCTGATCATTTGGAAGGCAACACACTTCAAGGGTATAAAATTTTTAAGCAAAGACAATTCGGATCATCAAATTATCGCGGCGGCAATTTCCATCAAAAAACATTTCGCGAAGGAAAAGGAGCGAAAGTTTGAAAAGTTCAAGTTTTTGTCGCGAGATACTTTCGTGCGGGCAACAGCTCGCGAGATCGACAACAATGGACTGTTGGTCGAGACATACAATCACGACAGGGTGGAGGTGGACAACACAAGAAAGCTTCGGCACGTCAACGTAACGGAGGAGGATTTTTATACCGATGATGTGCTGATATATCGCCCGGAAGTGTTCGGCGTCCTGGATGAAAACGAAGGTGTTGTCTGCAGGTATGAAAATGCGGACAATGAAGCTGAATCTCTGGCTGCGATAAGAAAAGATTGCTACTTGCATATCATCCCGGAAAACATAAGTGCTTTTGGCATAAGTCCAAAGCCATTGGAAAGCGGAGAAACAAACTGGTCTCAGTATGTTGCCTTCAAGCAGCTATTGGATCCGAAAATACGGTTGGTTTTCCTGGAGGGGGGGGCGGGCACGGGCAAAACATTGTTGGCTCTGGCTTGCGCGCTTGAGCAAAGAAAATATTATACTCAAATAGCGCTCACTCGGCCGATGGTTCATCTTGAAAACGATGACAAAATGGGATTTTTGCCGGGAAAAATTTCCGAGAAAATGGATCCCTGGCTCCGTCCTCTTTGGATGTCTCTGCAGTTTTTGGGAGAGAATCATCAATCATATGAGTCCAAAAACAAGACGAAAAAAGATGAGCCCAAAAAAGTTCGTGCGCTCAAGAGTGAAAAACGAATAGCCAGAAAAGCAAAAAAAGAAGAAAAAATGGAAGTGGAAAGTTTTAACGGCCATGATTCCAAAAAGAAATCTGTAATTGAAGATATGAAAGAAAAAGGAAAAATAATCATTGAGCCGCTGGACTTTATCAGGGGAATGAGCTATCCGGGCAGAATATATCTTATCCTGGATGAAGGACAAAACACTTCTCCTCATGTGATCAAGACTATCATTACGCGGGCCGGCGAAGGAACCAAGATGGTTATCACCGGAGACTTGAGCCAAATTGATATAAAATGGCTCGATAAGAATTCCAGTGGCCTGGCGAATGCCATGGTAGGGATGAGGAACAGTCCATTGGTAGGCACTACCTGCTTTGAAGACAGTGACTCTGTCAGGTCTCCCTTGGCTAAATTGGCTTTGGATAGATTACGGTAAACATCACAAAAACAGAAAAAAGCGATTGCTTGTAACATTAAGCATCGCTTTTTTTCATTCTTCAGTGTCCTTGGGAGGAATCGAACCTCCGACCTTCTGGACCGCAACCAGACGCTCTATCCACTGAGCTACAAGGACATTTTTAATTATCTGCTTATCTATCATAAACATACTTAAAGCAAAAGACAAGACTTGGCAATTATGCTAAAATATTAAAGCAGATATAAACTTATTGAATTAGATTCCGAAACTAGTTCGGAATGACAAAAAAAATGTATATAGAAAATTTTAGAGTCAGAGAGGTAAATAGGGAAAAGGAGCAAGTCGAATCTGAATTCGAACCAGAGCAAGAGCCAGAAGAAGAAAAAATGTGGAGCAGGGCAACCGGGAATATTCTTTTTCATTGGCAAGCACCGGAATATGAAAGCTATGATAGAGACAAAAAATGGTACACGGTAATGACCTTGGGGCTTATTGCCATTATTACTTATGCTTTTTTCACCAACAGTCCGATTATGGCCATCACTTTTATTTTAATCGGAATGGTTGAATATATTTATATCAGTCGAAATCTTCAAATGTTGAATTTTATGATAACGGAAAAAGGAATTGTAGTTGAGAAGGAAATATATGAATTTGAACAAATAAATTCTTTTTGGATTTTTTATGATTCGGAAATAATCAAATCCTTGAGTCTGCATACCAAAAACAGTCTGATGCCATACTTGCAGATTCCTCTGCACAATGAAGATCCGGATGAAATTCACAAAATTCTGACTCAATATATTCCGGAAATAAAGCAACATTATAGGTTGCAAGATTCAATAAACAGAATGCTGAGATTGTAGGTTCCTAGATTTTTATTTTCTAGTTTTTAAACCCTTGTCATCTCCGCGAAGGCGGAGATCCAGTTTCCAATTAGCTTTGTATAATAAAAAAATAAATGGAAATTGTAGAAATATATTGTTCAGAGATTTATATCTCGTTTTAATATAATATAAAATTTTGTGGAGCCTAGATTCCCGCTTTCGCGGGAATGACAATTTGCTCAAAACAAAAACTCCCGCAAAATGCGAGAGTTTTTTTGAAGTTCGAAATTAGTAACGTCTTTGTCCGCCACCGAATCCGCCACCGAATCCACCTCTTCTCGGCCCCCTGTCTTTTGCTCTTTTTTTGTTACATTCATAACAAAACAGTTTTCCAAAGGTCCCGTCTTCTTTCTTGGTTGGTTCAAAGGGAAGCTGTTCAATCGCTGCTCCACATTCGCTGCAAGTGATTCCCAAAGAAGTAATGTCAAACATTTGTCTTTGAGGACGATTATTATCTTGATAAGCCATTTGAGTATAAGTCACCTCGCTTTCTAGCTTGTCCCGATAAATCGGGATAAGATTTTATGGTGACTTACTCTTTAGCTCATCTATATATAGAATATTTAGACTACTAGTTGAAATATTCACCGTAGAAACATAGTAGCACAGAAAAGGATGCTTGTAAAGAAATAAATACGAGATATATTTTTAAAATTCTTGATATTTGTTTTAATCTTTGCTAATCTAATTTAGTATTGGAAGCGTGCCTTGGGCCCAAGGCCCACCAGCCTAGGGCTGGGAATGGCTAAGTAATTTGAAAACATAATAGAATAGAATATTGGAAGCGTGCCTGAGTGGCTTAAAGGAGCACACTGCTAATGTGTTGACTCTGAAAAGGGTCCGGAGGTTCGAATCCTCCCGCTTCCGCCTCAAGCTTGTAGTATCGAGTAAGACCGATGATCCCGCTTAAGCGCGGGATTTTTTGACGTAAAATTATTGTTTTGCCAAAGATATAATTTGTTGTAAACTTAGGGTAAGGTCAGAAATTCAGTAATAAATTCAGTAATTTTTTAAATAATAATGGAAAAAGAAATAAATAATAAAATTATCCTTTATAGAACCGAAGACGGAAATACGGAAATCGAAGTTAGTCTTGAAGGCGAGACTGTTTGGCTAAATCAGAAACAAATGGCTGAACTTTTTGATAAGGATAGAAAAACTATCACGGAACATATAGGAAATGTATTTAAAGAAGGCGAATTAATGGAAAAATCAGTATGCCGGAAATTCCAGCATGCTGCCAAGGATGGGAAAAAATATAATGTTAATTTCTATAATCTGGATGTTATTATTTCGGTTGGGTATCGTGTAAAATCCTTGCGCGGTACGCAATTCCGCATTTGGGCAACGCAAAAACTTAGAGAATATATAGTAAAGGGTTTTGTGATGGATGATGAAAGATTGTCCGAAGGCGGAGTGAAAAAAGGATTTTTTGAAGAATGGCTGAAAAGAGTCAGAAAAATCAGAGCCTCAGAAAGAAATCTTTATGAGAAAGTGAAAGATATTTTTGCGACCAGTGTTGACTATGATCCGAGAACTGATTTTACAAAGGAATTTTATGCAACCATGCAAAACAAATTTCATTATACGATCACCGGAAACACGGCAGCGGAGTTAATAGCAAATCGCATTAGCGGGAAAAAAGAAAATTTGGGAATGACAAGTTGGAAAGGGGCAATGCCGAACAGAAAGGAAGCAGGAGTGGCTAAAAATTATATGCTAGAAACGGAGCTTCGACAATTGTATCTCCTGGTTGAACAATTCCTATCTTTTGCGGAGTTTCAGATTGAAAGAAAAAACATTATGCATATGAAAGACTGGGTGAAATATTTGCAGGAGATGCTAATGGCCAATAAGTTGGAAGTGCTTTCCGGTAAAGGAAAAATTTCACATGAGAAAATGGAAATGGTGGTCAAAGAGGAATTGAAAAGGTTTATTGAGCAAAAGAGATTAAATTCAAGGCAAAACATGCTCGCAAAATAATTCCTGAATTCTTGCCTGCCTCTGGAGGGAATTCAGCAATAGGATGATATTTAAAAATATCTTACAATCAATCGGCAATACGCCGCTAGTTAGGATAAATAAATTAGTCACCAATGAAAAGGTGACTGTTTTGGCTAAGATAGAGGGTGATAATCCAACAGGGAGTATAAAAGACCGGATTGCCTTGAAAATGATTGAGCAAGCGGAAAAAGAAGGTAGCTTGAAAAAAGGCAAAACAATAATTGAACCCACTTCCGGCAATACCGGCATTGGCTTGGCCATGATCGGAGCCGTCAAAGGATATGCGGTGGAAATCGTCATGAGCAAAGCCGTATCCGCAGAAAGAATAAAAATGATTAAAGCTTTCGGTTCCAAAGTCACATTGACCGATGCAAAATTGGGAACGGACGGAGCGATAATGAAAGCCAGAGAATTGGTGAAAAAAAATCCGCGGAAATATTTTATGCCGGATCAGTTTACCAATAAATATAATAAGATTGCCCATTACAAAACGACGGCCGAGGAAATTTGGAAACAAACCGGAGGTAAAATTGATTATTTTGTTTCAGCCGTGGGAACCTCCGGGACGATTATGGGAGTTGGCCAGGCATTGAAAGAGAAAAATCCGCGAATAAAAATAGTCGAAGCTCATCCTGTCAAAGGACATTACATTCAGGGACTCAAAAATATGGAAGAGGCTATCGTGCCGAAAATTTATGATCCTTCAAAAATTGACGAAAAAATTATGGTGGAAACCGAAGCGGCCTACGCGATGGCCAGGCAAATTGTGAAAAAAGAAGGTATTTTTGTGGGCATGAGCAGTGGAGCGGCCATGTATGCGACAGTTCAATTGGCGAAGAAAATAAAATCCGGCACGATTGTGGTCATTTTTCCGGACAGAGGAGAAAAATATTTAAGCACGGCTTTATTTTCGCTAAAATAACAAAGGTCAATTTTGATCATTGACTTTAGTTGAAAAGGTGATACTCTTGGGGCAATGAAAACAAATTTGAAGAATAGGAGGACAAAAGAGAATGGTAAAATCATCGAAGGAAATAAAAGAGTTGTTTGGCGACGGGATTGTAGGCAGTCACATGTTCTGGGCAGATAGACAGTTTGATGTGGCAGAGGCCATTATCAATTTTTACACCAGCCTGTTCAAGGTTAACCTGGGCTATATGCGTCGTTTCGCAGAAGCGCTTTCGCCTCAAGAGACGCTTCCCCAGAAGCATAAATAATAAGGAGGTGGCCTTACAAAAGAAAAAGGGGACATATCTCATTATGTCCTCTTATTTTTATATTCAATTTTTGAAAAAAAGAGCACAGGGGGTATATTTAAACCTATGCTCTTGCGTGTGATAAAAAAACAAAAATTATGCGAAGATCGAGAGCCCTCCGGCTGGATCGGGCTTGAATACAAGTGCGTTCAAGCCTTTGGCGTCAGAAACTATTCTGACATCTTTGGGGCTTTGAACATTTAACCCCATATCCTTGGCGATATCAAACGCCAATTTTCTCGCTACGCTCTTTGACATGGTTGCCGTTCTTTTGAGCCTTACGCAGACATCAGCAATTTCCATAAAAAATCCTCCTTTTTTATTTTGTTTAAGAATCACGATTGATATTCTTATTATACATATTTTTGACTTTTTGGCAAATGCTAAAATTTTTTGCCAAGTCCCGGTTATTTTTATATAATACTAAATATGGAAGGAATCATTGAAAAAATAAAAGCCTCAGGACTGCGTGGCAGAGGCGGAGCAGGATTTCCAACCGGAATAAAATGGTCCGCCGTCGCCGAGGCTTTGGCGGATGAAAGAATCAAAGGAAATAAAAATGCCAAGGCCTATGTTGTTTGCAATGGCTCGGAAGGCGAGCCGGGAGTTTCCAAGGATGATTTTATTTTGGAAAATTATCCGGAAGGAATTATCGCCGGTATAAAGATTGCCATGGAAACGATTGGAGCCAAGGAAGCCTTTTTGGTTTTGAGACACGATCTTTTTGAAAAATATGCGGACAGACTGAAGGAAATAATCGGTGGTGACAATATAGCGCTGTTTGAAAAAAGAGGCGGATATCTTTCGGGTGAAGAGTCAACCATGCTGGAATCAATTGAGAGCAAGGAAAGATTGGAACCCAGAAGCAAACCGCCCTATCCGACCGAAAACGGACTCTGGGGCTGTCCGACGCTAGTGAATAATATTGAAACTTTGTATTCGGTTTCTCTAATTGCTAAGGAAGAATATAAGCAGGAAAGATTTTTTTCCATTTCTGGCGATGTCAAAAAGCCCGGAGTTTTCCGTTTTCCGGAATACTGGCCGATGGAAAAAGTTTTGCATAAAACCGGAAATTTCC
>Ga0247841_10010292_pt1:0-10000 | contig 12774 bp, 13 predicted proteins | sample LaCruzMarch2015__2_FD_192410 | JGI IMG/M metagenome (GOLD analysis project Ga0247841, IMG submission 192410) | Freshwater microbial communities from meromictic Lake La Cruz, Castile-La Mancha, Spain - LaCruzMarch2015_18m | ecosystem: Environmental > Aquatic > Freshwater > Lake | place... | reverse complement strand
CGCTTATCGGTGGGCACGCCGTTCTGCGCGCAAATGCACCGATCAACAACCCCTACCTGGAGCCATACTTGCAAGGCATGATCGGTTTTCGGCGCTTGGCCACCACTGTCCGTATTTTTGATGAGTCAGATGAAGGGTACTTTAACCCCGACGAAGACGGTGAAATATCCAACAGCACGCCCATAGAAGACTGGGTGTTCAGCTATGGCGGTGGCGGCGGCGTGCAAATCCGTTTAAACAAGTTTATTTTCCTGAACCTCAGCGCCCTTTTCCTGCTGGGTGGCGAAGCGGAGTACTACACCAAAGAGGACATCAAAAATTTTCAGTTTAACTTCGTCGGAAACAACTACACTTCCGGTAGCCCTGATTTAGACCCGGATGATTTTGAACTGGATGCTACACCCAGCAAATCCAAAACACCAATGGTTCAGGGAAATGTGGGCATCACAATTTTGTTTAGCCCCGAAATGAAGAACCAGTAGTCCTGAATGCTTTGAACTTGTACCCATTTTGTGTTTAACCCTTTTGCTCATGCGATACCTGCTCGTTCCTATTGCCCTGATTTTTGCCCTATCTGCTTTCGCTCAAAATAGCGGTCGTAAAGTCTCTTCTCCAAGCAACCTCACCAAGGTGGAGATCGGACTCAATAAAACAGGAGAACTGTATTATAAGGTGTCGTCCAACGGCCAAACCGTCATCAACTGGTCCCGTTTGGGCCTTGATGCCCAGGGATACCCTCTTTATAAAGGATTTACCTTAGAAAAATCGACCGTTACCAAACACGACAACTTCTGGAACCCGGTATGGGGCGAAGAGGCCATCATCAAAAATGCGTACAACGAACTGACCTACGCGCTCCGCCATTCCACTGGTGCCCAAATGACCATCCGCATCCGCGCCTACGATGAAGGCGTGGGCATCCGCTATGAATTTCCGGAGCAACAAGGCCTGAACGAACTGCGCTTTACCCGTGACCTCACCCAGTTTCAACTCACCGATGACCATGCATGCTGGTGGATTCCGGGCGATTACGACTCCAACGAGCACGTGTACTCCAACACGCCCATCAGCGGCATCAATGCCGACACCTATTTAACCAGCGAAACAAACATCCTCACCAAAACCATCAAAGGCCCGTACTTTGTACAGACGCCCCTGACCATGCGCACCAAAGACGGCCAACACATCGTCCTTGCAGAAGCCGCTACGGTCGACTTTGGCGCGCTGCACCTCAAAGCGGACCCAGGCGGGCACAGCTTCAGTGCCAACATCATTCCTACCGCCGATTCTACCATCATTTCGGTAAACCAGCTCCCCTGCCGCACCCCGTGGCGCGCCATCCTGATCAACCGCGACGCCGCCGGACTACTGGCCAACCGGCTCATCCTGAACCTGAACGAACCATCTAAAATAGCCGACCCCTCGTGGATCAAACCACAAAAATACGTGGGCATCTGGTGGGAAATGCACATCGGAAAGGGTTCGTGGGACGTCATTGACTGGCAGACGGGCAAACCCCACGGCCGCCACGCTGCCAATACCCAAAATGTGAAGAAATACCTCGATTTCGCGTCAAAGTACGGTTTTGACGGTGTGCTCGTAGAGGGTTGGAACAAAGGGTGGGAAGACTGGTTTGACCGCAAAAAAGAAGACGTATTTGATTTTGACCAACCTTATCCGGACTACGACGTCGAGGAAATTACCCGTTATGCCCGGGAAAAAAATGTGCGCATCGTGTGCCACCACGAAACCTCCGCAGCCGTATCCAGCTACGAAAGGCAAATGGATGACGCCTACGCGTTTATGCAAAAATACAACATGAACACCGTGAAAACCGGTTATGTGGGCCGTATTCTTCCAAAAGGCGAGTGGCACGACGGCCAGTGGATGAACAACCACTACGTGCGCGTGGCGGAACGCACCGCCAAAAACCGCATCATGGTAGACATGCACGAGTCTGTGCGCCCCAGCGGCCTGCACCGCACCTGGCCCAACTGGATGGCCTGCGAAGCCGCCCGGGGACAGGAATTCAATGCCTGGAGCAAAGGCAATCCGCCCGAACACGAGTGTATCCTGCCCTTTACACGGTTGTTGGGCGGGCCTATGGACTATACCCCTGGCGTGTTCGAAACCCGCATGCGCGTGTACGATCCCAAACGGGAAACAGAAGTGATCCATACCACCGTAGCCAAACAACTGGCGCTGTATGTCACGCTGTACAGTCCGCTGCAAATGGCCTGCGACCTGCCCGAAAACTATGAAAAACGCTTAGACGTGTTTCAGTTTATCCGCGATGTGCCGGTGGACTGGGACGAGAGCCGTTACCTGCAAGCGGACATTGGCAGTCACCTCACCATCGCCCGACGCCAAAAGGGCACGCAAAACTGGTTTCTGGGTGCCATCACCAATGAAAACCCGCGAAACTTGAACCTGGAACTGCAATTTTTACAACCCGGCCTCACTTATGAAGCCGTGATCTATGCCGACGGGCCCGATGCGCACTGGGAGGCCAACCCTTACCCGGTGCAGATCACCAAACGAGTGGTGCGCCAGGGCGATTTGTTGAATGTGCCTTTGGCTGCTGGCGGGGGATGCGCTGTTTCGTTTGTTGTGCAAAGTGGACAGGATTGACAGGAGGTTGACAGGATTTACAGGAGGTTGTCAATCCTGTCGTTAGTCTTCTTGGTCCTTGCGCCCGGGGTTTCGATCAAAGCAGAGTACCTCTACGTTGCGGATCTTGGCGTCTTGCAATCCTTTCGGGAGGCTGTCGTAAGAAATATTGTACGCAAAAGTCCGCGCGCCTTGTGCCGGAATGGGTCCGATTTCTGATTGTGAAATGAGGGCGGTATCCCTTTGCGGGTTATAGGTTTGCGCAAACCACAATTTGCCATCGCGGCCGTATAGCAACGACTCCAGGCACGGGTTTTGGGCCTCCAAGGGAAGAGGGTTGGTAACCTTTATGCGCATTTGCCACGCTTTTTCTACCTGAACCGTGTCGCTTCCATTTTGCACCAGTACCCGCACGCCGCTGATTTCGGTGGCTATCAAGATTGGCCCGGGATCCATTATTTTGGCTCCTGCGACAGCCAATTTGCAGTCTGCGGGTGTACCGCTGATTTTATCGAGCGGGATGGCGGCAAAAAAACTGCTTCTCCCGCGCGGCGGCACCGCGTCGGCCATGACGGGAACGACCACGTCCGGTTTTCCGTTGATGGTCAATACCTGGCCAGCGGCATCCAATGCGGTGAGGCGCAGCCAGTACTGCTGCCAGTCGTTGCTGAGGTTGTTGGCAAGGCCCACTACATAAAACTGACCGTTTTCTACCCAGGTGTGCACGTCGTCAAACGTGACTTGCATGGTGTCAAGCCCTTCGGTGGGCATGGGGCGGTCAGGGGCATAAGGCCCAATGAGGTCGGAAGCAGGCGCACTGTTGCAGGAAGCGAGGCCGTGCCAGCCCAATACGATCAGTATAAAAACAATAATTGGATTTCGCATGCTGCAAAGATCGGTAATCCGTTACTTTTGGCGCAATTTTTTAACAACACATGAAATTTCTCCTCACCGGATTAGGCAACATGGGTTCCGATTACACCGGCACCCGGCACAACGTGGGCTTCGACGCCGTAGACCACCTGTGCAAAGACCTCGGCGGAGCGTGGCGCAGCGACCACCACGGCGACCTCGCCGAAGTCAAATTCAAAGGGCGCACGCTGATCCTCCTCAAACCCAATACCTACATGAACCTCAGCGGCAAAGCGGTGCGCTACTGGCTGCAAAAGGAAAAAATAACGCCGGAAAACAGCCTGGTGCTCACCGACGACCTCAACCTCGACTTTGGAAAACTTCGCCTGCGCGCCAAAGGCTCTGATGGTGGCCACAATGGGCTCAAAAGCATCCAGGAATTGCTCGCTACCCAGGAGTACCCGCGCTTGCGCATCGGCATCGGCAGCAATTTTTCAAAAGGCAGGCAGGTCGACTTTGTGCTCGGCCGCTGGACAAACGACGAAGCCGCTGAACTGCCCCTCGTGCTGGAGCGCTGCGACAATGTCATGAAGGCGTTTGTGACCGTGGGAATCGTAAAGGCGATGGAGTTGACCGGGAAATGACGTACCATCACGGCTTACCTTCCACCCACTCATTGTACCCCTGCACAAGCCCCTGGTAAAACAACTTTCCCTGTGCCGCGTACCCTGCGCGGGAATAGTGCACCGAATCGCCCGACAGCAGGCCGTTGGCCTTCCACATGGCGGCCGATTGTTCGCCGCCGCCGAGATTGTACAGATCCCAGAGCGGCAGTTGGTGATCCGCTGCATAACTTCGCATGACGGCACTTACCTCTGCCATGTACGGATTGAATCCCTTGCCGCGCAGGTAAGAGTCGGCCGGTGTGGTGAGCATCACTGCCGCATTTGGACAATGTTCTTTCAATTGACCAACCAAATCTTCCATTTGGTCGTACAACGCAGCAGGTCCGGAGCGCCCCTGCGCCTCATTGGTGCCAAATGAAAGGATGATCAAATCTGGCTGGATGGCCCCAAGGCTGGACGCAAACCGGTTTGCCCGCGCAAAATCGCTGAACTTGCCCCCATTCACCCCGATGCTGTGGTACACCACGCCAGCCAGTTCATTTTCGAGCGACACACCGTCGAGCGTCAGTTGCCGTTGACCCTCTCCCGTCCGGAGCGCCGACACGGAAGCGTGGGTGACTGGCCGGTCAAAATAAAAAGCGCTGTACGAATCGCCTTCAAACAGCAGGCGGGCGTCCTGTTTGGTTTCCGCGTCGTGCACTTTTACGGCAAACGCGTCGTCGGTTTTGTATTGAAAAACGGTAACTTTGGTAAAGGCTTTGGTTTCTGCGATGGTGGTGTCGCGCAGGCGGAGCGAAAGTTCCGCTTTGGCTGCGTCGGAGCGCAGCGAGAATCCGGAAATGCCGTAATGGGTTTCTTCGGCTAAGTTGCGCACGCAGTTGCTCCCTGCCCAACGCACAGAACTACTGGCCAAAAAATCGCGCGGGCCGTTTGAACCGGCTAATTTATACGGAAAAAGCAGTCCGCGCCCGGCATCTCCGAAGGCTTTTTGCATGCGGTCCCGCACTTCGCGGGTCAGGTAGTCGCCCAAAATATGCGAATCGCCCACGTGCACGATGTGGACGATGCGGCCGCCCTGTGTGCGTTGCTCGTACAATTTGGCAAAAAAACGATTGAGCGCGTCCGGGTTGATAATCCGGTTTTCTTCCCGATTCAGAAAACGGTAGCCCACTGTGTCGGCATTGGTAATGGTAACCAAAGGCGGCCGCAGTTGCGACTGGCACTGGCAAATAAACAAGGTGGTGAGCAATGCGCTAAACAGGATGCGGCGGCGGAATTGGGTGGGCAACACAAGACACAAATCGGCATTTTTCATGATTATTGGTGTTGATTTTTGTACGTGGCGTACGCGTCAAAAAAAATGTCGGCAATGCGGTGGCCCACCACACGGCCACCGGCATGCGTCAGGTGGGTATAATCTTTGTTGGCTAATGCGGGTTTGTGGTCCGACAGGCGGATCATGCTGCCTGGGCCACCCATGGCGTGGTACAGGTCGAAAAACAAAAATCCGTACTTGCGGGCCAGCTCGCGCTGCATGTTGGCGATGGCCATCACGCTGGGCATGGTCATCAGTTCGCCATTGATTTTGCCAGCCCGGTCGGCTACGCTGAATACGACAATGGGTTTGCCCGGGAAACAGGCCTGCAAGTGCTCAAACGTTTGCTCCAGTTCGCGCCGGTACCATTTGATGTTGTCCAAATTGGGTGTGACGGCGTTGAGGCCGAGCTGCACTATTATAAGGTCGTAATGCAGCATACGGTCGAATTGGCGGGCCACCGAAGCGTCTATTTTGCGCAATTTGCCGCCCGTATTGCCGCGCACGGAAAAATTGTCGAGGTAAATGCCCGGGCCGTCTTCCAGCGAGGCCCCGTACACCCAAAGGCTGTCGGTAAACGGAAAGCGCAGGTTGACCGATTGCAGGCCGGGCTGTTGCAACGCCGCCTGTCCGGCCCGGCCGCCGGTTGCCGGCAAGGGAAAACCAGCCTCTTCGCGGTCGTTGCCCTTCCACACGGCTACGCGTTGCACGGGTGACTGGTAGAACAAACGCAGCGTAGACCACTGGCGGGTGTTTTTGAAGTAGGGCGTGCCGGCGTACCGCACCGAGGCGTTGTTTTTGGGCAGATACACGAAGCCATTGATGCCAAAAGGCGGATGGTTTCCATCGCTTTTTACAATGGATTGTGTATTCCAGCCGGTATACTGGTGTTCGAGGGTGCGTTTGAAGCGGGCCACTTCCGAGGTGATGGGCACGTACCCTACCCCGCGTCCGCCCCACACGCTCTGAAATGTGTCGCGCAGGTCGCCCAGCAGGATGTCGCCCTCCACAAACGAGTCGCCCAAAAAAGCGATGCGCACGGTTTGCTGGTGGCTGCGGATAGAATCGATGGCGGCAAAAAAAGCGCTCAGGCCTGTTTGTTGCTGGGTATAATCTTCGATGGATGTGCCAAAATAAAACGAATCGACGGCAGGCAAGGGGCCAAATGCGGGTGAATTGGCAGAATCGGCCGCGCTGCCATAAAACGTGGTATCCATAAACGGAAAAGTGTCTGACAGCACTTGTGCTGACGCAGACAGGGTATCGGCCGGTGGCGCCACCGCCTTGCGGACGCTGCTGAAGATGTCCATTTGTTTGAACGCGATACCACCAATGGAGGGCGGTTTTTGCCATAGGGACAACAGGATGAGCAGCAGGGCAACGAGCGCCGACAGTCCAAAGGTTTGGCCAATGTAATTTTTCATCTCCCGCAAATGTAAGCACTGCCTGTGACGTGGATTCCAATGCACCTGTTTTTAAACTGCATAGCAGCGATCGGGCCATTTGGCCTACGAGAGAACATGCCTGTAACCACTACCGCGTTTGGGCACGTTTGTGCGGTTTATTTTGTACTACATGGGGGGCGGGCGACAGGCCCAATTCGGGCGACACCCCTACCCTGCTCAGCCCGGAAGTTGTGCAGTCAATCAAAAAAAATCCGTGGGCATAAATTTTGGCACGGCATTTGATTAACTATAGTGAAAGTGATTTAATCCCGGAACATTCCCCAGTTGTACAGTTAGATGAAACGGCTGCCTTGATGCAAGGCAGCCGTTTTTTTGTGGTTGGCAGGCTTCCCATGCATGATTTGATCGAGTATGTGCTGTTTGGATTGGTTTTTTTTATCTACTTGTTGCTGGTGTATGGCTGAATGCTTAACTTTGTGGAATGCTTGTATTGCGCTTTATACGTAAGTGGCTGCCTGCTTATGCGTCGCAAAGTGTTCTTGTCGTGTACTTGCATGGAAGGAATCTACCTGCGCACATAGCCGATTTCCCGCAACTAACGGATAAGTAAAACACGCAATGCGGGATAAGTGCTGTTTTGGGTGGTTATACGCAATGCGGGTTTTTGGTTAGTCGTTGGTTGCGGGAAAGCAGTAGTTATGCTCAACCAATAAAAAATAAAAAACATCAAAAAATGAAAAAATTAATTTTACTTGCATTGGCTGTTTCAATTATACAAATAGTAAATGCTCAAGAAACAGAAATTGGAAACAAATTAATCTTAGGAGGTTCATTTAATTTTCTAACTCAAAACAATACTTACCCTCTTTCAAGTCTATCTATAAATTCAGGGATAGGAGGAATTTATTCCAATAGCACAAATGATACAAAAAATACAACTTTTGCTATTACTCCATATTTTGGTAAAGAAATCAATCCAAAATTATTTGTTGGATTGCAGCTTGATTATAGAATAGGAAGATATAAGGCGGAGGACACATTCGTATTTGGGCAACCAAATTCCATAGATTTTGAAAGAAACTCAAATCAAATTGGAATTGGATTATTCACAAGACATATTTTAAACCCAAATAGCACATTTAGTTTCTTTATTCAACCTTACTTGGAATATAATTTATTGAATGAAGAAGAAATCCAAGACTCAAATGTCACTCAAGAAGAAAAAGCAAATTATTTTGAAGTAGGTGCAGGATTAGGGATATTGTATAACATTAACTCTAAGATAAGAGCAACCTTAAGAACAGGTGGACTAAATTACGTTAATGGAAAATGGGAAATAAAAGACACCGATACAGAAAAAGATTTTAGTTCGTTTGGAACTAATTTGAATTTATCAACAATCTTCTTTGGATTTGAAATTAGAATCTAAAAGAAGAAGGCAGAGCATAACAATGCATAATATGTTCATTGCGAGCAAAAGCTCGCAACGCCATTTATGCGGGACGTTCGCAAAAAATTAAAATGACCAAAAAAACCAGGACAGTAAAACCACAATATGACAACAGATAAAAATCAAAATCCTGAACAAATCGCACGGGACAAAATCGACTCGATGTTGAAAGCCGCGGGCTGGATTGTTCAATCCAAAAACGAAGTGAACTTGAGCGTCGGCAGGGGTATTGCGTAAAGGGAATGCCAGGCTGATACCAAGTTTGCAGACTATGTGCTGTTTGTCGACAAAAAAGCGGTTGGTATTATTGAAGCAAAAAAGGAAGACGACGGACATAATCTAACCGTAGCCGAAGACCAGGCCGTCGAATACGCCAATGCAAAACTTAAATATTTAAACAACGACCCCTTGCCTTTTGTGTTCGAAAGTACGGGGGCCATTACCCGATTTAGAGATACTTGAGACCCAAAACCACGCGGACGAAGAATTTTCTGGTTCTACAAACCCGAAACGCTGGCAGAATGGTTGCAAAAAAACAACAGTTTGAGGGGCCGATTGTTGGACATTCCGCCTTTAAAGGAGACCGGACTGCGCCCGGCTCAAATCAAGGCAATTAAAAACCTGGAGCTTTCCTTTAAAAAGAACAAACCCAAATCGTCGCCGAAATTGAAAGTCGCCTATCCGTCTGCGACAAAATGGAACAAAGCATCACCGAAAGCATCGCAAAAGCCGAAGCCCTGCGCCAAAGCATCCTCAAAAAAGCCTTTGAAGGCAAACTGTTGAGCCCCGCAGAAATTGATCTGTGCAAACAAGAAGCGGATTACGAGCCTGCCAGTGTGTTGTTGGAAAAAATAAAAGCGGAGAAATTGGCCAAAGAACAAGCGGAGAAGAAACCAATTCGTAAAATAAAAAAGTGAGCAATGAATACATTAGACGCTTCCAATAGTCCAATCGAAACTCATTTTGAGCAAGTGCATGCGATCATTGATTTACACCGTTCACGTGCGTTGCGGGTTGTAAATAATGAGAGTTTATTTATTTGCTGGAATGTAGGGCAATATGTATCTGAAAAGTTGCAAACCAGTGACTGGGGCAATAAGGTAGTTACACAACTTTCGGAGTATTTGCGTACCAAAGACCCCAGCCTAAAAGGGTATAGCAGACGCAACATTTATAATATGGTTTCTTTTTATGAAGTCTATTCTTCGCCTCCATTTTTGCAGCTTCTGGAAACGTATCATGAACAACATAAATTAGTGCAGTTTGAAACTGCACAGTTATATTACAGGGATAGTCAAGCAGATGAAATTGTCCAATTTGAAAATGGACAATTGAAGGATGCGAAAATCTTTCCTAAAATACTAAGTTTTATCAACTGGACAAGCCATGTCGAAATTCTGAACAAATGCCGGTTGCTCGAAGAACGATTATTTTACATGCTGTATGCGTACAAAGAGCGATTAGAAGTGAAAGAACTTCAAAGAGCCATTAAAACCAATGCGTATGCCCATGTATTGAAAGCCGAAAATAATCAATCGGCAGGAATGAAAACGACCTATCCAGAGTCAAACTATTTATTTAAAGATGTAGCTTACCTCGACTTTTTGGGCTTACTGCATAATTCCGGCCAAAGTGAACACCCAATTCCGGTCAAAGTGAACACCTGGAGATTGTGTTCAGCGTAGCAGGAATCAAAGGTACAAAATTAGTGTTTTTGCATGGTGTTTTTGCGCATGGAATC
>Ga0247841_10010291_pt1 | contig 12776 bp, 13 predicted proteins | sample LaCruzMarch2015__2_FD_192410 | JGI IMG/M metagenome (GOLD analysis project Ga0247841, IMG submission 192410) | Freshwater microbial communities from meromictic Lake La Cruz, Castile-La Mancha, Spain - LaCruzMarch2015_18m | ecosystem: Environmental > Aquatic > Freshwater > Lake | place: Spain... | reverse complement strand
TCATTTTTTTTATGTATTCGAACATTCACGATCTGAAACCTATTCCAGTTTACCGATATCCAGATAGTATTTTGAATATACGAAAAGATTATTAACCTTTGCAAAAAAAATTGTGACTCTCAAAATCTAAGTTAATATTGGATTTCTCATGAAATACTGATTTAATATGATAGATATGTGGATAAGTCCAATCAATTTGGTATTGCTTATTTTGTGTAATTTTGTTATTGTTGATTGTAAATAAATATTTTATAGTTATTTACAATTAAATATTAAGTTATGAGAAAAATCGTATTCTCTCTGGTCGTTGCGCTTTTTAGTGATTTTGTAATCTATTCCCAAACGCAACCAGAATTTGCTCCTATCGGTGCTCATTGGTATCACTCTTTATATTGTATGCAAAATTGTTTGCATTATTACAAATTTACAAGCATTGACACCGTGACCATTCAAGGAAAATCATTTAAGAAAATTTCAGTATCAACAGATGATCCGATAATTAATTTTTTCCCTTTTTCTTATGTTTACTTATATGGTGATTCTTCAAAAATGTATTATGCGCTGTCTATTTCTGATTCTATCCATTTACTTGCCGATTTTAGCCTAAATATTGGTGATACACTTTATTCTGATAACATTGAATACCCGTCTCAACAATCAAAAAGCATAATTAATAACAAAGGCGACACAATTATTAACGGATTTAAATTGCATTTTCTTCAATTAATATCGTTAGATTGTGAAGAAATATACTGCGGAAAATTAATCCAAAACATAGGTGCCGAATCTTTTCTATTCCCATACTATGGGTTTGTTGACCCTCCAATAGGTGGTCAGCTTAGATGTTATCATGACACAATTATTGGTAATTACACTAATCCGTTGTATCTTGAGCCCTGTGATTATCATTTTGATTCTACTTCAATTGAAATTGAATGTGTCAAATCAAATGAACCAATTGATGTTTTTCCAAACCCTGCATCAGACAAATTATTGGTTACAGCTTTTGGTAATGACAAACTGAAGGAAATTATATTATATAATCATTTGGGACAAATCATTTTCTTTCAAGAATTTCAAGAAGAATTTCCGACATACGAAATTGATATTTCGCAATTTAAACCTGGAATATATTTTATTTGCTCTAAATTGGATAACCAAATGTGTTACAAAAAAATTATTATTATTTGAAAATAGCCAATAAAAAAAGCAGATTCTAAGTTTTTAATTTATTCATAAAAGACAGCACCAGGAAAACCTTGTGAGACCGGCAGGCTCATATCCGGCAATGGCATATCGGTGTAAAGCTGCCATATAATCGCCTCTGTTTTTGTATTATTCCCTGATCCTTGCTGCTTTTTCATTGATAATGTTAATTCCCATTGAATTCGACTTCTGGAAGAATTCTTAGTATCCTTTTCCGAAAGCCTTAATATCAATGTAATAATTGGTAATATCTGCCATTGGTAAGGCATCTGTTAACCGTTGCTATGAATATGAAGACTGAGTGATATTCAGGCATGTCAGGCTTAATATCGGACATTTTTAACACTTCTCTAAACCTTGTTTTAAATCTTCAATAATGTCATTTACATCTTCGATTCCAATTGCAAACCTAATTAAGTCGTCAGTAATTCCGGATTTTTGCTTATCTTCCATTGATACTTTTGCATGAGTCATTGATGCAGGATGCTGAATAAGAGATTCCACGCCTCCAAGCGAAACAGCAAGTAATACAACTCGCAGGTTATTTAAAAGTACTTTTGCCGATTCATAACCACCTTTTAATCCAAAGCTGATCATAGAACCGTTACCCTTCATCTGTCTTTTACCTGTTTCATATTGCGGATGAGACTTAAGTCCGGGGTATTTTATCCAGGCGACTTTCGGGTGGTTATTTAAAAAACCGGCAATCTTATCAGCATTTTCAGTAGCCCTGTCGATCCGGATACCAAGTGTTTTCAAACCGCGAATAACCAGGTAAGCCTGGTGAGGGTCCATATTACATCCAAGATTTATCATCATTGTCCGTAGTTGATTGTACATTGCAGCTTCTTTGGTAATAATGATTCCTGCAACAATATCAGCATGGCCGTTGATAAATTTGGTCATGGAATGAAAAACAATATCTGCACCCAAATCAAGAGGATTTTGCAGGTACGGACTGCAAAAGGTATTGTCAACAACCAGGATTATACCATGTTGATGTGCTATTTCTGCACAAGCTTTCAGATCAGTTATATCCATGGTCGGATTAGCAGGCGTTTCGATATACAGCACTTTAGTATTGGGACGGATAGATTGTTTAATATTTTCAATATCAGTTGTATTGATATAAGTAGACTGAAATCCGAACCTTACAAATTGTTTTTCCATAACACCACGGGCAGGGCCGTATATGGCGTCAGTGCTGACAATATGGTCGCCTGTGCTCAATAACGACAAATAAATGGTTGTAGCTGCTGCCATGCCTGAACTTACTGCAATTGCTCCGAATCCGTTTTCAAGTGTGGCTATTTGCCTTTCTAATGAGTTAATAGTTGGATTCCCAATGCGGGTGTATATGTAACCGTCACTTTCACCGGCAAAACATTTTGCACCTTCTTCCGCGCTTTCAAATGCAAAAGTTGAAGTCTGATAGATAGGAACAGTTGCAGAACCAAACTGGTCATTGATTTCTCCTGCATGAATTAATTTGGTATTGAAACCTGATTTTTCGATTTTCATATATTTAAAATTTTATTGAGTTAAATGATCATTGGAAATTCAGAATAATTTGCAAATATAATGAACCTTATTTCATAACAGAATATGTTATAAATTATTATTATTCAGCATGTTCGACATAAGTAGATAAATTAAAGTTCCTATACATAAGGAACAGCTAAATAAGATATCAGTGGTAACTGACCTTTTTAAAGAAGTAAGATATTATAATCTAATTAACCTGATCCTGATTCTTCCTGTAATTACTGCCTTTTCCATGCCCGGCTTTCTGACCCCACCTGTGTTGCATTCCTTTCCCTTTTTCCATACCTGAGAATTGTCCTTCGCACATCTGCATATCATTATAAAGCAATCTGAGTTTCAGGCACTGGTCTGAATCACATAATATTTTCATTTCAAGGAAATTTTCTATAGTTAGTTTTTTGAGACTGGTATGCAGCATGCCAATGTCTTCCGCAATGTTGTTCAATTTTTCAGGGTTGGAGTCTGCTGATGAAAGTTCATCTAACATTTCCTGTCGTTTGTTTTTCATTTCTATTAGAATCTCAGAAGATTTTTCGTCGAATTCTTTTTTAATACGGAGATATTTTTGCTCCTGGAGGGGTGATAAACCGAGCTCTTCCCTTATAATATTCTGAATATTTTTTGTGTTACTGTCAGATTGTTTGCTTTCAGAAGAAAAATATATATGGTAAACAATTGTGCCAATAGCAGATATATTAATAACAATCAAAATAATCACCAACCAGGTGATTAACCGGGTTTTACTAAAAAAGTTCATAAATAATTATTTATTTATTTATCAGTTAATAATATTGATTCAATATTTTCTTCATTCAGTTCATTCAGGTAATATTCATCAGCGAATTGCTGAAGTTTTAACATCCTGGTATTTTCTGAAACAAGCAAACGGTTATCATTGTCAAGTCTGCTTCCAAGGGATATCCCAATGTATATAGCTGTTAAGACAAGAAGAAACAGAGCAGGGATACTTAATTTATTAAGAAGTAGCCCGAAAAAATCAGATTTATTTCTATCTTCTTCATTTTTAATTTTTTGTATGAGCCTTGTATAAAAAAAAGGATTTACCGGAAACCTACTAACATCTTCAGTTGAGTTGTATGTAGCTTCAATATTAATATACAGGTGTTTGCATTTCTTACAGCTCTCAAGATGAAAAATAATCTGGTCTGATAGTTCTAATGGTATTTTCTTCTCAATGAAAAAAACCAGTTGCCGTTGTATATCACTGCATTTCATTTTCAGATATATTTAAATTTACCGGTTATTAAGTATATGTTTGACAATCATATTTTCAAAAACTTGCATTCAGAGCTGATTTGAATAGTACCTGACCAGTTTTTTCTGTAAATTGATTTTTGCTCTATGTATCAACGATTCGACCGAAGAAACAGAAACATTCATCACTTCTGCAATTTCCTTATAAGACATATCATTTGTTTTTAAAAGTGTAAATGCGATTTTTTGGTTTGCAGACAAAGAATTTATTGCTGTGTTTATTATCTTTTTTCTTTCTTCTTTCTCAAATAATTCCAGGGGATGTTCACTATCATGATGACTTTCTTCAAATTTCGATGTTTTATTTATGGAAATTATTTCTTCAAGGTTCTGAAAAAATGATCTTCTTTTATTCTTTTTGATATGATTTAATGATTTATTAACAGCAATCCTATACAGCCATGTTGAAAGTTTCGAGTCCATTCTGAAAGTGTTTATTGATTCAATTACTTCTATAAAGACATCCTGTGCTATATCTTCCGCATCTGCATTATTACCAACAAAACCACGACAGGTATTTATGACCAGGGATTGGTAATTTTCAATAAATGACCTGGTTACCTGTTCGTCTCTTGCAATAATTCCATTTATCAGTTGCTCTTCCTCCATTGAAGGTAAAAGTAATTATAATGTAAAATTAAAAAAAGCACAGGTGACAATAGCAATTGGCACCTGTGCCGAAAATAAAACAGCATTAATGAGCTGAATAATAATTATTTATTGGGGTTCTTCGGGCAAAATAACCGGTTATTATTTCTGCAATTCCTTTTATGGTTTCCCTGTCCCTTAAAATTACAATTATAATTCCCTGCTCTTTTTTGTATAATATTACATCCGTTTCCATTTTCATGGTGATCGCATATCCCGTTGTTATTTGCATCAGTGAAGCCATGCCCATGACCTGCCGTGATGCCGGATTGAAAGTTGTCACAAATGCCATCATTATTGTTATCAACAAAATTTTGGCCATGACCATTTGTACAATTATTGGCTGTTGTGTCTGAACTGTTTTGCGACTGCCTGGCCTGATTATTTTGTGCATTAATGCTGATCGCAGAAACTGCCATAAAAAAAACCGTAAGAATCATTACTTTTTTCATATCTTTTATTTTTATTGTTACAATAATATGACAATCCATTTTTATTAAACTTGCGGCACCGGATTTTTTTCTCAATCAGATTATGTGGAAATGTAAAAGTTCAAAAGGCAGAAAATTTAATATTTTATTTTGCGATTTTTGCAAAACATAAAAATTAAGGACGACCCTTATATAAGAATTATGAAAGATACAGGAATTAATGATTCTGTGAGCAGGCGCGATTTCTTCCGCCTGGTTACACTTGGCGGAGTTGCAACTGCAATAATTCCACAGGGATTGAAGGCAGCAGTAAATTCAGGAACGGATGAAAAGCCTTCAACAAATATTGCTGATGCCCTGAAGTACAAACGGACTGAAAACTCTTTGCCCGGTAAGTATCCTGGAAAAGTTGCCCATGTTATCAACAGCAAAAGTCTTAACGATGATAAATTCGATGCGGAAGTGGTTCACAACATGGTGGAGAAAGCAGTCAGGTCGGTCGCTGGCGTCAATGATACTTCCAGGGCATGGAAAAAATTCGTCTCAGTGGAAGACCGTATAGGTTTAAAAGTCAACCCCGTGGCCGGAAAATCCCTGTCAACAAGCCTTGAGATAACCCGGGCAGTTATAAACCAATTATTAAGTGCCGGAATTCCGGAAAAGAATATCATTATCTGGGACAGACGTGAAAGCGATCTTATTGAAGCTGGTTTTACCGTCTCAAATTTTCCGGGTATTAAAATTATGGGTACTGAAGTTAAAGATGCAAACGATTCATTTTATGACAGTGAGGGGAAACTGTACAGTGAGAAAATGATAGATAAGGATTGGTATTACTGGGCTGATTGCGAGGAAAAATACGATGCAGAGACACTTCCATACATGGTTAATGAAGGTAAATATTCCTATTTCTCAAAGATATGTACCAGCAACCTTGATAAAATCATTAACATCCCTATCCTGAAGAATGCAGGTTCGTCAGTAAGTATTTGTATGAAAAACCTTTCTTACGGAGTTATTACAAATACAGGACGGTTGCATAAAGACCTCTGGTCGGAGACCTGTGCTGAAGTCTGTGCATTTCCTCCACTGCGTGATAAGGTTGTGCTAAATATTGTTGATGGAATCAAAGGATGTTACCAGGGAGGACCGGGTGCAAATCCTCAGTTTATTACCGGTTTCTTTTCTGTTTTTGCCGGTACTGATCCTGTTGCTGTTGATCGTGTTGGTTATGAAATGATCCTGAAAAAAAGAATTGAAGAAGGGATACAAAAGCAGGAATCCGTTAAGGGACGTGCATTTCTTGAATTAGCCCAAAAATACGGACTTGGTGTTGCCGACCTTGATAAAATTTCGGTTGATAAAATTATATTAGCCTGATAATGGAAGATGGGTTACTCTGCAAACACTGACAATTATAATAATCTGGAAATTATATTATTTTTGAACAATGGATTACTAAATATTTAATTTAAATCATTGAAATGACATATCTGTTAAGACTTATTGCTTACTTTCATACCGGGTCGATAAAAGTCTTGCTTTTCATATATTGCACTTTATTTTCTTTTATCTGTTTGTTTGCCCAGGAAAACCCTCACAGGTTGACTGATAATGATTTTCCCGGTTTAAAAATAATCGGTGAGAATAATTTTCGCGATAAAGAACTCTGGGGTTATATGGATGGTGGTGCAGACCTTTATTTTGAGTATGGTTTTGAAAATTTGTGTGTTCAGGAATTGATATTTAATAATGAAAATTTCAAGGCTGCCATTTTTGAAATGTCAGATCCTGAAGCTGCATTTGGCATTTTTTCCATAAGTCATTATAAATGTAAGAGCTCCTCATCATTCAGTCAGTTTTCGTGTGAATCAAAATATCAGGTACAACTGGCAAGAGGAAGGTATTACATATCGGTAGTAAACGAAACAGGTTCTAATAATGCCCAATCTTTCGGTGCTCTTATTGCAGGAATATTATATGATAAGATTAAAGAAAAAGAATACAAGTTACCACCGGATTTTACAGAAGGTGAGATGTCAGGTTATTCAGGCCGGCTTAAACTTCTGAAGGGAACATTAGCTATAAAAAATGGTTACCCCGACTGGGAGGATATGATTGATAAAAAAGAGAAACTGAAGATATTCATTTATGAAAATCCTGATACCTGCACTGTTGTTTTCAGTTCGTTGATTTTCATTAAAAACCCTGATCGTCTTAAAACACTTTTTAAAAGTTATGGTTTTGCATACCGGAAATGGCAGGATGATTATTACTTTGAAAAAAATGGCCTGCATTATTATTTATCCGTGTGTAACTGTGGCGAGGCAAGATTATTTATCAGGAAGAATAAACTTTAATCTAATAATTCTGCGACTTTTTCAATCCTCTGAATAATAATTCAGCAGTAGCAGGATTGGTGGCAAGAGGTATATTATGAACATCGCAAACCCGCATCAGCATAAGGATATCAGGTTCGTGAGGGTGTTTATCCATAGGATCTCTGAAGAACAGAACCATCTGAATTTCTCCGGCTGCTACCTGTGATGCAATCATCGCATCACCTCCACGGGGGCCTGAAAGCACCTTTTCAACCGAAAGCCCGGCTGCTTCAACATGTTTGCCTGTGGTACCCGTTGCTACAAGTGATATTTTCTCTGACTGCAGAATTTTAAGGTTTTTCATAAGAAAGGAAACCATCTCTGGTTTTTTCCCATCGTGTGCTATAAGTGCTATTTTCATTTATTAAATAATTTTCATTTTACACTGCTTATCCGGTCATTGAGTATCTTCCGGCGAATGAATATGATAAGGAAAAAACCAGTAATTACCATACCGGTACCGCTAATACCTCCGGCATATCCGCCAAAATATCGACCTGTAACTACTGTTGCTATAATATGAGCTAATCCGTTTATGATCATTATTCCTGCATATAGCAGGCTGAAATAGGCAGCAAATGTTTTGTTCCGGATCAGGTAAAAAATCATGGCTAACGGGATGATAAACAAAATCAGGTTGAGGATGAGAAAGTACCTGATTCCGAATATCTCATCTATAATATGAAAACCTGCTAACACTTCCTCGAAAATGTGAATAATATGAAAAATCAGCATTATTAAATATGTTCCGGTTATTTTGTCTGACATTTTTAAAGTCTTAAGTTGACATTAGATATTTTAAATAACTTAGTTTATTTAACCAGGATGATCTTTTTATTTTCCGCCGGTTTACCATTCAGGTTTATTTGTACAAAATAAATGCCTGCAGATGCAATATCTCTGGTATTTCCGGTTCTGTCCCATATAACACTGTAATTGCCGGTATTTTGGATTCCATTGTTCCATGTCCTGATAGTTTTACCATTCAGGTCAAATATTTTTATACAGGTATTACCCCTTACAGACAGGGAGTACTGAATACATACATTACCTGCCGAAGGGTTTGGGATCAATTTCATTGACAGGCTAACGGAAGGAATGTGACCGATACCTCCGGGCCATACCCCAAAATATTCAAGGATACGCCGGACAAGTTCTTTCCTCGTGCTCGGAAATACAGTATCTTTAAGGCCTGCCAACTCAAATGACATACCAACTGTATTGTGGTTATATGCTACACCCCGTCCATCATCTGAACCTGTTGTAAATATCAGGTCAGCGTCCGGCATTTCAGAAATAATATCCATATAATAATTATCACCGGAATAATTATATTCGAGGTACTCGGATAAAGTTCCTGGTTTACCTGTAATGGGAGTAAATATGGAATCACCGTCATTAACAGGATTGACATGAAATAAAGGGTCGAGAAGTAAATGTGAATCATCATAGACCCAGCAGTCTGAACCTTCCATGTACACTTTCCCGCCTGAATTGATATAATCGGCCAGCAGGTTAGTTTCTTCGTTGCTTAGTATATAATTATCACTGTAAACGCCGAGGCAAAGAAAAATCGTGTAGTACTTATGGACATTTACTTCATAAAAACTTGTAAAATAATCATTCTCGATATTCAGGGAGTCAATGCAATTTGCGATAAGCTGTCCGGAAGAATTTGACGGATCGAGCACAAGTACCGGAATAACGGGTACAATTGCAATTTCAAAATATCCTGAAGAAGGGAAATATCCGGTATTGTGCTGGTTTGAATTGTCTGTTGCTGCTATCCTGTACCGGATTGTATCACCGGTAGAAATTGAAGGGGTGAGCGAAGCAGTGTAATTATTTCCCGAAGACAGGTCAAGATTAACAGGACTCTGGATGACATCGTTAATATAATATTCAAAAATTGCTGATTGAACATCGTTAATGTCCCAAGCCCAGGTGGAAATATCTAATGTTGTATTTGCAGGGTATTGTTCGGGGAATGGTGTATGAAGAATTTCAGGAGGAGTGAGATCAAGTCCTACATTGAATTTATGAGGATCAGCGGCGCCGATAAATGGATGGTTTTCACTTTTACCTGAACTATCGGCAGCGTGAATATAGTACTCAACAGTTGAACCAAGTTCCTGCATGGGTATGAATGTAAAGAAACTATCAGGCGCGGCCTGTTGAAGCTGCATTGTGTTCCAGTTTCCTGTGGTATTTCTCCAGTATACAAGTAATGAATCTGTAATTAGTCCGGAACCGCTGAATGGATGAATTATTGCACTCAGAAACAGGTTGATGTTTGCCGATTCAGTATCGTGCAATGGTGTATGTTTAATGTATAGCATATTACGGTCGGTGATTCCCATGGTCCGGCAATGAAGTGCGTCGTTTGATGTCCAGGAGCCAGTGATTCCCAAAACTTCATAGCCAGGCATAGCTTGCTGCCATGAAATAATCGCATCGTCGTCCCACTCGGTGCCCCAAAGAGGGATAAACACTTTTTTATTCAGTATTAATGCATTTGTATATGCTTCATCTTCGGGGGTATATACGCGGAATATTTTATAGGGTGTGCCATAAGAACTTATCTGTGAAGAGAAAAACTGTACCCTTGATTCAATTTTCTGGTAAGCAGAATGCCATTCCGGTACCTTTCTTATCATTATTTTATCTGGTGACAGGAACTTTGCCCAGCAGTCGATGTGCATTATCCCGGAAGTGTAAATATCATCAGGTAAGAAATATGTATGAATCCCAAGATAATCATTTACTAACTGGTTTATCTGGGCTATGTTTAATGTCGGATTCTCATTAATCAGGAGGCTGGTAGATGCTGAAACACCCATTCCATCAGTCATATAATTTCCGCCGGTATGAATCAGGTTCATACCATAAACCGGAACACCGGATTCATTTCCATAATCAGCAGGTACTCCGTCACTCACAGGACGGGTTGGACGGTTGTAAACAAAGTCAGTAATTCCATACTCATTATTTCCGGTAAAAATAAACCATGGCCCATAATCACGCGTGTAAAAACATTCAGTTCCCGGCACAGTAAGAAAACTGCAGTTGCTGATATTCACTCCGTTATTGTTATAAAGGGTTGTAACATAATTCTGCTCGGAAATATTGCTGACAATTGTCACAACATCGACATCCTCCGACATTTCTGCAATAAGACTCAGGCTTATTCCAAAAGGATAACGGATAAGTACTCCCTGCATAGGTTCGAATTCAGCAGCCTGTCTGGCAGGTTGGGGCGGGGGAGGAGTCTCGGTAAACCCCCGTAATTGATAGTTATATTGCGATGTCGAAGCAGGTGTGATCAGAATTGTGTCGGGTGAAAAGTAAATACTGTTCCCCCAACAATCATTATGACACCAATCATATTTTGCACCTGCATAACTGGTTAGCCAGCTGGTTGAGTTAATTCCAAGAATAAATATAAGTATAAGATTTCTTATCATAAAGAATGGATTTTTTTTAATTTTACGATAAGGTCGCTGATATCAGGCTCTGCGAAAGGGGAAGTACCAAGCGGATCAATAATATCCGTCCTGCCTGATAAAATCTTTAAAACATTCACTACACCCGTTCCCAGTACCTGCAGATTATATCCGCCTTCAAGAAAAAATACAATCTTACCATCACAATATTCTGATGCAAAAGTGATCAGCTTTTCAGAAATTCCTGAATAGCCTGCCAGAGATAAACCTAACTGAGCAAGTGGATCCTTCCAGTGAGCATCAAAACCTGCTGAGACAAGAATAAGCTCAGGTCTGAACCTTTTGAGTGCAGGGATTATAATTTCATAATACAGTATTTCGAAGCTTTTATCTCCGGTCCTCTCAGAAAGAGGGATATTTATTTTTGTTCCTTTGGCTTTTCCTTTTCCTGTTTGAATAAGGCTTCCTGTTCCCGGGTAAAAAGGATACTGGTGAGTTGAAATAAACAGAACATCCTGGTCAGTTTCAAAAATTGCCTGTGTACCATTACCGTGATGCACATCTGTATCTATAATGGCGATCCTTTCTATTCCTCTTTCTTTTTGAGCCACTTTTGCAGAAACAGCAATATTATTGAAAATGCAAAATCCCATTGATTTTGATATAGTAGCATGGTGTCCCGGAGGGCGGATAATAGCGAAACCATTACGAAGTGTACCATCAATAACGGCAAGACAAAGTTTGCTCGAACTGCCTGCAGCGACTGATGCTGCTTCGAAAGAACGCCTGGTGAGATAGGTATCAGCATCAAGAAATTCAATTCCCTGTTCGGAGTATTCCTTAATCTGTTCAACCAGCGTTTCAGAGTGTACAAGTAAAAGTTCGCCAATTGTAGCTGTCTTAGAAGGTATGTGAACCAATCCTGAAAGCAGGCCGGAAGTATCAAGTTCATTCATGATAGCTTTAAGACGGCCAGCGCTCTCTATATGACCTTCATTTGTATGTTCCAGAAAAACAGGGTCGAATACATATCCTGTTTGTGTTCCCATATTTCCAATTTTTTTTGGTTTTCTTACAGAAATTGAATCCGGTTTTAAATCATTAGAACAGGAAAACATAGTGCTGATACTATGACCTGCAATACCTGCAAATATGACCTTCTTCACAAAGTCACGCCGGGAAATATCTATAACCCGTTTCATGATTCCTTCTCCTGATCATTAGCAAACATAAGGAAAATATTTCTTCCGGAAAAATGTCAGGATAATAATCTATAGAAATGATTATAATGCAAGACTTATTAAAAGGAAATAATACCAGCAAATCACCCTACTATGCCATGGAAGGTGTTTAACTGGTAAAAACAACTTCAAGTGACCTAATAATAAAATATTCCCGATTTTTTACATATTGATGCAACCCTGTTTTTAAGTAATTTTGCGGCCATATTAGTACACTGATGGGAAAAACAACTGATGATATCCTGAAACAGGATTATTTCGTTGATGATGATTTATTAAAATTACTTTCAACTGATATTGAAGGCAGGAACAAGTTATACAGCAGAGCAGCAGAGATAAAAAAACAATTTGTCGGGAACAAGGTATATCTTAGGGGGCTGATCGAATTTTCAAATATTTGTTCAAAAAATTGTTATTACTGTGGTATAAGAGCCGGAAACAGGAAAGTTCACCGTTATAATCTTAAAGATAATGAAGTGATAGATGCTGCAGATTACGCCTGGCATAATAATTTCGGATCAATCGTAATACAATCTGGGGAAAGGGCAGACAGTTCATTTATCAGCAGGATAGATAATCTGCTTAAAAAAATAAAAGAATTATCAG
>Ga0247841_10010290_pt1 | contig 12776 bp, 12 predicted proteins | sample LaCruzMarch2015__2_FD_192410 | JGI IMG/M metagenome (GOLD analysis project Ga0247841, IMG submission 192410) | Freshwater microbial communities from meromictic Lake La Cruz, Castile-La Mancha, Spain - LaCruzMarch2015_18m | ecosystem: Environmental > Aquatic > Freshwater > Lake | place: Spain... | reverse complement strand
GATATTTTTTTGAACGATCATATCCTATCCGGGTGTTTCTATATTAACTATTTTTCGGTTTTAAAAATCAAACTCCGGACAGAGCCCTAAAATGGAAACATTTATAAAGTTAAAAAATCTAGATTATTAAAGATGGAAAGCAAAAATCAGGTGAGAGAAGAAAAAATACGCCTAAAATTTGTAACAATTTTAGCAATATTTTTACTTTTATTATCTTTGGTTTCTTTAGGGGTAGCATTATTAAAACCAGATCAACCAGAAATCTCTTCTGTTCAAGGAAAGGTTACTGTAAATGTTATTGGAACTACTGCTAATGTAATAGCAGAACCAAGTGCAATGGCTGGTAAAATTATTGTAAATGTTGTTCCGACCAATTAATAAAAAATAAAATTTGAAATTAAACTATACAAGGAGGTTAAAAAATGAAAAAATCTGAATTTTGGGTCATAGTTGTTTTAATGATTGTAGCCATAGTTATTTCGATAGCTAGCATGGTTATAGTAAATACTAAGGCAAGTTCTTCAACAGGAATAACCGGTCAGGCAACTGGAAATGTAACCGCTAGCATGGACTCAATAGTTGCATTTACACTAAGCCCCGCTACTGTTAATTTTGGAAATATAAGCTTGGGCGGAACTAATAGCACCGGCACTAATCCCGCACCTTTTGGAATAGTCAATGACGGAACCGTTAAGGTCAATATGACTGTAACTTCCACTAATCCATTATTTACAGGAACATCTCCAGTTTATCAGTTTAATTCAAGCTGTTCTGAAGCAACTTGTGCTACTACTGTTTATGGCTGGACAACTTTCACACAAGCTGCGCAAGCTGTTGTTGGAGTTCTTGAATTTGATCAGGCAAAAGACGCATTGAATGTTAATATAAACATAACTGTCCCCTTGGATGAACCATCTGGAGCAAAGTCTGACGTATTAACATTTACCGCAAGCGAGGCATAAATCTTTTATTTTTCTTTTTTTCTTTCTTTATTTTTTTCTGAGTTTTGATAGGATGCTCTTTGATTTTTTGTTTTGCTTTAGATATGATAATTATTAATAACCCTCCATTAAATTGGTAGGTAAAGTTATGAGTGCAAGTTTCTGAATGTGGTATATTAACCTTTTTTTAAAACCAACCTGTAAAATCCGAAGGATTTAAAAATGTGTTATGATACTTAGATATATTAAAAAAGAGTTAAACCGAAATGAAAAACGAAAATATCAGAAAATATTTAATCTTCTCTTTTGTTCTTATTTTTTCAATAATTTTTTCTTTAATTATTACTCTTTCAACTATCTCTGCAATAGGCATGGGTCCAGGAAAGTATGAAACAACTTTTGCCCCAGGAGAATCTCAAACATTTACTTTTTCTGCCTTGAATAATGCAGATACGCCAAATACCTATAAAGTTTATGTCAAAGGCGAACTTGCAGAGTATATTACTTGCTCTCCTGAATCTATATCTTTGAAAGCAAGGGAAACTAGTAGATTTTCTTGTACTATTATCATGCCCAGTTATCTTGAACCTGGTGCCCATCAAACCTCAATAGGTATAATAGAGTCGGTTCCGGGGAGTGTTGGACAAATAGCAGTTTTATCTGCTGTAGAGTCACGTTTGACTGTCAATGTTCCTTACCCTGATTTCTACGTCACCATAGGATTATCAGTGAATAATACTAAAATTAATGAGCCGACAAATATTAAAGTTAGCGTGAAGAATTTAGGTAAAGAGAGCGCCACTATAAAAGTTCCTATAAAAATTATGTCTGGAGAAGAGGTCATAGGAAATGTAATAACTGAAGAGAAAGTCATAGGTGCGATGAAGGAAGAGACATTTAACGTTGAATGGACTGCAAATGTTGCTAATGCTGGAAAGTATACTGCTGTTGCAAGTTTAGCTCATGAGGATAAAACATTTAGTGCTTCAACATCATTCCTAGTTGGAGATTTAATAATGAATATTGTCAATCTAACTTCAGAAATGTACGCTGGAGAAATAGGAAGATTTGATTTAAGATTGCAGAATTTGTGGTCTGAACCAGTAAATTTTGATGTTGAAATAGAGGTATTAAAAGATAGTATAAGTTTAGGTTCAAAAAAAGAAACATTTGACATAAATGGATTTGAAGAAAAAGATTTTAAGATATTCTGGGATACTCCATTAACTGAAGCAGGGAATTATCAGGCAAAAGTTAAGTTAAAGTATGGAGATAAAGAAAAAGAATCGTTATTTGACTTTGAAGTAAAGAATAGGAAAGGTGGCAAAACAATAGGCATGATGGCAGTATTTGGTTTGGCTGCAATCTTGGTAATAATAATTTTGGCGGTTTTATTCTTTATTAAGAGTAGAATAGGGAAAAAGAGCAGAAGAAAATTAAAAAAATAATGTTTATATACCTGTTCTTGCTGTCTATTTTATAAAAATCATAAAAAACAGGTATGAAAAAATGAGTTTCAATAATTTTAGAAAAGAGAGAATTATTCTTCTTATTTTGATACTTATTTTTGTTCTTTCTTTATTTGCCCTTTCTATAAACGCCCCGGAAAAAGCAATGAGTGTTACCGGAAAGGTTTCTCAGTTGGGAGTAGTTTCAGTTAATGTTGTTGAAGATGAAACAACACCCCCAACAACACCCAGCGATGGCGGAAGTGGTGGCGGAGGTGGCGGAGCAACAACACAAAAAGTTTCAATGAAAATATCTGTACCCTCTATGAGCATCATTAACAAAACTGGCATGAATGAGTTTAATATCACCCTGGAAAATGATGGAGATGTAAATCTCAATGATCTCTCTATTGAAGGATACCTCATCGGAGATTCAAAGCGTCTTGATACCCCGGTAATTTTTGATCCAAATTTTATAAAATTATTGGAGAGTGGAAAGAATAAGCGCATTCTTGTTACAACATCTATAGACGATTCTGAAATTATGATTTATGAGCTAGTAATAAATGTTACTTCAAAAACACCGGGATATAATGATAATAACAAAATTTTTATAACTTTTCATGATAAAAACTCTGGAGATGTGCAAAAGATAATCGCATTCACAGATGGACTTATAAATGAAAATGCTGAATGCGCAGAACTTAAAGATATGCTTGATGATGCGGGGAAAGAACTTGCTGCAGGAAATATTGAAGAAGCTGGTAAAAAAGCACGAGTAGCAATGGAGGCATGTAAAAGGACAATAGAAGGTCTTGAAAAACCACAAACAGCAAAATCAAAAGAAGACAATACTGTTAAATACATTATTATCGCTACTGTATTGGCAGTAGTACTTGCATTATTATTTAATATTTACAGGCAAATAAGATTCAGAGGATGGAAGAATTTTTTTCATAGAAAAAAATAACTTCTAGATTTTAATATCAACCTAATAAAAAAGAGGAAAGATCCAGAAAATTATGAATTTTCTGGCTGATTCAAAATTAAAGCAAGAAGATAATTTATGAATATGAAAAAAAAAGAGGAAACTTTTAGAAAAGCAAGTCCAAAGGAAATAAAGGAATTTGCTGATAAAATAAAAGAGATGAAGGCAGAAATGTCAAAAGTTATAGTTGGACAGGAGAAACCAATCAATTCTTTTTTAAGAGCCATAATCTGCAATGGGCATGTTCTGGTTGAAGGAGTTCCAGGCATAGCAAAAACACTTATGATAAAAGTTCTTGGAATTGTAAGTGGATGCGAGGTAAAAAGAGTGCAATTTACTGTTGATTTGCTTCCAACTGATATTGTTGGATTAACAATATATCGGCAGGGCAAGGGCTTTGAGGTTATTAAGGGTCCGATATTCGCAAATTTTCTTATAGCCGATGAAATAAACAGGAGTCCTCCAAAAACTCAATCTGCTTTACTAGAAGCAATGCAGGAGAAGCAGGTAACAATCGGCAGAGAGACATTCTCACTCCCAAAACCATTTTTTGTAATGGCAACAGCTAACCCCATAGAACAATCTGGTGTCTATAATCTTCCTGAAGCACAGGTGGATAGATTTCTATTCAAGGTCGTCATGGATTATACCACTAGAGAAGATGAAAAAGAAATTCTTAAAAAAAATACTGATTTTTTTAGTATAAATGATTTTAAGCTCAATAAAATAATATCTCCAAGTGAGATAATACTTATGCAGAAAATGGTTAAGGAGATTTATGTAAATGAGCAAATAAGAGAATATATTCTTAATATTGTTTCTGCAACAAGAGACAAGAAAAAAAATTATTCCAAATATATTGAATGGGGGGCTTCTCCTAGGGCAACAATGGGCTTGTTTATCGCTTCGCAAGCAGAAGCATTAATGAATGGAAGAAATTTTGTCACACCTCAAGATGTTAAGAATGTTTCTTTTGATATTTTAAGGCACAGGATTATGCTGGGATATGAAGCAGAAGCAGATAATCTTTCTGCAGACGATTTAATCAAAAAAATTCTTGACGAGACAGTTGTTCCTTAATCCCATGATCGGGCTTAATATCAATATCCCTCGAACAGTAAAAATATTCGATAGCGCGATGAAGAAAAAAATGCTTTTGACAAGCATTTTTTATAAAAGAATATTCGGTGGCAAGGGCATGGAATTTGATTCGTATCGGGGTTATTCAGATAATGATGATTCAAGTCTAATCGACTGGAAGGCTACAATGAAGAATAATAATGAGCCACTTGTAAAACAATATGTTGAGGAGAGAGATTTAAGTATTTTTTTCCTTATCGATGTTGGAGATAATATGGTTCTCGGTTCTGGAGAGAAATTAAAAAATGAGGTTGTCGCAGAACTGGTTTCTTCTCTAGCTCATCTTGTTATTGTTGCAGGAGATAAAGCTGGTTTTGCCCTATATAGCGATAAAACCAAGGTAATAAAAAAACCTGCTGCAGGAATAAATCAATTTTATTCTTTTGTTAAAGAGATAAGTGATGTTAAAAACTATGGTGGAAAATCCGATCTGGTTGATGCTATTAATTCTATCCGCCCTTATTTGAGGGATGTCTCTGCTGTTTTTATTATCTCGGATTTTTTAAGAATTAATGAAGAATGTTTTAATGAGCTAAAAAGATTTATGATTCAAAAAGAAGTAATCGGTATAATGGTGAGAGATATTAATGATAACCAAATTTCGGATATTAATCACGAGATTTTTGTTGAGGATATAGATAGTGGAGAACAAATGCTAATAAATCCGAGCTTGATAAAAGAAGAATATGAAAAAAAGGCTCTTGAACAAAAACAAAAAATATTTGAAACTTTTAAAAAAACTGGATCAGATATAATTGAAATTTATACAAATACTGATTTTATCGTTCCAATTGTTGATTTTTTAAAAAAAAGAGTAAAAAAGAAGACTACTAGGAGGAAATAAATGATATTTTTTATAAAACCACAATATCTCGCACTTTTGTTTATTATTCCTTTAATGATATTTGTGCATATTTCTTCCATTGTCGGAGCTAAAAAGAGAGCAGTAAAGTTTGCTAACTTTGATGCAATAAAAAGGGTAAGTGGTGTAGAAATGTTTTCAAAAAATCTCACTATTCTCTATCTCAGCATAATCATAGTTGTACTTCTTGTTTTTTCGATATCTGGAATGAGCTTTACAAAGGAAGTTGAAACAAGCAAAGTGTCTTTTGTTTTGGCAATTGACTCTTCTAGGAGCATGGGTGCGACAGATATAGCTCCAACAAGACTTGATGCTGCAAAAATCGCTGCAATTGATTTTCTTAAAATGATTCCTGAAAAAACAAGGGTGGGAATTATTTCTTTTGCAGGAACAATTGTCATAGAGCAAGAAGTTACAGATGAAACTGCCCTCCTGGAAAAAGCAATAAATAATATAGAAGTTAAAACTACTGGTGGAACAAATGCGCTTGATGCATTAATAACTTCATCAAATATTCTAATTAATGAGGATGGCAAGTCAATAATCTTTATCAGCGATGGTAATATAGATGTTAACGATTTGCAAAGCATACTTGATTATAGCCAAAAAAACAATATTGTTATTCATTGTCTTGGTGTTGGAACAGAACTTGGAGGAGAGGAAGAGTTTGGGGGTTTTTTTAAAGCATCAGAAGAGGGTTTAAAGACAATGGCGGAAGAGACAGGTGGAAAATACTATCATGTCTCTAATATAGAGGATTTTTATTCTGCAATGAATGATATGATTGAAATAACCAAGAAAGTAGCAGTTTTTGATATGTCTTTTTATCTTGATTTGTGTGCAATGATTCTTCTCTTTCTGACTTTTTTTCTTATCAACACCAGATATAGGACTCTGCCCTGATTATTTTTTGGCTTTATTTACTATTTCGCTAAATTCATTTATCATTTTTAGGGCGTCTTCTTTATTTATCTCTGTTCCGGAATATAAAAAATAATCCATTTTTTCACAAAACTCTGCCATTTTTTGGTATTTTTTCGTTCTTAGTTTTTCCGCCATTTCAAGATAGGTTATTTCTTTTTTTTCATTAATATACTCCTTGAAAAACTTTTTTGAAATATTATTAAGTATAATCAGGCTTTCTTTTGGCGTAGTTGCTTTTCCTTCAAGTTTGATGGATTTTTCAAGAATTTCTCTTCTCTCTTTATCTACCTTTACTTCTCGATTTAATTGTCGCATTTTTAAGAGTACTAGGACAAGGGCTATTACTAGCAGCAATAGGACAATTAGGATTATAGCAAGCGTTATCATTATCTCTTTTTATTTTTGAGCCGATAATACTATAAAAATCTTTTTATAGCCCTTTTCCCATGTAGTTGGATGAAAAAAGAGGAAAGAACAAACACACTCAGCAGAAGCAGGAAATATTATCTTCTAGCCTTTTTTATTATTTTGATAATAATGTTGGCTTTTTATTATTTTTTCTTCTATTTTAAAACCGGTGATTTAGTATACAAAAAAAATTCTAATCTGCTTGGTGAGATAGTGGGGGTGTCTCCTTTGAAATTAGGCTACATGGTTTATTGGCAGAATGAAACATATACTGACGAAATCGTATTTAATCTTGAAAAAGTGGATAAAATAAAAGAAGGTACCTTTGGTCAGATAAACAGGGAGAATGAAACTCCGAGATATATCCCGCCTACCTTACCTGAAAACGTAAATTTTTCGAAAACCTTGTTTGATGAACTATTAAAAGAAGATATCGACAATGCTGATGATATTTATGAACAAATACCGCCGGTAACAAAAAGAAGAATTTGCTTGCCTAATTTAAGATGTGGAGCATGGGGTGATTGTCAAGTTAATTATAATTTTGAGGCAGTCATAGATATGAATGAACTTGCTGGTCAACAATATAAGTCCTGTGTTGATATTAATAAATGCATTCCGGACATAGTTGGTTCAAGAGTTTGTGTCTCAAAAATTAATATAACTCTGGGCACAGGCTTTTGGTGCGGGAAAGAATACACTGAAGTGATGGATAAAAATGGAAATATTCTGGCTAGGCTTGACACTAATGACCAGCTAAATTATCTTGATGTTAACATAAATCTGGGTGAAGATTATTGCTCTTATTGTTATGATACTAGGAAAAATTATGATGAAACCGATGTTGACTGTGGGGGCAGTTGTAAGCCCTGTAGCAGGTCATAACAGAAGGTATAAAAATATCGTTTTATTGAATAAATTATCACCATGGCTGAAGAAAAAAAAGAGGAAATCGCTTTTGAAATTTTTGGAAAAAGATTAGAAGAACTTAAAGAGATGACTGAAAATATCGGAAAAGTAGAAAAGTCGAATGTGAAAAAATATACTGCGGAAGAATCGAGTAAAGATAAGATAAAAATTCGGGAAGAACTTAAAGAGAAAAGACAAATTATCAAACCTATAGAAATTCAAAAAGAGAGGCATTGTTCTAAACAAGTAAAAGCGCCCGTAAAAACAACATCATTCATTAATAATCTCAAGCAAAAGATTAATGGCTCCAATACTCTCGGAATAAAATCGTCTGAAACTGGAAAGGTAGAAGAAAGACCAATAGAAGCACTGCAAAAGAAGAAACAATTAATGGTTAAAATTGAACATCCGGTTGTCAGAAGTTTTTTTGGAATTCACATGGGTGATGCTTCCCCTAAACAAAAAGAGATAATAAGAGAGAAGATTGTTACTCAAAGAATTCCCTCTGCTGAAAAACACGAAATTTTTGAAAGCTTAAAAAGACTTGACGAAAAAATAGATAAAAATAAAGAAGAAATTTATAAAAAACTTTTGAGAGAATCTGCAGAGTCAAAAAGAATGATTGAGGAAGAGAGAGAACAAATAAAACAACAGATGATTGGCCTTCTTGCAGAGTCAATAGGCAAGCTTGATAGCAAGGATAGAGAAGTAAAAAAAGAGCTTTATGGGGAACTTGATAAAATAAAAAATAGGTTTTATGGTGAGAAGAAAGAAATACGAAACCTTATTTCAAATAATTCGGAAGAATCAAGAAAAATGTTAGAAAGTGAAAAGGAAAAAATAAAAGAGGAATTTATTGCCAAGATTGCTAATTTAAGAAAAAGAATAAATGAAGAAGAAAGAAAAACAAAGAAGAGAGAATATGAAAACGAAATCGGGAATAATTCTGAATCCGGCGACAATAAGCTTTTCTCTTTATTTAGTCGCTTTAGGCGATTATCACCAGAAAAAGAAATAAAACCATTCAGTGTTGAAAATGATAATTCTAAAATTAATTCTGATAGAGAAAGATTAGACGAAGGAGATATTATTACGGGAATGCCTGAAATTCCCAAGTCGGTTGATTTAGGATTGCCAAAGTTTTCTCCTGCAAAAATTTTTATGAGTACTTCTGTAAATGAGTTTCCTGAAAATAGGCAATTCTCAGAAATTGAAGAAGAAGCAATCGATAATGAAGGTTATGGAATTAAAGAGCTTAGAACTCAGCAAAAATTTACGAGAAATATTGATTTGCCTGGGAATTATGAGAAAAGCATAAAAAATCTTCTCGCTCCAGAAAGAGTTTCAAAATTCGACTTTGAATTTGAAAGAAATATGAAAAATGCGGTTAAAAGAGGCACTAAAGATATTGAGAAAAAAGAAATCTATAAAGAAAAGATTATAACAAAAAATAAAACGACTGGAAAAACAAAACCGGTTTATATTGAAGAAAGAGATTTTGAAGATGCTCAGCAGAATATAGAACAAACGAAAAAAACATTTCATAATTTTGAAAGAGTTGTTGGAGAGACAACAGAAAATTCAAAGAGAGAGCATGCAAAATTAAGCAGAATTTTAGAAGATGCCCTAGATATAAGCAGCAAGTTTTCAAAGATAAACACGGGCGTTCTTGGGAAAGTGAGAATATAAAAGTATAAAAATAACGTTATTTTAGATTATTTATGGGCAAAAAAGGGCAGATTACCGTATTCATAATTATAGCAATACTTCTCGTAGCTGCAATCGGCATAACTTTTTTTGTAAAACATCAATTAGACGATAGTTCAACTATTGATCCCCTTAAACAAGCGGGGGTTAGTGATGAACTTATTTTTGGGCCATATTTGGAATATAGTTCTTCAAAAAGTCCTCTTACAGGAAATGCTGTAGCTGGAGAAGATGCTGTTGAAGTTTATTATGGTGGAAACAATACTTATTTTCCTAGCATTATCCTGACAAATGAAAGTAAATTTTTCCATACTAATTATTTTGTTTCAGGAGCCACTTGTAACGGTGATTCTGTAGAGGGTTACTTAAATTGTAGTTCATTTGGATATCATTGTTACTCGGGAGATATTTCTCTCGAGGCATATAATTCTGGACCTCAAAACGGAGCTATCTGCTATAAAGACTGTTCTGCCTGCAATTGTGAGGTATATTATGGGCACAGAATAAATAGTGAAATATTTCAACCACTTGGTCAGATGTGCGGTGGCCAACAGATGATGAATACTTTTGTTGTTAGTTCGGCTTGCGGAGATTTTTATATTGCGAGACCAACAGATGGAGAGTGTAACTGCACTCTTAATTGTGTGGGAAAAGTTTGTGGAAGTGATGGTTGTGGAGGAAGTTGCGGAAGTTGTTCTACTGGAACTTGCTCAAATGGTGCTTGTATTACACAGCCCATACAACAGAATAGAACCATTATTAGTGGCTCGTCTTATCCTCGTATATTCGCGGATATTACTGACACTCATCTTCCAATATTTGGTTTTAGTAATATACGTACGATAGTACAAAAGATAAATCAGCACAATGTACTTTGGACAGTTATTACAGGAGATATCGCTTCTGATTCATATTTCTATGATAATAATGAAATCAAAACAGAGCTTGATACTTTAACAACGGGTTATTATCCTGTTCCAGGAAATCATGATATTACCGGCACTTATTCTTCTAGCCCGGATGATCCAACAAAAAGATTTAGAGAAGTGTTTGGCTTGTCATCAACCAATTATGTTGTTTCAATTGATAATGAATATCAAGCTGTTTTCTTAAGTTGCACAAAAGATTATAATCAGTTTCCAACAGACATGGCTCATTGTTCAGATGATGAACTCGCCGCACTTCAAAATGCTTTAAGCAATGGTAAGCAAACTTTTGTATTTGTTCATTATCCCGTGTTACAGGTTTTTGGTCATGAGACTCCACGATATCCAACTGCAAATTTGAATCGTCTTAAAAATATTTTAAATGTTCCTAATTTGGTAGCTCTTGTTGTTGGGCATGATGGATGTGAGAAAGGAATCTACACTGTTGAAAATAATATTAGGCAATATATGGGCGCCCATATGGACTGTGATAGTTGGTGCAGTGGTGGTTGCTCTGCTCAAAATATTCCTGCACATACAATCCCAACTATATCTTATTTTAATTTATACAGCAACAAAGTCATAATAACTCAGGAGTGCATGACGAGTGGTTGTAATAATCCTGCCCAGATTGAAATACCAATATCAGTTAATTAATCATGTTACAGGGATACATATTTAAATAGATAACTTAATTATCATAACCATGAGAAAAAAAGGGCAGATAGGAATAATAACTCTAATCATCGTAGCTGCTTTAATATTGGGATTGATTATTGGAATTTTCATTATGTATTTAAATCGGCCAAAGTTTGATTGTGGAATAGGGGTGCTAGATAATGAAGATAAAGTTTGTATTTATAATTTAACTTCCGACCAGTTGAATTCTGTTGTAAAATGCCCGCCAGAATTTAATCTTGATGAAACAGAAGGAACATGCGAAAAAATAGTAGAATCAGTTTATGTTTGTAATACTGCTGAGGGGACGTATGATTCTTCAATAGGAATATGTCGTGTGTCTGTTCAAAACACACAGTATATCTGCCAAGCAGGAACATATGATTATTTGACTGGAGCATGCAATGTCTTAATTGAAAACATTACTTATTCATGCAGTGAAGGAGCAATCCAGGAAATTAATGGGATTAAATCTTGCGTTGTTTCATTAAAGACGATCAAAGGGCAAATGGTTTATTGCGGAAATGGAGAATGTGATGACAAGGAAAGGACGCAGGGAATTTGTCCTGAAGATTGCAAATCAAATGAAGAAACGTCAGATGTGCCTTACTCTTTTTTAGCAGTTCATTTTGAGATAGATCCTAATAATAAAGAAGCCGCAGACAGATGGCAAAATATGGTGACTATGGTTGATTTAGCGAATCAATATAATGTCCCATTAACAATAATGTTTTGGCCTGGTTCAGCAGAGTATGCTTTATCTTCTCCTGAAAGGATTGCTAAAGTAAGAGAATGGCAAACGCAAGGGCATGAAATCGGCATACATAATCAGGGTTGTTATGATGCAGAGAATACTAATTCTGCAGCATTCCATCAAGAATCTGATAATGCTCTTTATGAACAATTAGCCGGCGAATATACAATTAAATCTGGAACAACTGTTTGTGAATTTAATCTTATATCAACTTATAAATATGAGGGCGGGGGTAGGCCCGATGGAAGAAGTGCTATGGCTATTAAACACAGTCTTGCATCAGGGCAAGAGGTTTATGGGCTGAATATAAAAGCAGGATATGCAAATGGAACTCAAATAAAAATAGCGCAGTATAATACTTTAAGCAAAGATGAAATTTATGGTTTTGCTAATCACGGTGAAGGAGATGCAGGAAATATTGGCGGGACAGTAGAACTTAAAGAATGGCTTAATTTTCTGTACGGAAAAGATCCAGGGGGAGAGAAAAGGATGACTTTGTCAAATATTATGGAGCAATATGTTTTGCCAAACAATCTAGTCGCTTCTATGGATGATTTTTGTTCTTCTACAGATTTACTAACGCAACAATGTTTATCCCTTGCGAAGTTTCAAACAAAGCCAGGTTCAACTAATTGTATTGTCCCATATGATAATGGTGCATTTAATTTTGGTAGATGTTTACAAACAGGAACTTATTGTGGGCTTGAAGAAGGTTTAAGTGAAGAGCAACTTTGTAGCATAAGTCTTGGTGATTATTATACTTATGTTCCAACAAGCTGTTTAATAAAAAATATTAGTGAATATGAACCAGTAGAGCCATGTGTGAATGAGAATAAAACATCTGGAACAGGAGATAAAACAAATCCCTATTGTCCTGATGGAGAGTGTGATGAGAAAGAATTAGCGCAAGGAATTTGTCCTGAAGATTGCGGCGGAGTGAATAAAACTTCTTCAGATTCTTGCGGAGATGGTTATTGTGATGGCCCTGCTGGAGAAAAAACGAGTTGTCCTGGCGATTGCGTTGTTAACAAATAATCTTCTTCTTTATCTATAATGTTAGAATGTAAAGTTATAAAAACAGGATTTTTATA
>Ga0247841_10010288_pt1 | contig 12777 bp, 10 predicted proteins | sample LaCruzMarch2015__2_FD_192410 | JGI IMG/M metagenome (GOLD analysis project Ga0247841, IMG submission 192410) | Freshwater microbial communities from meromictic Lake La Cruz, Castile-La Mancha, Spain - LaCruzMarch2015_18m | ecosystem: Environmental > Aquatic > Freshwater > Lake | place: Spain... | reverse complement strand
TAGATTTCCATTAGTTTAGAATAATATATTGAAATAGTATACTTATTTTCAACCTTTTCACGCGCAGATTTACCCATAGATATAGCTAATTCTGGGTTTGATATCAAGTAATTGATCTTATTTGCTAACTCGTCCTTATCCCCGGGTGTAAATAAAAACCCATTGACCCCATCTTCAATCTGTTCTGGTATCCCACCAATCCTAGAGCCTATCACTGGCTTACCATATGCCATCGCCTCTACAACTGCACTTGACGCGTTTTCATACCACTCTGACGGAATTATCGAAAACATTGCATTTTGAACAATTTCACTTAATTTACCCTCATCAACAAAGCCTAAAAATTTAACATTATTTAAATTATTGTTCTTTATAATATTCTTTATCTTTTCTTCCAGCAACCCCCCGCCTATTATCCATAAGGATGATTTTTTAACCTTCCTCATAGCCTCAAGTAGGGTAAAAATACCTTTTTCTTTTTCAAGTCTACCGAAATAAATAAAATATCCGGAATTTAAATAAATCGGCTGAAAATTATTTATATCAATACCTGTTGGTATAACCGCCATCTTTCTCGAATTTAGCCCAAATTCGATCATCTTATCACGAATAAAATTACTAGGGCAGATGAAGATATCTACATTATCTTCGTAAATTCGCATATATTTGTGGATATACATCTCAATACAATTCAATAAACTTGATGGCAAGGAATTTTTTATGCATCTCTGTAGTACCGAATTATAGAATTGGTTATTTTTACATTTTTCACATATTTTATCTTTTACATACAATCTATAGCTAGGACAAATCAACTTCCAATCATGTAAAGTCTGCACAATTGGAATCTTCTTCTCCTTTAAAACTGGTAAAATGGATGGTGATATTTGATGATATATGTTGTGAATATGAGCAATATCAGGGTTTTCTTGATTTATTAATTTCTTTATTTTGTACTTTGCTTCGGTTGAATATATTAAATTTGCCGCTATTTTTAGTTTACTAAAAAAACCATTGCTTGGTTCTTGTCCTGTATAATCTACATTTTTAATAAAAAAATCATAGTAAGGAGAATTTTTGTTATACTCGCCCTTCATTGAAAATGGAACCGAAATATGCCCGTCACGGGTAAGAATTTTTTCAATACTATTGATAAGCTTTTCCGGCCCACCTCCGCGTCTATAAAACTTGTGCGCCACTAATATTTTCATTTTTTATCTATCTCTATCGCTGTGAGCGAATGCGGTTCAAATATAAATTGAAATGGATTGCTATTAATTTTAAAACTTTCATGAGTTATTTTAACATTATCATGCTTCACTTCATTAGTCGCATCCATGCTCGGACCATTCAATATCCAGGCATTCCCTTCACTTGTTGGTACAAAGTCTTTCAATTCGATAGTTGATGTTATGCTTTCATCCATATTCTTATTTATAACCATAAGATAGACCTTATTTCCGTCTGTGCTTTTACTGGCATTTACAGATAGATATGGTATTTTTGTATCAAGTTCGGGGATGAATTTTTCCAGCTTTACATCTCTAAAATATGCTTTGCCATCCAGAGGGCCAGTATCCCCTATTCTACGGACAATAACCGATACGCCAGTTGTATCAGCCAAAGTTCCATAAATAACCTCCACATAAGTCCAATCATTAGTTCCCGTTATTCCGATTGTGGATGCGGCTGATTTTGTTACATCCCAACCTCGAGAGTCAAGCACTTCAAGGCAAACACCAACAGGATCGTTTAAGTTTTCAGTCTTAATATATCCGGATAATTTATAATACATTCCGGCTTCAACTTTTGCATGCTTTGAAGCATGGTAATAATTAAATTCCAATGGCTGGGTAAAAGTAAGTTCTAACATTCCTTTATCCTCGCTTGCTTTTGCGCCTTTAAAATCTACTATATTCCAGCCATATGATAACAAATTTCCACCCGCCGAGATTCCACTCTTAATAAAATCCTTTATTCTCTGCTTGAAGGTTATATATTTGCTCACGTCATATGTATCACATTTAACATCGGCATTAATAAGAGCATCCCCAAAATGTTTATGATACATTTCAAAAACATAGTAGTTTGGTCGCTTATAGTAAGGATTATTAAGCGTTTTCTGAGTACCGTCAAAACCATTAGCGATCATGCCCCAGTATTCATTGCAAAAATTCCAGTAATTCGCCATTAAAATTTTATTCTCTGGTTTCATAAATATTCGTAGGAGTTCGGCATTAAGAATCGCCGTTCCAAGACAGTGGCGATATGGTAAAGGCTTTTCTTGTGCAAATCCACCGTTATATTCAGTAATGGCCAAAGGAACATCCCTGCCCGTTTTATCGCGCAAAAGCTTTAAGGTCATTTTTATCTCAACTTCAGTTTCAAGCAACGCTTTAGCAAATGAAATTGCAAAGATATCTCTCGCGGAAAACTGCTGGAGCTTTTCGCCCCAAATAGGTGTAGGGTAAAAATGCATAATCCCGAAATCAATACTTGGACCTATCAGATTAATAACAGACTTATTCCAATCGGATGTATTCATTACCGCGCCAATATTAACGCTAGGATCTACTTTTTTGATACCACGATAATAAATAAGATATTTTTCAGCATACTCTGTTGGTGTAGCAAACCAATAAACCTCATTGCCAATTTCAAAATATTTTACGTTGTATGGTTCAGGATGACCATTTTTAGACCTTTCTCTAGCCCAACCAACGTCACTCTTATTGCTGCTAATATTATCTGGAGCATTTAAATATTCCACTAAATCTGCGCCATCCTCTTCATTCTTAAAAGGAAACGCAAAGGTATAAACAATTTCTGCATTCATTTGCTTAGCAAGGGCAACAAGTTCATCAATCCCAAATAAAAATTCCTCCCTGTTTTTGCCAACTGATTTTTTCCACTCATATGTATTTGCTGCTCCTCCTCCAGGAAACCGCATAACTGAAATACCGGCATCTTTTGCAAAACTAATTGTAGTATTTATAGGCTCGTTCCACTTAGAGTCCCAGATACCAGATCCAAAATTCGAAAATTGGACAAACGGTTTCCAATCCGAGATGTGCCCTAGGCAGTTATTACCAAACACTTTTTTGTTAACCATCGACTCGGATGTTTTGAAATTAATAACGATCTTATTTGTTTGTGAATAACCACAACGAGACCAGAATAATAAAATAAAAATTATAACAATCAGCAGTATGCGCACCTTCCCTAAAATATTTTTCCCCAAATAATTCCTATGAGAATATAGAATGCTATTTGGTTTCAATATCGTCTATCCCTTCTCAATAATGTATTTATAAGTTTTATACCTTTCAGCCCATGAATTAGCTGTCAAAAAATCAGTATATTCAGTATCAGAAATCTCGGAAAGCTTATTAATGCCATTAATTATTCTTAATTCTAATAATCCCTTGAATTGCTCGGCATTATATGCAATATCAATATATTTGGCATATTCAATAACATCTGGGAGAGGAGTTACTACTATTGGTTTTTTGAAAAATAAATACTCAAATAATTTGGTTGGAAATACCCCTTTACCATGCTCTGTAATGCGGTATGGGATGATAAATCCATCCATTTGATTCATGTAACGTGGAAGCAACGCATGGTCTTTCCATCCTAATAAATGTACGTTAGAATGAGCAAGATGTCTGCATATAGATTTTTTTAGTGGCCCAATTAATACAAACTGAATATTTTGTAGCTCTATTGATAAAAAATTAACTAACTCGAGATCAAAAGTTTGATGGAACGCCCCAATATAGCATACGCGTGGAGATGGTATATTTTCTAAGTCATAACATAAAGAATTTGGATTATTTAATGTGTTTTTGTATAATGGCAAATCAAATCCTTGAGGCACCCTATAAATCTTACTAGTTAAACTTTTTTTATCTTTAATAATGGTAATCGAATCTGTGATAACGCAGTCTGCAATTCGCGAAAGCTGTTCGTCAATTAAGACAACATCTTTGGGGAAATACTCATTGAATTTGAATCTTTGCACACAATCGTAAATTATTCGTTTTGCTTTTATTGCTTTAATAGCATCCTCAACATAATCGGCTGGATGTGAAACAATAATGATATCAAAAACATCAATACCCCACTTTTTTTGTTTGATCCTTAATTGATGATAGACCATTAAGGCATTAAATCTGCGAAATAACTTTCTACAAAATGGTATGATAAAAAGGCTAGTAAAAATAACACCCCTTGGCAAGGGAGAGGGCTTGTGCTTGATCAACAAATTTAAAATAATTAAAAAAGTTCTTTTTAATGATAATGAACGTGCACTTATGCGCTGAACATAATAAATTGAGTAATCATTCTTAAGAAAATCGACAAGAAATTGTTGTCTTTGCTTAAGTTGTGACCAGTCTTTTGCAGAGAACGATCCAAAAAGTAAGATATTTTTCATATAGATTCTTTTATAATGGAATACCGTGCTTTGACAAGCAATCGCATAATAATACTAGCATAAAGAAACTCTTACCCTAGCCACAACACCTGACATAACCCAAAATAAACAACCTAATTGATCAAACGATAATGAGGAATTATAAAGAGTTGAAAATATAACTAATAAAATTGTCAGCTGGAAAGTTTTTGTAAATATTTTTATATCGAATGGGGGATTTTTTATTAATATCAATATGGTACTATTGTAGAATCTAATGAGCAGAATCGATAAGATAACTAATCCAATAATACCAAATTCCCAAAAAAATCCGCTCAAGAATGTTAAGTTGATATTCATACCTCTGTACTTCGTTTGGAACACACCGATGGCACCGGAAAAATTCAAACTTTTAGATGCATTACCCATACCAACCCCAAACAAAAGTTTTTGCGGATTTGAGGATAACTCTTTAATAGCAAAATCTAAAGCCGAAAGCCTGTTTAACCCCCCTTCGCGCATATATGACTCTTTGAAAAGCTTAGCATAAAGATATCTAGGATTAACTAAATCATTAATTGAAAAATCGTTTACAGCTTTAGAATAAATAGAAGAAATTAGCATGAAAGATGAAATAAAAATAACAGACAATAATACAATAACGATTGGACTTTTTAGTAGCCGCTTCCAAAAAATAAATATAAATATAAAAGGCAACAAAAAGAATATTACCTTGGTTTCATTTATTAATATTGGAATAAATAGTAATCCAGCATATAGCAAATTTAACATTTTCTTCTTTGGGGCTTCATTATACTGAATAAGAAGATAGCTAATAAAAATAATTTGAAATAGCGTTAAAAAACCAGATCCACCACCGCCAAAACTACCCCCAACCTCATCAAATACTCCGGTTTTTAAATATTGAAATACAGCTATAGGGATGTTTAAAAAAGCTACCACAAAGCAGAATATTAATATGCTTTTTAAAGTATTCTTTGCAACAGGATAATATTTTATCAAAAGAAAAAAAGGTACATATTTAAAATAGTTCCTCAACCCATAAATAAACATGGATGTTGTCCATCCGTTAAGCATTAGGGAGAATGTACCAACTAGTAATAATGATAAGATTAGCACTTCTTCCTTACTATTTCTCAAGGATATTTTCCGTGTTAAGAAATCAATTAAAATCTTAATACACACTATCGCTAGCGCAAAATCCGATATCCAAATGACCTTCTTACCAATTGCTGGTAAAAACGTAATAGTGATGAAACTTAGGAAATATACATTGATCAAAATTGCCCAAAATATAGCTCTGGAATTAAGAAACAGTAATAAAATAGCAAAAGAACTAATCGCTACTGCTAAATTGAAATATGTTGGCAATAAAAACATTGCTGTCACATTAGCAGCCACAAGTATTGTAAAAAATATTTTTATGAGGATCATATTTTGTTTTCTAATATACTAATCTTTGTTTATTACATCTTAAACATCTGCTTGAGCCTTACTATGACGTTAGTTTTAATTCTGCGATAAAGTGTTGAGATGAAAACCTGATAATAATACTTAAATGGTACTTTTTGAATTTTACTTATAACTGGCATAGTTAATAGTCCTAAAAATTCTGGCATTAATTTTTCTATATCAAATCTCATAGCGTGTTCGTATGATTTTTCACATTCACAATGGTATTCTGAATCTGAAAGATTAAAAAGATTTTCAAGCAAATACTCTATATTAAAGACCCGTTTCCCGGGAATCGATTCGCCACATGAGTATTCCGGAAGCTCATATATATACCCATATGATTCAGGATGTGTGGAGTTTTCAACCGCAACAATTCCTGGCACCTTACACAATGCCGACTCAATAAGTGATGTACCCATACCCACAAATGCAAAAGCGTCAATCATGGTATTTTTAAATTCAGAATAAACAAGTTTGCCATGAAAATAAACTCTTTCTTCCAAGTGTTCTTTTACAATCATTCTACGAAGCTCATTCTCCATATCGCCATAGCCATAAATATGATACTGGATATCATGACCTTTTAATAAAAGAGCCTGAATCACTTTGATCATATGAATGTTATATGATTTAAAATCAACCAATCGTCCCACAGATACTACTTTGTATTTAATTGGATTTCTTTTTATCATATTATAGCTACTACTATCTACGGGTAAGGGCCAGATTTTAGACTTTTCAAAAACTGTACCTAACGCTACCTCGTGACTTTTTAAGGTGGCTTCATTCATAAATATTTTTAGATCATCCCCTATATGGCTTTTAAAAAGAATTCTATACGCTTTAGGCACATCTTCCATCATATAGGCTCTGGGATGATAAACACCAGTCAAAAATATCGGTTTCTTCTCTAAATAGGAATGCAGTAAGACTCCGAGCCAGCAGGTTTCTGGATCCATTGTATAAATCAAATCGATATTATTAAAGAAATTATCTTTCGAGACTATCCTCGCAATTCCTGGGAGGAACATAAATGGTGCTTTAAGATTTAGTATTTTTACTTCAACTCGCTTATCCACTAATGACAATAGTTCCCCGCCATACTGAAGTAACAGCTTCACAGAATATCCATTACTTACAAGCCAGTTTACCATCCTTACGATTAATGTCTCAATCCCACCTGTCCGCAAATTTATATGAAAGAATAGAATTGTTTTATTTTTCATAGCTTATTAGCTTCTCTATATGCATATATATTACACTTCGGTAATATTTTCTGGCTCACTGCTAGTTTGGTCACATATAATTTTTTTGCTACGCATGGAATTAAAAACTACTAAAAGAACGACCATATAAATAAAATAATTCACTGCGTACGAATACGTTGCCCCCACGACCCCGTATCGAGCCACAAATAACCGCGTTAAAAGATAGAATGAGATCCCAAAGATAATTTCGGTTGTAATAAATACCCGCGTCATGGCCTTCGCTACAATAACATACCCCAGTAACCAGCTCGAGATTTTAAATATGTTTCCGAGCAATTGCATCGGAAACAAATATACCATCGGAGCAAAACTCTCGGAGAACAGCGTCTTTACTATAAATGACCTAAAAACGTATATCAGAACAGTTGAAATTATGGTCAATGGTAAAAGAAATATATATCCCTTTTTTATCTCTCGCCTAAGCTCTTCGGACTTCTTTATCTCGGACAGCCTGGGTAAATAGTAAATAGCAAGAGTGGTCGTGATGAATGTTAAGTAAAGATCGCTTATTTTAGTCACGCCTTGCCAGTAACCGGCATCTTGTATTGAAATACTATTCATAATGTAATTCCTGATCTGAAGCTGGATAAATGTTATGGCAAACACGCTAGTTAATGCCATCAATGAGAATTTACCAAGTTTTTTTAGGCTTTCCTTGTTAATACCTGATAGGAAATTCTTAGGGTGGAACCAGCTGCATTTAATTACGAAGAATATAGTGATGAAACACACGAGAGTCTGACTAAGGATAACACCAATGAATGCCCCATAAACTCCATATGTTATTACCAGGGCGATTGATATTATTAGTCCTATGATGGACGTGGCGACATTTACACTGATAACCTTTTTAAATTCCTTATAGCCGTTAAGCGCGGAAACGAGATATGCATTGATGGCAAACAAAATAAGCGTAAAGGCCAGTAACCCAAATGCGGCTGAATACTCATCAGTATGAAGCAATGATCGTGACAAATAGCCGCGCATAAAGAAAACAACAAACGAAGTTACTATGCTCCCTATAAGAGTCAGCATGAAGCCGGTACTCAGTATATTCTGACGCTCAGTATTATTGTCATAGTATTCCGCTGTGTATTTCGTAATACCGCTATTTATTCCAAGCGTTGAAAATGACATCGCCATTGATGTAAGGTTATTGAATTGCCCTAATAATGCCACCCCGGCCGGCCCTAAATAAACGGCTACTATCTTATTACTGATCAAGCCGGTAAATATACGAACGATATTGGCAATACCGTTCAAAAAACTTGTCTGTATGAGATCTGTTTTAGCTATCCTCTTTATTTTATTTATCATGGTTTATTTGTAACTATTGACTGCGGAAATAACTTCGCAGACCTGCTCGTTATTCATAACCTGGCTAATCGGTAAACTTAGCACTTCCCTGTGAATCTGCTCAGTTATAGGCAAGTTCATACTTTCCAGCTCTTTGTAGGCCTGCTGTTTGTGAGGAGCCACCGGATAGTGAATCAATGTCTGGACGCCCTTGGTCTCTAAGTATCTTTGAAATTTATCTCTTTCTTTAGTTTGAACCACATATAAATGCCACACATGCTTTCCATAAGAAGCCACTTTCGGCAATATCACATCCGGATTTTTTATAGAAGATAAATATAGATCTGCAATTTCATTTCGACGCGCATTTTCCTTGTCCAAATATTTTAGTTTCACTCTTAAAATTGCCGCCTGTAACTCATCTAGCCGGCTGTTTGTTCCTTTATAGATATTATGATATTTTCTATGCGATCCATAGTTACGCAGAGCCCTCAAAGTTTCAGTTAGCTTATCGTCGTTAGTGGTTATTGCCCCGCCATCGCCCAAAGCGCCGAGATTTTTACCAGGATAAAAGCTAAATCCTGTCGCATCACCTAAACTTCCTGTTTTCTTTCCTTTGTATGTTGCCCCATGAGCCTGAGCTGCGTCTTCTATGACTCTCAAATTATGCTTATGAGCTATTGTATTTATCGGGTTCATATCTGCGGACTGTCCATACAAATGCACCGGTAAAATAGCCTTTGTTTTATTAGTGATTTTCGCCTCAATTAAAGCCGGATCAATGTTAAATGTTTTGATATCCGGTTCAATTAATACGGGTTTTAAATTAGCCTTTGAAATTGCCAAAATTGAAGCAATATATGTATTGGCGGGGACGATAACCTCGTCACCATCGGACATAACGCCTAGCTCTTTATAGGCTTGGAGAATCAGAATAAGGGCATCGAGGCCGCTTGCTACCCCTATGCAGTGTTTTGTTCCGCAATATTGAGCAAAATCATTCTCAAAAGCTTCGACCTCTTTACCAAGAATATACCATCCGGAATTTACGACACGCTTAATTGCGAGCAACATGTCATCTTCATGCTGAGCATTAATAGATTTCAGATCGAGAAATGGGATCATCTTTTCCTGGTAATCTTATTTTTCACCAATCTATATCGATTAGAGCATTTTGTGCATGACAGATCATGGTCCAAGCTAGCGCCGCAATTACAAATATACTCTTTGAATTTTGCTGGATTCCCAAACCACAATGTATTATTAGGAATATCTTTTGTAACCACAGATCCTGCGCCTATAAGTGCGTACTCCCCGATTTCTACACCGGCTACTATTACAGATGCTGCGCCGATTGATGCTCCCCGCTTTACAAGCGTCTTTGTGAATAATCTTGGCTTACATTTTGACCTGGGGCGTATATCATTTGTAAAAGTCGCATTTGGCCCGACAATAACGTTATCCTCGATACTGATCCCATTCCATATATAAACCCCACTTTTAATGGTAACGTTGTCACCAATATATGCGCCATTCTCTACAAAACAATGACAGTTAATATTACAATTCTTCCCTACTGCAGAACCATTAAGAATTACTACATTTTGCCATATTTTCGTGCCAGTTCCGATTTTTTTGGACTGCACATCAGCGCTGGGATGTTTATAATACTTCATAGAACTGCTTTCTTGTATTGGTCATAATCTCGAATATAGTCATCGGCTGAATAAAGCGTCGATGCTAAGGAAAGACACACAGCGCCTGATGAAAAATTCTCTATGCCGCGCCAGATCATTTTAGGAATATAAAGCCCGTAGTAAGCGCGATTTAAGCTAAACTTTTTTTTATTCTTCCCATCATCGACCACCACATCAAAGCTTCCGCTCATTGCTACAAGAAATTGCTCCGTATTTATGTTTGCATGCTCAGCCCTGCTCTCGCCGCCGGGAACATCGTAGAGATAAAAAACCCTTTTAATTTCAAAGGGCACATGCTTATTGCCCTCCAGAAAAGTCAAATTTCCCCGCGGGTCAAGTATTTTAGGCAGGTTTATTAACTTACAGTCATTTACACAATTTTTTTTCATAGATTCCTCCATTTGGTTCTATTCTCCCTCGATATGCAACCGCGTCGGTTGTTACACGCGACATGCTACCGTACTACGTAACCGCGTAGGTTGTTACGCGGAAAGCGACATGTAACCTACGCGGTTAAGACGCCGTTAAGACCTACACCCTATCGTATATCCACTTAGGGATGGGATAGGTGCGGTTAGCCAGGATAGCGCCGAGGAAGAACGGCTTGTGGCGCTCGGATGGAACGCTGCCGTCTTCTATCGCGCCCAATGATATCGCCATCTCGCGGGCTACGTGCTTCCTGGTCTTACCCTCATTTACTATGATCATGGCGCTGTCGACATATGTGCTCAGCGGCATGGCATCCTTCGCCTGCTTCAGGTTCGAGCAGTCGATGAATATGACGTCGTATTTAGCCTTGGACGAGTGTATGAGTTCCTTCATGACATTCGATTCCAGGAGCGTCAACGGATTCATGTCGATCTTCCCTGAAGTAAGTATCGAAATGTTGTTTATCGTCTTATGAGCGGCTTTCTCGAGAGTCACTCTTCCCTCCAGGACATCCACGAGCCCTTCGGCGTTCGGCAGTTTAAAAAATTTATGGATAGAGGGCTCTCTTAAGTTAGCGTCTATCACCAGGACCCTCGGGCGGCACTTATTGGCCACGCTCTCGGCGAGACGGAATATGGCCGTGGATACGCCCTCTTTCGGGTTCGCGGCGGCCACGAGGAGGGATTTCATACCCCTGTCCTTCATCTCGAAGCAAACCTGGTCGGCAATGTGCTCGTAGGCGTCTTTTTTGTGTTTTTTAGCTATAGAGCCCATGCAGTTCATCCCTAGTGTAGCCTCTACATCCTGAGGGGACTTGAATGTCTGGTCCATGTATTCGAACACGAAGGCGAGCATCGCCGCTAAGAACACTCCCATGACTATAGCGAGTATGAATATGAGCGGCTTCGGAATGCCAGTCGGCTCTATGGGCACCTGAGCCTGTTCGATTATCTTCACGCTCGCCGGTCCTATGGCGTCGACATCTGGTATAGGCTCTCCGTTTAAGCCTTTCTTCATTTGTTCAATATTATCCTCTAACTGCGTTACAGCCAGGTGTTTTTCACCGTATTTGATCTTTAATTCCGAAAGCTGCTGCTCGAGGTCAAATATTACATACGAGCGGCTTACGACGTTTGCCAATATCGCCGCGCCTATAGGACTATAATCCCTGACGCTTATAGAAAATATGTTCGTATCCCTTACCGGCTCCACTTTAATATGCCTTTTCAATGTTTCGAGGGCAAGACGGTAGAGATATGCCTGTTTCTGCTCGGGCTTGAGTTTTGAGAGCTTTTTTTCAATGCGATCCTTCTGCATGTTTACTATTATCTTTTTCATGCCTGAGGAGAATTTTGCCTCATAATCGAGAGGTATCTGGTAAAGCCCGGTCACCTTTACCGCGCGCTCTATTACGGGATTAGCCCTCACTATCTCGCTTTGCGTCAAGGCCGCTTCTATATTCCGGTAATCAAGCATATCCCTGTAATACGGGGATTCGACCGACTTCGCTCCGGATATCAGAAGCTTTACGCTCGCCTCGTAGGTCGGAGTCTGCATCTTTAGCCCTATAAAAGCAGTTATGGCGACTGTCAGTATGGCCGTTATTATGACGGCCTTCTGTCTGAATAGCACGCGCACGTAGTCACGTAGTGTGATGTCTTGCATGTTGCCTCCTTTGTAGACTATCTCCGATGGATGAAGGATGAGGGACGATTAAGTCCTCACATCTATCGTTCTGCAAAAAGAATCCGCCTTCCTCTCCATTGTTGAGAGCATAGCAAAAATATGCTCATATTTACCGTTAAGTTCTTCAAATTGTGCCAAATCGATATATTTACATCGCAGCGCAAATTCCAGCCATGTTTGGGTCTCCGCTGCCTCCTGCGATGAGTCTGACAACTTATTAATAAACACAGCTTTATATCTTCGCTTACGCCATCCTTCGGCGAGATTCGCGCAAACTGACCTGGATGATCTGCGCACCTGGTCTATCAGAGAATACTTTTCTTCTTTTGGAAATCTGCTTGAGATCTCATATATTTCCATCGCCGTATCAAACGCCAGTTTATAGACGTCTAAGTCCCTGACACTTGTAATCCTCTTTGTTATTCTACCCGCTTCCATCAAACGTCTATCGTCCATCATCTATCATCCCTCGGAGCCAGTCTCTATCTAGAACTCGCCTTCCGATATG
>Ga0247841_10010287_pt1 | contig 12778 bp, 8 predicted proteins | sample LaCruzMarch2015__2_FD_192410 | JGI IMG/M metagenome (GOLD analysis project Ga0247841, IMG submission 192410) | Freshwater microbial communities from meromictic Lake La Cruz, Castile-La Mancha, Spain - LaCruzMarch2015_18m | ecosystem: Environmental > Aquatic > Freshwater > Lake | place: Spain... | reverse complement strand
CGTCACCAGGGCTGATCTTTCACAGTGATCGCGGGGTTCAGTACGCTTGCAGTGACTTCCGCAAGCTTCTTGAGAAACACGGGGCCGTTCAGAGCATGAGCGGCAAGGGAAACTGTTATGATAACGCCGTTTCAGAGTCGTTTTTCGGAACGATGAAGACGGAGATGGTTTACTTCGACCACTTCCGCACCCGTGAAGAAGCAAAGTCAGCGATCTTTGACTATGTCGAGATATTCTACAATCGTCAGCGTCGTCACTCAGCGCTTGGGTATCTCAGCCCGGCTGAGTTCGAGCAACGATACTACCGAAAATGTGCCTAACTACTTGTCCACAAATTCGGGGTAACATCAGTCGAACGCTCGATCGGTTATATATGCAGCAGTTTCTTTGATGGCGGCTCGTTCATCGATTTGGAAGACCTGAACCGCCAGCGCTGGACTTGGCTCGATCAAGTCTGCAACATTTGCATTTACGGCACGACCGGCGCTCGTCCGATGAAATCCTGCCTGAAGAGCAGCAGCTGCTGCAGTCTTTACGCAGCCCGATTACAATGTTTGCGAGGTGTTGTGCTGCGTCGGGTGCATAAGGATTGTTACATCCGCTACCAGAACAACTGGTAAAGCGTTCCTTGGCGTTATATCGGCCGATCGGTGACTGTGAATGTTTACGAACGGGAACCGAAGGTCTTCGATGCAGACCAGTTGTTGGCAATGCATCCGATCTGTTCGTTGTCGCGGCAGTTCATCCGCAATCCAGAACACTGGAAAGGTATTGTGCGCCGTCTAGGCGGCGCACTGGGCGACTACCGGGCTCGTTTCTAGCGGTATGGCGAGCTTGGCGTAGCGTTCATGACCGAAGGGATAATATCGAAATCTAACCTATCGCTAAAAGCAAATACTCTCGGAATACTAATTTGTTACTAACGGTAATAACTCCTGATAAGCCAAGTTGGATGGATTTTATCGGCAATTTTTGTTTTGATATTTATCATTTACCGGAATACTTCGTAATTGAAACTAAGCGTTTTGGTGGCGAAGCATTAGCTATTTGTATAGAAAATGGGGATAATAAGCTATTTTTACCTTTTATTAAAAGAAGTATTAACTTAAATAAAAACCCTTCAGTTTCTATCGAGTGTTTTGACGCAATTTCTCCTTATGGGTATCCATGTCCTCTGATTAACATCCAAGGCAAAGAAGCGCACCAATTTTTGAAGGAGAGTATTCCTTTTATAAAAAAAGAACTTAACCGACTTGGTATAATTAGTTTATTTATTAGGTTTCACCCGATTCTATCTGATCCGTATATTTTTCAAGGTGATGGTATTATCGTTCAGCACGGTGAAACAGTATGGTGTGACCTCACGAAATCTGAAGCGGATTTATGGAATCAATTACGCAAAGGTCATAAACAAGATATCAAGTCTTTACAAAATACTGGATATACAGCATTTGAAGATGTTGAGTGGGACAATTTGGATAAATTTATTTATTTATATCATGCAACAATGAGAAGAGTATCTGCAGAAAAACCATATTATTTTGATAAAGAATATTTCATGAGCCTTAAGAAGTTACTCGAGAAAAGGATCAATTTATGGTTTGTTAAGAAGGAGACGGATATAATAACTGGTGGAATATTTTTTGAGTGTAACGGAATCGTGCAATACCATTTATCAGCATCAAATCCTGATTCGAAGGTTCCTGGAACAAAATTGATGTTATATAAAGTTATGCAGAATGCAAGAGCGCTGGGAAATGTCGTATTTCACCTTGGTGGAGGCTTAGGCGCTGGTAATGATTCACTCTTATATTTCAAATCAGGATTTTCAAATTTAAGGAAAGGTTTTTTTACTTGGCGCTGGATTATCAACTCCAAGGAATACGCTGCTCATATCGAGGATTGGCAACGTTGTTCAGGAATTGAAGCCGACGATATCAAAGGCTACTTCCCGGCTTACCGTAAAGAGGTCCCAAAATGATAAAAACCAATCGACTTTACCTATCTCCTCCTCACATGTCAGAGGAGGGATACGAATTAAAATTCGTTAACGATGCATTTGATAGCAACTGGATTGCACCATTAGGCCCCCATGTTGATGGCTTTGAGAAGGAATTTGCTGCCTATCATGGGATTCCATATGCTGCAGCGCTAAGTTCAGGTACTTCAGCACTTCATCTCGCTTTAATAACACTTGGTGTCAGTAAAGGCGATGAAGTGCTTTGTTCAACCTTTACATTCTCTGCCACTGCAAATGCTATCATCTACGTTGGAGCATATCCGGTATTTATCGACAGCAATGAAAACACTTGGAATATGGACCCTAATCTTCTTTTAGAGGAGCTTGAACGACGCAGTCGCATTAATAAACTCCCCAAGGCGGTTCTGGTAGTCGATATACTCGGTCAAAGCGCTGACTGGGAGCCTATTTTGGTTGCATGTAGACAATTTAACATACCAATCATAGAAGATGCCGCGGAGGCGCTCGGTGCTACTTACCACGGACTCAAGACCGGGACATTTGGCGATGTTGCCATTTTCTCTTTCAACGGTAATAAGATAATTACAACATCAGGCGGCGGGATGCTTGTCAGCCGAGATAAGGAGATAGTAGATACCTCCCGCTTTCTCGCAACTCAAGCCCGCGATTCTGCCCCACACTATGAGCATTCTCAAATCGGTTATAATTATCGAATGAGTAATGTGCTTGCTGCCATCGGACGAGGACAGCTTAAAATTCTTGACCGAAGAGTTGAAAAGAAGCGATGGATATTTGAATACTATCGTTCAGCTCTAAGTGGTCTACCAGGAGTCAAATTCATGCCTGAACCAGATAATTTCCGCTCTACTCGCTGGCTGACATGCATACTTGTTGATTCAACCAAATTTGGAGCTACTCGCGATGATATTCGTCTAGCACTCGAAACTGAGAACATAGAATCTCGCCCTCTCTGGAAGCCAATGCATTTGCAGCCAGTCTTTAAAGGGTGTCTCGCTATAGACGGCTCACTCTCGGTAAAGCTTTTCGAAAATGGGCTTTGCCTCCCGTCTGGGACTGCATTGACATGCGAACATTTGAGCAGTATTTGCTCGATAATTCTCTCAACGCATCGCAATTAAGTGCTCATCAGACAACATGCAAATTCAACATAGTGTGAGCTTTTGCACAGTCTTAATTATCGCAGTTGAAGCATGTATGTTGTGCTTCACACCACTTTATGCATTAACATTTCCACAAGACTTTGGTTATTCTCAGATGACCGAATGGCTTATTGATGGCGGGCAGTTCTGGGAAGCCAATCGAATGTTCCATCCGCTGGATTTGGGAAACAAAAGGGTTCAAGAAACAGTTTATGGTAGGTCTGCATTCGATTGGGTATCTAATAGGCTTACTATATACCAAAACAGAATTCTTCATCTGGGAAATGATGCAGAAAATGGATTTTGGTTAAGTACACGTCTCGGCTTTTGTGCAAGCGGGCAGGCGGGAACGCAACGTCGTTATAGCTCTGTAGGTGTGGAACCATTTCTATGGTGTCAGGCTGGATTGCAACAGAATTGGTACGCAACATTGCTAGTGCGAGCGACGAATGAACCGGAAGACCTGCCGCATTATAGTGGAATAAGCCGTGAAAGATCTCGCTTTGGAATGACTTCAGGTGAGATAGATCAATCTCACTTCGGTTTTCAAAATGATTGGTTCAGTGCGGACTTTGGTCGGGGTCGTGAGATTTGGGGACCAAATTCAGAGGACAATTTAACACTCGCAGGTACTGCTCCGTCTTATGAAAGACTGATGTTGGAGGGGAAATACAAGCAATTTGCCTACCGGTATTTCTTCGGTTTTCTTGAGACTGCAAGTGACTCTGCCAACATCGAGCGTTACATTGTAGGTCGTGCACTCGAGTATTGCAACTCGCGCAATCTCGTTCTAGGTATATCGGAAGTATCCATTCTGTCGGGCATTGACCGTTCAGTGGATTGGACGTTTCTTAATCCCTTTGCCACTCATGTTGAAATCGAGGCGAACAAACGAAGCAACAATACCGGCAACAAATCTGACGTCGATTATACTTTCTACCTCGATTGGTTATTGTTAAGCAATCTCCGCTTGGCAGCTTCTTTGGACATAGATGATTTTCAAGTTGATGCTACGAATCGACATGAAGCTGGAAATCTGATGGGCTATCTTGCACACGTCGCTTGGACTCCAGTCAATCGCTCTATAGGCTTGACTGTTTTCACGGATTATGTGCAGATCTCTACATATTCTATGCAACATTCAAATCCCTACTGCAACTTAGTTTCACGTGGTCAGCTATTAGGTCATTACATAGGGAATGACGCCAACTTAATGCAAGTTGGAGCTCGAGCAATACTATCATCTCAACACATAGGTGAGTTACGCTTTGGACAGCGACAATGGGGCGACAATTCGCTTTTACTCGCTCCATACAGCGCATATAATAAGCCATTAAGGACCTCTTTCCCAAGTGGAAGAATAAGGACAAATCGTTACATAGAAATCAATATTGATGGGTATTATTTTGAATCGCTACATTACACAATTGATGGTCATCTTGACGTAGTGGCACGAGGACCCAAAAGCCAAATGGAACTCTGGATGTTGACTCTAGAATGGTATATACCATTGGAGTACTTCAATAAATGAGTTTTACTTAATTTTATTATTACGAAGCGATTATTTACAAGATCACCATAATCGTATAGAATCGTAAACAAAGGTATAAGGATTAGAAGCAACTCTTAATGAAAAATATCTTGATTTCTATATGTGATATTCGTAGTTTAATAGTTTACCAAATTACATAAGGATTGAAATTGAAAATCTCCCAACTCGATCTTAAAGCTCAACTCGCAACAATTCGCGATGACATCGTCAAGGCAATGACTGAAGTCGTTGACTCCACACATTACATTATGGGCCCGCAAGTCGGCGAGCTTGAAAAGCAAGTAGCGGAGTATGTCGGAACGAAGCACGGTATCGGTGTCGCTTCCGGAACCGACGCTCTGCTAGTTTCTCTGATGGCGCTTGATATTGGACCGGATGATATAGTCCTGACTACGCCCTATTCATTCTTTGCCACAGCAGGTGTCGTAAGCCGTTTGCACGCAAAGCCGATATTCGCTGATATCGAGCCTGACACCTACAACCTCGATCCCGTTGCGACGCGCAAAGTACTCACGGCACTTTCACCCACTGACCGGAAGCGCGTCAAGGCGATCCTGCCTGTACACCTCTACGGCCAGTCAGCTGATATGGGTCCATTGATGGAAGTCGCCAATGAATTTGGCGCAGCTGTAATTGAAGATGGTGCTCAAGCAATTGGCGCCAAATACGACATGAACGGCAAAATGGTCAAGGTTGGATCAATCGGTCTCGGCGGTTGCTTCAGTTTCTTCCCTTCAAAGAATTTGGGCGGTCTCGGCGACGGCGGGATGGTTGTAACCAACGACGACAAGTTTGCTGATCAGGTGCGCATTTTACGCGTTCATGGAGCCAAGCCGAAATACTATCACTCCTTCATCGGCGGCAACTTCCGTCTCGATACCCTTCAAGCGGCAGCCTTATTGGTCAAGCTTCCGCATATTGAAACGTGGCATGCTGGTCGTCAGGCGCGCGCAGCCTATTATGACACAAAACTGGCAGACATTCCCGGCTTGGTTCGTCCACACATCGCAATCAAGCGTGAATATCATATCTACAACCAATATATCATTTCCGTTCCACGACGCGATGAACTGCAGAAGCATCTGAACGATAAAGGCATATCGACTGCGGTATATTACCCTGTACCGTTCCACGTTCAACCTTGTTTCCAGTACCTCGGTTACAAGTTGGGCGACTTCCCAATTTCTGAAGCAGCTGCAAATCAGACGCTCGCTCTGCCGATCTATCCTGAACTGACGACCGAACAGCAGGACTACGTCGTCGCAGCCGTGCGTGAATTCTACAATGGGTAACATTGCAGTAATCGGAGCCGGACGCTGGGGGAAAAACCACGTCCGTACATTCAATCAACTTGGCGCTCTCGCCGCGATTGTGGAGGTTGATGCGACACTCCGCGACGCAATGAAACGCGAGTATCCTGACGTTCCTGTCTATGACAATCTTGATTCGGTTCTGAACGATCCACACATCATTGGTGCTTCAGTGGCAACTCCTGCTGAGACCCACTATGAGATTGCCAAGAAACTGCTCAACGCAGGTAAGCATGCACTAGTCGAGAAACCAATCACGCTTTTTAGCAAGCAAGCTGAAGAACTCGAGGCGTTGGCACGTAATAAGAAGCTAATCTTGATGGTCGGCCATGTGCTACTCTTCCATCCCGCGATCAAGAAGATCAAGGAGATGATCGTGAGTGGGCAACTCGGCTCGTTACAGTATATCTACTCGAATAGACTCAATCTTGGTACAGTGCGCACGGAAGAGAACGCGCTCTGGAGTTTTGCGCCGCATGATATCGCCATCATTGGTTATCTTGTGGGTTCCGATCCAATTGAAGTGGACGCTAAAGGCGGGATGTTCCTCCAGCCCGGTATCCACGATGTCACTTTGACACATCTCACGTATCCAAACAATATCGAAGCACACGTTCACGTCAGTTGGCTTCATCCTTTCAAAGAGCAGCGACTGGTGGTGATTGGTAGTAAGTGCATGATAGTGTTTGAAGATAGCCGCGCCGTGGATAAGCTGATTCTTTACCCAAAAGGAATCGACTTTATCGCAGGCAAACCTGTAGCACGCGACGGCGGATTTGAAGTCTTATCTTTCGACAACGAATCACCGTTAACAGCAGAATGCAAACATTTCATAGACTGCATTTCAACCGGAGCTACGCCCGTTGCTGACGGAGCTAACGGAGTTGCAGTCCTTAAAGTACTAGAAAAAGCTCAGGAGGCTCTTACGGGCAAACCTACACCACCCCCGGCTCCGCCGGCTCCTGCACGGGAGTATTTCGTTCATGAATCCGCGTATGTGGACGATCCGGTAGAAATCGGCAAGGGGACAAAGATCTGGCACTTCAGTCACGTGATGAAGAATGTTAAGATCGGCGAACGCTGCATCTTCGGCCAGAACGTAAATATCGACTCCGGTGTTATCATCGGCAACAACGTCAAGGTTCAGAACAACGTATCACTCTACACTGGTCTGATCATCGAAGACGACGTCTTTCTTGGACCTTCCTGCGTTACCACCAATGTGACTAATCCCCGTTCGCAAGTATTACGTCATGCGTTGTACGAGAAGACAATACTCAAGCGTGGTTGTTCGATCGGCGCCAATGCAACAACTGTTTGCGGAATAACAGTCGGTCGGTATGCTTTCGTTGGATCAGGTTCAGTCGTTACAAAGGATGTTCCTGATTATGCAATGGTAGTTGGCGTGCCAGCAAAGCAAATTGGTTGGGTCAGCCGCCATGGTCTTCCGTTGAAAAATGCCGATAAAGATGGCATTTACACTTGCCCAGAGAGCGGATTGCGGTACAAGGAAGTCGAGAAGGGCGTCTTGCGGTGTCTCGATCTAGACGAGGAAGCTCCTCTGCCAGAGGCTCTGCGCGACGGTAAAATCTTCTATGACGATATTGTTCACCCGGGACAAAGATTAGTCTGATTTGTTAATCAGTGATCTTGACGTACTTTCTACCGGCGGGGTACAAGATGCTCCGCCGGTAGAATTATTGTGAGTAACTACCGGAATCAAAGCCAGGTCTTGATTGGCTATCATATTTGACGAGCATTTGATGCCAATAAAGATTCTGGAATGAACTCAAATAATGCAAGCCGGTAAACGCTCATGTTACATCTATAAAACCGTATCGGAGAATAGAAAATGGCCGATTTAAATAACTTTCTGAAGAAAATTGATCTCAAGCAAACTCGTGTTGGCGTTGTTGGGATGGGTTATGTTGGATTGCCTTTGGCGCTGGAATTCTGCAAGAAGGGATTCCATGTAATCGGTTTTGACATTGACAATGAGAAAGTTACTCGCCTGAATAATGGCGAATCGTATATCAAGCACATTCCAGCTGAGGCGATTGCGGCCGCTCGACGTGAGGGTCACTTTGAATCAACCACAGATTTCTCGCTGATCTCCTCCGCGGATGCGATATTGATCTGTGTACCTACCCCGCTCGGTAAGCATATGGAACCAGATCTCTCGTATATCGAATCAACTTCTCGATCTATTGCTCCCTTTATACGAGCTGATCAGCTGGTGTCCTTAGAATCAACTACGTATCCCGGAACGACCGAAGAAGAGATGATTCCGATTCTGGAGAAAGGCTCAGGAATCAAGGCTGGAACCGATTTCTGGGTAGCTTTCTCGCCTGAGAGAGAAGATCCCAATAATAAAGATTATGCCACAGCAACTATCCCAAAGGTTGTGGGCGGTTTCACACCGGACTGCTTGAAGGCAGCGTGTGCGCTGTACGATCAGATAATCATCCGCACTGTTCCGGTCAGTAGTTGTGCTGCGGCCGAGGCGACCAAACTGCTGGAAAACATCTTCCGTAGTGTAAATATCGCTTTGATGAATGAACTAAAGGTCGTTTTTTCGAAGATGGGAATCGATGTCTGGGAGGTGATCGAGGCGGCAAAATCTAAACCATTTGGCTATATGCCCTTCTATCCCGGTCCAGGACTTGGTGGGCATTGCATACCAATTGATCCGTTCTACTTGACATGGAAGGCACGGGAATTTGGAATCGCAACGCGATTCATTGAGCTTGCAGGCGAGATCAATACTGCCATGCCTGCTTATGTGGTGGATGAGACCATGAAGGCACTCAGTAATCTCCGAATGGCATTGAATGGCGCAAAGGTTCTGGTGGTGGGGTTAGCATATAAGGGAGATGTCGATGATATGCGCGAGAGTCCATCTCTGCGTCTGATCGAGCTCTTTGAAGCCGCTGGCGCCGGGGTTGGTTACTATGATCCGTATATTCCGGTTATCCCTCCATCGCGGGAACACGGTCATCTGTCCGGACGCAAATCGATTGCCCTGTCTGAGGTTGGGCAATTTGATGTAGCAGTCATCTCGACCAAGCACAGCGACGTTGACCACTCAGTATTTGCAGAGAAATGCCGTTTAGTAATGGATACGCGGAATGCTTTGGCGCGCAATTTGCCCAATGTATGCAAGGCTTAGTCTTGCGGAAAGCACTTCGATCTTTCTCGAATTCAATCGCTCAGTTAGTGATTGTTGGATGAGTAAGGTTCTATGCAACGTGCAATGCATAGCTTTCCTTTAAACAGTTTCCAATTAGACAACATACAGGAATCCAGTGATTCATAGAAGTAACAGTCTTTCTAAATTCAACGCAACTCGAACGGGAAAGCCATTTGGAGCGGTTCTCGGCCTGGTGCTTGTCGCATTACTGCTCCTTGCCGGTTATGCAAGTGCTGCAACCATCATACAAACCGGTCAAGCACTAACTATCACTGTCCCAGGTCATCCTGAGTTCAGTGCGAGGGTCATGGTTGCTTCAGATGGAACCATTGAATATCCGTTACTGGCAGGAGTCATAGTCAACGGCTTAACCGCCTCTGAGGTCCGTGATCTACTGCTGCCTCTCTTGATGCGCTACGAGAGCGAACCGGAGGTGTTTATTGTCATCTCCAGCTCTCAGATAGTAAAGGTCGAGGTCTATGGTGCAGTAAAGACTCCTGGTAATTATGAAGCGCTTAGCCCACTGAACCTCCAACGAGCTTTGGCTATGGCTGGGGGAACAACTCCAGAAGCCAATATCGCCGCTGTCCTGATCGTCCACAATGAGAAACAACAGGCCATTGAACAGACAATTGATTTAACGACTCACTTCTTTGCAGACACGCTTACCATTACGCCTGATCTTAGAAATGGAGACGTCGTAATCGTACCGCGCTTAAGTCCATCAACCGCAGTGCGCATTTTCGGTGCGGTTCATTCCCCTGGTGAAGTCTATTGTAGCAAGTCGGATAATCTCTACGACGTGATCGTTCGAGCAGGGGGATTCATGCCAGACGCAGACTCGCGCCGGGTTAAGCTTGTCACTCCGTATGGACGTATCTCGCATAATACTGATTTTGATGTCTTCTCAATTATGGAATCCGGTCATGTCTTGGATCTACCTCTCGTTCACCCCGGCGATATTGTAATTGTTCCAATTAGTAAGAGTTGGCGAAATGTATCATGGTGGATTGATCGACTGCGAGACGCCGCCATATTCGCATCATCTCTCGTCCTCCTCGCACGAATATAAAACGTCTCACTGCCCCAGCACTCTCTGATCATCATTGATGGCAGAGAATGATCGTTCAGGGCAGTATAAAGGAACCTGATGTATCCTGATCCCAATACACCCAATATCGAAGAATCGTCCAGATCGCATGCCAGCAGACAAGTTGAATCGAGCGAACAGTCGCCTCTCACGACTGCGATGCTTGCGGTTCTGAAACGCCCTTGGATTGTTATTATCATTATCGTGCTGATAACAGTGCCGGCTGTCCTCTATTTATTCTCCCAGCCACTGAAATATCAATCGCAGTCTGTAGTCTCAACCGCCCGTCCGACAACGATGGGAGTGTTGGGGTTAGATCCATTTGCCAATGATCGTGATGAGTTCTACTTTCTATCAATACTCGAAAGTAATGCCTTCTATGACCGTATTGCCAAAGATATTTTAGAGTCTATACCGGCACTAGAGCCGGATTCGATAAGAGTATTGGTCAGGAATAGCGTTTCATATACGAAAAGACCTCGAGCCGTTGGCTTCTTCGCGATTTCCGCGACAGCGAACTCGGCCGAATTTGCACAAAAGCTAGCAGAAACGGCACTCACCGCTTTTCAAGACATCACGGTTGATCTCCGACGTCACGAATCTAATCTAACTGCTGGATTCATCGAAAATCAGATTGAGAAACTCAATACGAATCTCGGCGAAACTGAATCACAGATTCAAGCGTTCCTTGAGAAGCGCGGCATGGGCATCGGTGATGTATCAGAGGGTATTGATGCCGGGTTGCGATCCTTGCAGAAAAATCTCATTGATGCCCAAACATCCAGAGATCGAGCAAAGCTAAGGGTTGACACATACACGGCTCAACTGCGCGAACGAGTATCTGAATACCTTTCGACCAACACAAATCAAGCCGAAAACACTCGTTTTGTTGATCTTAATCAGGAATTGGATAGGCTCACCAAGCTTGCTTCAGACTCACTTGTCCAACTTGACACCACCAAGTTCTTCCACATTCAACAAGATCGCAAAAAAATTTTAGGTGATATCTCAAGCATTATTCGTGGTGAAACAAAAACAGGCACCAACGATAACTCGCGTGTATCCGCCAAGGGATTAGAAGAAGTCTTACAACAGGCCTTTCTCGAATATGAGACGTCGCAAATAGACTACAATTTTTTTCGGCGCGAACTGGATACTTTCGTTGCTAATAACCCCGATCTGCCAAAGGATATGCTGGAATTCCTTTCTTTGACTAGAACCAAGTTTGTCCTTCAGAAAACAATGGATATTCTTGTAGAGATGCGCGAGAAGACAAATATCCAGATTGCTTCTGAAACTGGTGGTATTGAGGTTATTGACTCGCCGAACCTTCCAGATAGACCGGTTTCACAGCGTCGTGCCATGAAAGCTCTGGCAGCCTTGATCTTTGCATTGTTCGCTGGTGTAACTATTTGCTTTTTACTAGATCAACTGGATAATAGCATTCAAAGCGAGTCTGATTTACAGAAACGATTCAATCTGCCGGTGTATGGGTCAGTGCCCGTACTGGGCGCGGATACTCACAAGCAATCTCGCCATCATCATAGAAGAGGAATGGTTGATGCTAGTGACGCTAAATCAACAGATTATAGACGTTTGGATCTCTATTCGGAGTCCTCGCCAGTTTCGGAAGCATATCATTCTATTATGACTGGAATCCGTTTTACTGCTCGTGATCGTGGAATGAAGACCTTCGTACTAACCAGCCCCGTCTCATCTGATGGCAAGTCGCTCACAACCTACAACCTAGGTGTATCCCTCGCGCGGAGTGGCTCTAACGTCCTCGTGATTGATGCCGATCTACGCAAGTCCAATCAACACAATTTGTTTGAGGTTTTTCGTGAACCAGGACTAACAGATTGTCTCAATGGCGATGCTAAGGCAACGGATTGCATACAGAAAAGCAGAGTCCCCAGATTGAGTCTGTTGCCTGCCGGTGTTAAAGCTGCGAATCCTGCAGCGCTACTCTCTTCACATCTCATTAAGGACTTTCTGAAAGAGATCGAGCAAAATTACGATATTGTCTTGATCGATACTCCGCCGATCACCCCGTGTATGGATTCGCGACATTTATCTCTTCTCTGTGGTGGAATGATATTGGTCGTTCGAGCAGAACAAACGAAGATCAACGTCATTGATCACTGCCTTGATCTCATAGATCGCGCCAACACGGAAGTACTTGGAGCTATAGTCAACCACGCAGCCTTCCGGTATGGCTACGGTTACTACTACCTTTACCAGCGCTATAACCCATACGGCTATTACTATAGCGGATATCAATACTACTACCATCAAGATCCTGATACTGGTGAGAAGGTGAAAACCAAGAAAAGGAAAAAGCACAGCAAAGCTAATGAAAGTAGACTGTAAATCACTACTGTCCCATTGATAACTACAGTAATGACAATTGGTTGATGTCGAGTTCATTTGTCAGATTGTAATCATGATTCGTAAGTAATTGTTTTAGTGGCACTCGTTCAAACAATGAGACACTG
>Ga0247841_10010286_pt1 | contig 12779 bp, 13 predicted proteins | sample LaCruzMarch2015__2_FD_192410 | JGI IMG/M metagenome (GOLD analysis project Ga0247841, IMG submission 192410) | Freshwater microbial communities from meromictic Lake La Cruz, Castile-La Mancha, Spain - LaCruzMarch2015_18m | ecosystem: Environmental > Aquatic > Freshwater > Lake | place: Spain... | reverse complement strand
CAGGACTAAATACTATATGGCTTATTAATGATAAAGGAAAAGCTATATACAAAAGCCCTAAAAAAGTAAAAGCAATACTCTGAAAAGGTCTTTTATTGTAACCATATAATTCACTAATAAATATTAATCCTATTAGCGGAATAAAAATCAAAAAGAAACGAATATTTATATAGTCAATAGCATAAAGAAAATTAAAAATATAAAATAATAAGCCAATAGCTATTCCTGCAACCTTTTGAGTATGTATCCTTGCAGTATTACACAATCCATAAAATTCTTCCAGACCAAAAAATGTTATTAACAGAAATAAAAAAAAGAAAGAAATGCTACTAAAATATATGCCCAGTATAATTATACCTACGAATATAACACCTGTAATTGTACGTTTTAATAAATTACTCAATTTCCAAATTATTTAGTAAAGTCAATGCTTTTTCAGAATCATTAATATTAACATATAATTCAATATCTCCAAAAGACAGATAAGATGAATCCTTTTTATTGATAATAATTGATTCTATATCATTATCAAATAATACTTGTTTTGCAATTTCGGCCTGATATAACTGACCTGTTGTAAAAACTATTATCCAATCTTTTTCCATTCTAATTATCTTTTAATAATAAAACGATTAATTTTTTTGGTCCATGAGCTCCAAGTATCAGAGTTTTTTCAATATCTGCAGTCCTGCTTGGTCCTGTTATTACTGAGATTAAAGACGGAAGATTATCTTTATATTTTTGTTTAATTTTTATTAGAGCTTCATCTAAATCTTTAACTAACTGTGAAGTAAAGCCCATAACTATATGAACCGGCGGAAAAATATTAAGCCTTCTGCCAGAAGTTTGTTTTGAGGAAATCATTATGCTCCCTAATCTTGCAATTAAAAATTCACAAGTTGTAAAACCTGCCTCCATATTGATAAAATCTTCTTTGCCTTGTGAAAAAGGTATATCTGAATCTATCAATATTTTTTGCAGATTATTATCCAGACAAAAAATAGAATCCCATAGATTTTCCTTGAATAATTTGTTTAAATTAGTGGTTAATTCTTTTGCTGAATTACAAATTATACAATTGCCATTAACCATTTTTAATTCTTCGGCAAAGAGTAAATCAAGTGGCAAATCGGATATTTTATATATTTCTTTATTAGGTTCAATATCTTCTTCAGTAAAAGAGATATTGTTATTTAAATGTTCTCTGACAGTCTGTAATATATTATTTCCAGATAAAGCCATCAAAAGTATTTCTTTAATCTTTATTATTAAGATTGATTTTCCGAACTAATATCTTGCAAATTTGATTTATTCTCAAAGTTTCTTTTACCAAATATTTTTTCAAGATCTTCACTAAATATTACCTCTTTTTCCAATAATATTTCTGCTAATTGTATAAGACCCTGTTTATTATCATTTAAAATTTTCATTGCTCTTGCATATTGAATATCTACAAGTTTTTTAGCTTCGTCATCAATTACCTCGGCTGTTTTTTCGCTATAAGGTTTATTAAATGAATATTCGCTTTGGCCTGAAGAATCATAATAGCTCATATTTCCAATTATATCACTCATTCCAAAATATGAAACCATAGCATAAGCTTGTTTAGTTGCTCTTTCAATATCATTTAATGCGCCCGTAGATATTTTTCCAAAGTTAATTTGTTCAGATGCCCTTCCTCCAAGAATTGCACACATTTCATCAAGAATCTGCTCTTTGGTAGTAATCTGACGTTCTTCGGGTAAATACCATGCTGCACCGAGAGCTTTACCACGAGGAATTATTGTAACTTTTATAAGGGGATTTGCATATTCAAGTAACCAGCTTGAAGCAGCATGTCCAGCCTCATGATAAGCAATAGTTTTCTTTTCTTCTTTTGAAATAATTTTATTCCTCTTTTCAAGACCTCCAATTATCCTGTCAACCGCATCAAGAAAATCTTGTTTTTCAACAGCTTTTTTACCGTTTCTGGCAGCAATCAATGCTGCTTCATTACATACATTTGCTATATCAGCACCGGAAAAACCCGGTGTTTGTTTTGCTAAAAATTCAACATCTACTCCCTGATCTAATTTAATCGGACGTAAATGAACTTTAAAAATATCTCTTCTCTCATTCAAATCAGGTAATTCAACATGTATCTGACGATCAAAACGACCAGCTCTCATTAATGCCCTATCAAGAATATCTGCCCTGTTTGTTGCTGCCAATATTATAACTCCACTATTTGTATCAAAGCCATCCATCTCGGTAAGCAACTGGTTAAGAGTGTTTTCTCTTTCGTCGTTTGAACCGAAATTAACATTTTTCCCTCTTGCCCTGCCAATTGCATCAATCTCATCAATAAAGACAATACAAGGAGCTTTTTCCTTTGCTTGTTTAAACAAATCCCTAACCCTTGAAGCACCAACCCCTACAAACATTTCGACAAAATCAGAACCTGACATTGAAAAAAACGGGACATGTGCTTCTCCTGCAACAGCTTTAGCAAGTAATGTTTTCCCTGTTCCCGGAGGACCAATCAGCAATGCACCTTTTGGTATTTTACCGCCCAGATCAGTATATTTTTTTGGGTTTTTAAGAAAGTCTACAATCTCTTTAATTTCTATTTTAGCTTCCTCTAAACCTGCAACATCTTTGAAATCAATAACAACATTATTTGATTCTTTGTCAAAAATTTTTGCTTTGGATTTACCAATACTGAAAATCTGGTTTCCTCCCCCTCCCATTTTCCTGAAAATAAGAATCCATACAATTATAAGTATTGCAGGAAATATAATCCAGGAAAAAAAGTCAAAGTCCTTTCTTACTTCAGTTGTATAACTAACTTTATCTTCTTTTGCGAAATCAGTCTGTGCTTTTTCAAGTTTTTCTTCAAAGCTTTCCAATGAAGAAATAGCCATGTAATACTGAGGTCCCTGATTAGAAACAAAAAAATAACCTTTTTTCTGGAATTCTTTATATTTATCAGTTTTGAGTTTTTCTTTTTTAATATAAATTTCAGCTGTCTCGCGATTTATAATAATAATTTTTTCAACATCATGAGTTTTAAGTAAGTCATTTTCAAATTTATCCCAAATTATTTCTTTTGAATCAGAACCAAAATTAATAAATTGGATTGCAAGAAAAGCTAAAGCAATTATTCCATAAACCCAATAAATATTAAACTTAGGTGCTTTAAAATTATTTTTATTTTCCAGTATTATTTTTCTTTTATCACGCCTGTTTCTATTATCTTCTGCCATTGTTCTATTTAAGTTAAATTATATTTTAGTCGGAAATTCGTTTTGAAACATTATCAGCCCATAAATTTTCTAATTTATAATATTCTCTTTGCTGTGTCTGAAAAATATGTACTACAACATCCGAATAATCAAGTAAAATCCATAGAGAATTTTCAAATCCTTCTTTTCTCCAAACATTTTCTTTTAGCTTCTTTTTTACAATTTCTTCAACACTATTTGCTATAGCTTTTACATGTGTATTTGAATCTCCGTTACAAATCACAAATTTTTTACATATTGAATTTTGCTGTTCAGAAAAATCAATACTTATGATATTTTTACCTTTTTTTTCTAAAATTCCCTCAATAACTATTTCTTCTAATTTTAAGGTTTTATCTTTTCTTTTAGCCATTTCATAAATTTGTTTGCAAACTTACACTATTTTAATATTATAGGCAAATTCTTAATTAATAAAAAAATATTAAAATAAGATTTTAAAATATAATAATTATTTTCTGCAATCATTTTGCAAGCAGATTTTTATAATATTCTAATAAAGTATTAACGTATTTTTTAATATCATATTTTTTTGAAAACTCTTTAGCGCTTTCACTCATTTTTCCATACAAATCAGGATTCTTAATCAGGTAAATAATTTTTTCAGCAAACAATTGAGTATTTTCATCTGAAATCATAAAGCCATTCGTTTCATTTACAATTATATCCCTGTTACCTTTGCCATCAAGAGCAATACAAGGCAATCCTGCTGCCATTGCTTCAATAAGAACCAACCCGAAAGGTTCATAAGTTGCCGAATGTAGGTAAATTGAACTGTTTTTTAAATATTCTGCAACATTATCAACATTACCTCTTAAATGGATTGATTGGTTCAAATTATAATTATTGATTTTATTTTCAATTTTCGCCCTGTTTATTCCTTCACCCAATATATCTAAATGAACGTTATAACCTTTATCAATTAATATCTTGACTATATCTACAAGAAAAATTTGATTCTTCTTTTCTACAAGGCTGCCGATTGAAACCAAATTGATTTTTTGATCTTTAGAAATTGATTTTTTCCCCGGATTAAAAAAAAATTCAAAATTAATTGCATTATGAATTAATGTGATTCGCTGCAAATCACGGGGTAAACAATTTGTAAAATATTCATTTGTATCATTAGAAATTGCAATAAAATTATTTTTACATTCACGATATTTTTTTAGCATTAACAGTTTTTCATAATAATTGGCAGCTAATTTTTTATTAAAAATTGCTCTCACAGAAAAATTTTGAAACTGTATCATATTATCATGCAAATGAGTAATATAAATAATGTCAGGATAAATAATTTTTCTGCTTACAATTTCTGATTCAAAAAGGTGAGAATGAATAATATCAGGTTTATATTCCGAAATAACTTTTTTTAAATTTTCAATTTCAACAATTGATTTTCCAAAAATTGAAGGAATATATTTTGAATTACATACTTCCCGGTTAATATTTTTTGAAAGGTCTTTAAATTTATTCTCCTCTCTGAATGTTATTAATTTAACTTCAAATTCAGGATTTTGCAGAAGTTCAGAACAAATATTTAAAACTAAACGTTCTGCTCCTCCTTTTCCGAGTGAAGGTAAAATATGTAATACTCTAATTTTATCTTTCATTTTTACTATTTGTACTCTACAATAAATTTTACCTAATAAATGGCTGAATATGATTTTTTAATTTCTCTCCAACCTTTTCCCATGTAAAATCATTCTGAGCAATTTCATAACCAGCTTCTCCAAATCTTTTACATTTTTCAGCATCATCAAGTAATTCAATTAGTGCATTTGCAATTCCATCAACATCTCCAGGGTTAATCAAATACCCATTAATTCCGCTTTTTATAAAATCCGGAACTGATGCAATATTACTTGCTATAACAGGTAATTTATGGTTCATGGCATCAATGTAAACTATTCCAAAATATTCTATCCAGCTTGGCATACAATAAATGCTTGCCTCATTATAACATTTATCTAAAGTTTCTAAATTTACTTTTCCTAAAATTGTACAATTAGGTATTTCAATTACCGGTTTGCAACCAACAATTATTAATTGAGCATCAGGATGCTTTATCAACACTTTTTTAAATGCTTCAACTAATACAGGTCCTCCTTTTCTTTCCCAGTCTTTTCCCGCAAACAATATTTTCTTATTTGAATAATTTTTAACCTTGTTTGTATTACTATAAACAGGATTTGTTCCTGCATGAATATTTATAACTTTTTGCGGATCAATATAGTATTGTTTTATTAAAGATTTTTGATAATAAGAACTAAAAACAAAATTCAAATCAGCATCCTGATAAATAGTTTTTTCTAAGTTTATCCATGATTTTGAATGAAATATAAGTTTCTTATAATCAGCACTTGGAAAATATAAATTTGAATAAACAGTACCATCTGTATAAACAAAAAAAGGAATTCCCGGAATCTTTGCATAAAATATTGACTGGGTCTGGATTACAAAAACATAATCATTATTATTAAAATTATTTTCAAAATATTTTTTGATTTGCCTGAACAAATAACTTGTGCGGTGATAACAAAAATATATTTTTTTATTTTTAAATAATATTCCCCAGCCATATTCTAAAATCATATATAGCCAGTTAATCCTGCGAATAAATTTTTGTTTATTAATAAAATCTTTTTCTATATCAAACACTTCAACAGGATATTCGGGAAATTCGTTTCTTAATACCCTAATTGTATTTGGATTAGCTTCTGACAAGTCTCCTTTTTGTACAAAAAGAATTTTTTTCATTTTTTTATAAGTGCTTGTATTATAAGATTTAATCTATATTTGGTTTGTTTATGCAACGGGTAATAAACTATTGAAATAAATAAATTATAAATTGCTTTTAATCTTTTATGATTAAGTAAATAATACCTTGCTATTCCAAAAAAGCAATTACTTATACTTATATGTTTTTGCTTTAATGATATTTTTGATGATATATCTTTATTTCCGAAAATATATCTCACAACTTTTAAATTCTCAATAAAAAAATTACCTGAGGCATAACTTACTGAGCTTTCGTCGTGCTCCCTCGATATTACTGTATGTTTATTAATATTAATTAATTGATATTCATTTATTATTCTTGACCATAATTCTAAATCTTCCCCTATTCTGAATTTGGGGTCGAATTTATGTTTATTTAAAATATCTTTATGAATACATACTTGGGGTGTGGCAATCATAATATTAAAAATTAATTCTAAATTATTTTTAACTTTAACTGCTTGTAAAGGAGGTAATTTAATCTCTTCCTTCGTTTCAAAACCCCTGAGAGCATAAAAAAAAGATACAGGGAATCCATGTGCAGAAATTTCATCATACAAGTATTGTAAATGATTTTCAAGAAAATAATCATCACTATCTAAAAAACAAATATATTGTCCTTTAGAATTGACAATTCCATTATTCCTGGCAACGCTTCTTTCCTGATTTGTCTGATAAATATATATAATTTTATTATTAACTTCTGTGGTTTTTTCTTTAATACTTTCAATTATATCTTTTGTATTATCAGTAGAACCATCATCAATAATAATTAACTCCCAATCTGTAAAGGTTTGACCAATAACACTATTTATAGCTTTAAATAAAAAGTTAGCACGATTATAAGTTGGAAGAATTATAGAAAAAAAAGGATTATACATTAATTTAAGTTATTAATAATCAGATTAATGTTATTTTTTAATTCCTCTAAGTCCACGCAAATATTATTATTAACAAATATAGGAATTTCAGGATTATTTTCAGATTTACAAAATTGAATATATGGATTTAATCCTAATGCAGAACTTAATTTCCAAAATGGGAAACGATATTCAGTTTTTGCATACTGCTCATTAATAAGCTCCAAAGTAGAGCCACCGGGTTTCATAAAATTTATGTTTGCAAAACCTGCTCCATGAATTGAAATAAATATTTTTGCATTTTTCATAATGCTTACCTGTTCAAAAAAATTATAATCCTCAAAATTTATAGTTGTAAATTTATACTCTGACAATAGTTTTTGAACTTCGGCTTCGTTTGATAACATCCTGCGGTTTGTTTGCTGCCTTGTTGCATAAATAAAATCACCTAATGATAAATTAATATTATTTTTATCTATGTAATCATGTAATTTCTCTCTGACTAAATTCACAATTTCAGGATCAAATGATGCTGTATACGGATGAACTTCAGGAAGAACTAAGTTTTCAATAAACAAATGATTATCAGATAAAATTATTTTTTTTTGTAACATTGGAAACATAGATAAGCTATCATTTACAAACTTCATATTTCCCCAGCTCTCAGGATAAATAAGGACATAATCATTTATTTTATCCTGAACCATAAATAATCTCGGAAGGCACTGTGTTATCCAAAAAAAATATCCAAACCATTTACTATAAATAAGTAAATATTTATTATTATCTTTTAAAGTAACAGAACTTAAACTTTTTCCATATTTACATACAAAGTACTGTTCAATTGTTAATCGCCAAAATTTATAATAAAATGTTTTATCCTTTGAACCTTTAAGATTTGGTGCAGATTTTGGAACCAATAATAAATTTTTTAAGCATAATCCGTAATGCGACACAAAAACATTTTTTAAATGTCTTACTTTAATTGGCTTAAGTATATATTTTTGTTTGTCTTTAAATAACCTATAATGCTCTTTTTTAAGATTTATTGGTAATTTTGCAAGTATTGTATATTTTGTACTCAATTTTTTAAATATAAAAATGCAAAATTATTAATAATTAGAATATTTTTACTCAAAATCAAATCTTAATTCAAACAAACAACAAATATATTAATTTAAAAAAATGAAAGCCGTAATTCAAAAAGTTAAAGAAAGTTCCGTAAAAATTGATGGTGTTGTAAAGTCACAAATAAATTGTGGGTTATTAATATTACTTGGTATAGAAGTAAATGATAGTATTGAAGATGTAATCTGGTTAAGTAAAAAAATCTGTCAGTTAAGAATATTTAATGATAAAAACGGAATAATGAATTTTTCCGTACAAGATGTTAATGGAGATATTATGATAATCAGCCAGTTCACATTATTGGCGAAAACAAAAAAAGGAAATAGACCTTCATATATTAATGCAGCTAATCCAAGTATTGCAATTCCTTTATATAATTCTTTTATTGAAAATATTGAATTTGAAATTAAAAAAAAGGTGAAAACAGGTGAATTTGGTGCAATGATGGAAGTATTTTTAATTAATGACGGACCAGTTACAATTATTATTGATACAAAAAATAAAGAATAAATAATTTATAACATTAGTATCAGAATATTAAGAATTTTACAAATATTATTAAGTAATTAATTACTTAATTTTTTATAATATTTGTAATTTTAATTCAATTGGTGTATGTTTGTATTGATATTCGTTTTTTAAAATTAATAATTAATACAAATAGCTAAAATAAATATCAAAAAATTTTATAAAAATTTTATAAAAATGAGATTTGGAAACTTAAATAAAATATTTATACTGTTATTTTTAATACTATTCTTTTGCAACTGTAAACAAGGAACAAATCAAAAAGAAAGTAGCAATTACAATAATTTTGTCACTTCCAATAAAAATATTGCAGGTGCACAAAAAGTCAAAAAATTATTTTATAATGTACCTTCCCCTTTAGAGATGGCATCTATTCTATCTAAAGCAGGAGTAGTATATAAACCTGAACTTCTTAATAAACCTGAAAACAAATCTAAATACCTGACTATTTCACAACTAGCTCTGAATTTTGGTGTTTATGGAGCGGACTTAAGTTTTGCCCGTTTAATGGATAAAGTACAAGAAGCTATAAAATATTTATCAATAATACGTAAAATTTCAGATGATTTAGGAATTCCTCAGGATCAGGGAGAATATACAATAAACCGTCTGGAAGAAAACATAGAAAACAGGGATTCTGTATTACAAATTATATCAGATACTTATTACTCAACTGATTCATATTTAAAAAATAATGAACGAGCAGACGCAGCAGCAATGATTGTTCTTGGCGGCTGGATAGAAGCAATTTATATTGCAACAAACGTTATAGATGAAAAAAATCCTGATAAAGATATTTTAAATTGTATTGCAGAGCAAAAATTTTCACTTAACAATCTCATTGATTTAATTAATGAGTACAAAACGAACAAAGACCTGAATAAGCTTGCGCCTTTATTATTAAATTTAAAAACTATTTATGATAAAATTGAAATAAAATATTCCAACAATGAAGTTATAAATGATAAACAAAATAAAACTACCACTATTAAAAGTAAAGAACAAATAATAGTAACTATCGAACAAATTAAAGAAATAAAAAAAATTACAACCAATATAAGGAAAATTATAATTCAATAACAAAAATTAATATTATATGTTTATTAAAGTGTTTTTTTACTAAGTTAATTTAATATTTACAAAAAATGAAAATTAACGTATGCATCAATTATTTTTTAATATTTTGTTTTACATTACTATTTATTAACAATAGTTATTCTCAATGCAAAAATTTTGCAAAAAATTCGTGTCTTTCCAATCTTAAACCATTCATTTTCAACGGTCAATTAAATAATGCTATTCTTTGTGAAGGTGATGTAGCAGAACTATCTTTAACTTTTATTGGTAATCAAAGTTATAGAATATTTGTATGCTATCAGGAGCCATTGAAAAATGTAGAGTTTACATTACTTGATAATGATAATAATCCTATATTTTCAAACAAAGAAAATAATTACATTAATTACTGGGACTTTGTATCAACTTCGACTCAACAACTTACTGTGGAAGTAAAAGTACCTAAAGAAAAATCAATAAATGATATGACACAAACCGGATGTGTATCTATTTTAGTTGGATTTTTGAAATAAATTTTACCACCTTTAAAATTAACCGGGTAATTTTATAATTTTGCACCTGATTTTATGATTATAATTTTATAAGTTGTTTGTATTTTAAAAATTTAAAAATGGGTTCTTTTTTAAAAATCATAAATAAATTTTTCAAAATAAAGCCTGGTAAAAATAATATTCTCCTTAACGAAAAAGACTTACACGAAATCAGAGTGTCAACCTCTCATTTTTTTAAAGATTTATTATTGATTATTTTAGGAATATTATCAGCAGGATTCGGATTAAAAGGTTTTTTGCTTCCTAATTCTTTTATTGATGGTGGAGTAACCGGCATTTCTTTGCTTACTTCAATTACTACAAAATTTCCATTACCAATTTTAATTTTGATTATAAATATCCCCTTCCTTATTTTTGGTTTTACTCAAATAAGTAAATCTTTTGCAATAAAAAGCATAATTTCAATCAGTGGCCTAGCTATTTGTTTAGCGACTATTAATTATCCGCTTATTACACAAGACAAATTATTAGTTGCAATTTTTGGAGGCATCTTTCTTGGAGCCGGTATTGGTCTTAGTATTAGAGGTAGTGCTGTGCTTGACGGAACTGAAATATTTGCTCTTTTTGTAAGTAAAAAAACAAGTTTTACAATTGGAGATATAATTTGGGTAATTAATATTATAATATTTTCAGTTGCTGCATATTTACTATCAATAGAAACCGCATTGTATTCTATTTTGACATTTTTTAGTGCATCAAAAACTGCAGATTTTATAATTGAAGGATTTGAAGAATATACTGGAGTAACAATCGTTTCAGATTATAAAGAAGATATCAGAATAATGATTACTGAAAAATTGGGCAGAGGTGTTACAATTTATAAAGGAGAAAGAGGGTTTACCAAAGAAGGAGAAGATTTAAAACATACCGATATTATTTATACTGTCATTACAAGGCTTGAAATAGCTAAACTTAAAATTGAAGTAGAAAAGATTGATCCAAAGGCTTTTATCATAATGAGTAGTATAAAAGATACAAAAGGCGGAACAATTAAAAAAAGAACTATAAAAGATAAGTAATAATATTTATTATAATTTTACATTTTAAAAATACTATTTAAATCATGGCAATTGTAGTCAGCGGAATTCGTTCAACAGGAAATTTACATTTAGGGAATTATTTTGGAGCAGTAAAAAATTTTGTAAAAATGCAGTATGAAAATAATTGTTATTTTTTTATTGCAGATCTTCATTCTTTAACTACTCACCCTACTCCTGACAATCTTTTTGAAACCACAAAACAAGTACTTGTAGAATATTTAGCCGCAGGTCTTGATCCTGAAATTTCCACTTTATATTTACAAAGTGATATTAAAGAAATTCCTGAGCTTTATCTTCTATTAAATATAAATGCTTACCTTGGTGAATTAGAGAGATGTACATCATTTAAAGAAAAGGTCAGGAAAAATCCTGAAAATATAAATGCCGGTTTATTGACATACCCTGTTTTAATGGCTGCTGATATCATTATTCATAAGGCAACTAAAGTTCCGGTGGGTAAAGATCAGGAGCAACATTTAGAAATGACAAGGACTTTTGTGAAAAGATTTAACAGAATGTATAATGTTGAATATTTTCCTGAACCAGTCGCCTATAACTTTGGTGAAGAATTAATTAAAATCCCCGGATTGGATGGTACTGGAAAAATGGGCAAATCAGAAGGAAACGGAATTTATCTGTCTGATACCCCTGAAAATATCCGTAAAAAAGTCATGCGTGCTGTTACAGATAGCGGTCCAACAATTACAAACCAGGAAATGGCAGAACCTGTTAAAAATCTTTTTACAATCATGAATGTAGTATCTTCTTCAGAAACTATAAACTATTTTAAAGAAAAATATAATAATTGTGAAATAAGATACGGAGATTTAAAAAAACAAATAGCAGAAGATATAATTAAATTTACAACACCAATCAGGGAAAAAATAATTGAATTAAATTCAAATAACGATTATTTAAGAAAAGTTGTTAAACTGGGAGCAGAAAAAGCAAGAGAAAGTGCATCAAAAACATTAAAAGAAGTTAGAGAATTAATAGGATTTAAATCATTTTAAAAATTTATATTTTGAAATTCACATCTCCCAATATAATTGGAATAATAATTTCATTATATGTTACTGTTATAATAATATTTTTTTTATTATTAACAATATTTTTAAATTCTAATTTCACGTATCTTATATTAATATTTATATCTGCTATTAATTTTTTTATTTTATACTTTTTTCTAAATAGATTGTTTAAATACTTTGTTACTAAAAAAATTGCCCCAATTTATAAAACAATTTATTCATCTGATGCCTCAAAACCGGAAAATAAAAAAATTTTAGAAACTGAAAATATTTTATCTGAAATAGATAAAGAAGTTTCTGATTGGGCAATAAAAAAAACAAAAGAGATTGATAATTTAAAACAACTCGAAAAATACAGAAAAGAATTCCTTGGTAATGTTTCTCACGAACTTAAGACTCCAATTTTCAATATTCAGGGATATATACTGACTTTACTTGACGGAGGAATTGAAGATTCCGAAATTAATAGCCTTTATCTTAAAAGAACAGAAAAAAATGTTAA